>ERZ827440.3275-NODE-3275-length-12457-cov-2.935897_pt1 | contig 12457 bp, 11 predicted proteins | sample MGYA00519774_ERZ827440 | MGnify/ENA primary metagenome ERZ827440 (study PRJEB31778, sample SAMEA3449302) | human gut metagenome | biome: human gut; feature: human-associated habitat; material: faeces | place: United Kingdom | collected 2010/2012 ... | reverse complement strand
GTTTTGTGCAATGTTTTTAGTCCAAAAATGGCCATTTAGCGCATTTCCAGCGGTTTATACAATTCTGAGGGTGAAATTTTGGCAGTTTTTCAGTTGTATACATCGGCATTTTCCGGTATACTAAGGATAAGGCAGCCTGCCCGTCCAAAGCAGGTGCATTTCATGCCCGTTTTTGTCTAAATTTTAACAAACTCATCAGAGAAAAGGAGTTAAAATCCCATGAAAGCATTTATGGATAAGGACTTCATGCTCCAGTCTGCTACCGCACGGCATCTGTATCACGACTATGCAGCTGCTATGCCCATCTGCGACTATCACTGCCACATCCCTCCCCGCGAGATCTACGAGAACCGCCGCTTCGACAACATCGCTCAGGTGTGGCTGGGCGGCCGCAACCCGGACGGCAGCTACTTCGGCGATCATTATAAGTGGCGCGTGATGCGTTCCAACGGCGTGCCCGAAGAGTACATCACCGGCGACAAGCCCGACCGCGAGCGTTTCCAGAAGTTTGCCGAGGCCCTGCCCATGGCCATCGGCAACCCGATGTACCACTGGACCAACCTGGAGCTGCACACCTTCTTCGGTTATGACGGCGTGCTGAACGGCGACACCGCCGAGGAAGTGTGGAACCTGTGCAACGACAAGCTGCAGCACGACCCCAAGCTGACCGTGCGCGGCCTGATTGAGCAGAGCAACGTGGCCTTCATCGGCACCACCGATGATCCCATCGACAGCCTGGAGTGGCACCAGAAGATCAAGGAAGATCCCACCATCAAGTTCACCGTGGCTCCTTCCTTCCGCCCCGACAAGGCCCTCAACATCAACAAGCCCGGCTTTGCTGAGTACATGGGCAAGCTGGCTGCCGTTGTGGGCAAGGAAAAGCTGGCCTGCATCAACTGCGTGACCGATGCCCTGACCAAGCGCATCGAGTTCTTTGCCGAGATGGGCTGCCGCGCTTCCGACCACGGCCTGGACTACATCCCCTACCGTGAGGCCACCAAGGAAGAGGTCAACGCCATTTACCAGAAGGTGATGGCCGGCGAGAGCTGCACCGTGGAAGAGGCTGAGAAGTACCAGACCTACATCCTGATCCACCTGGGCAAGCAGTATCACCGCCTGAACATTGCCATGCAGCTGCACTACAACTGCCTGCGCGGCGTGAACCGCAAGATGAACGCCCTGCTGGGCCCCGACACCGGCTTTGACATGATCAACACCACCACCTGCGGCGGCCAGATCGCAAGCCTGCTCAGCGCCCTGAACGACACCGACGAGTGCCCCAAGACCATCATCTACAGCCTGAACCCCGCCGACAACGAGCAGATCGGCACCATCCTGGGCTGCTTCCAGAGCAGCGAGGTGCCCGGCAAGATCCAGCACGGTTCTGCCTGGTGGTTCAACGACCAGAAGATCGGCATGGAGAACCAGATGAAGAGCCTGGCAAACCTGGGCCTGCTGGGCAACTTTGTTGGTATGCTGACCGACAGCCGCAGCTTCCTGAGCTACACCCGCCACGACTACTTCCGCCGCATCCTGTGCAACCTGATCGGCCAGTGGGTCGAGGATGGCGAGTATCCCAACGACGAGAAGGCTCTGGAGAAGATCGTCAAGGGCATCTGCTTCGACAACGCAAAGCGTTACTTCGCCCTGTAAGCACTTCTCCCATTTCCTGAACGGAACCGACAGCGCCGCCCGCAGAGAGCATTCCCTGCGGGCGGCGCTTTTGTTTTATCCATTTTCCGGTTCCACCCGGACCTGAAAGCAGAACACCAGCTGCAGTGCCTCCTCCCCACCATTAAGGCAGTAGAGGAAGGCTCCCTGTTCCGGGCAGAACCGGTAGTGGTGGGCCGCTGCATAGTCGATCACCGGCTGCAGCTGACCGCCCCTGAGGGTGCCGTCGGTCTCCGCTTCCAGAAAGCTGCTCAGGTAGGTGCCGCCGGGCATCCGGCGGGCCTGCGGCGGCAAGGGCAGCTTCAGACGCTTCAGGTCCTCGGTGTAGGCTCCCAGCTCCATCGTATAAGGCACCTGCTGCGTCGGCTGTTCCAGATACGCCGGGGCGATGCGGATGCCGGTGAACAAAGCATCCGCGTGTTCCATCCACCGTCGGCACACGCTGTCCGCCGGTTCCAGCTCCAGCGGCACGAACCAGCACTCCGAACGCAGGGTCAATTCCTGCACCTGCCGCGGCTGGTTGGAGAACAGCACATAGTGTCCCAGTGTGGACATGAGCTGCTTCTTGCGCTGCTCCAGCTCCCGGATGGCTTCCTCCAGTGCACAGATCTCCTGCTTCATGTTCCGCAGCGCACCGGCCTGCCCATCCTCCGCATAAAAGGACTCAATGGTCTCCAGCCCCAGATTCGAGCCCCGCAGCTTGCGCACAAACATCAGCTCATAGAGATTGCAGGCCGAATAATCAAAGTACCCGTTGGCAAGCCTTGCCGGGTGCAGCAGGCCTTTTTGCCGGTACATGCGGATGGTTTCCGGGTTGACGCCGGACAGGTGCGCCAGTTCGTGGATTTTCATAGATATTTCGTCACCTTTTTGTTACCATTTCCGTATTGACCATGTATTTGCTACAGGGTTTATAATTATACCACATCGTTTGTGAAAACACAATCAATGTGCCGCGAAAGAAGAAGTACCAAACACAGAAGAACGAAAAAGAATGGAGAACACATCATGGCAAACATCTCTCGCCGCAACTTCATGAAGGTTGCTGCCGGTGCCGCCGGCATCGCCGGTCTGGGCCTGCTGAACGGCTGTTCCAAGACCGAAGCCCCCGCCTCCTCCGCTGCTGCCTCTGCGGCCGGGTCCGCCGCCGAAGGCACCACCACCCCCGCTGCCGCCGCTCCGGCGACCGACAAGCTCTACACCGCCTCCATCAACCCTCAGCTGGACGAGAGCGAGTTCCGCTCCAACACCAAGGAGCTGACCACCCTGTTCAGCCCCCTGACCATCGGCTCTATGGAAATTTCCAACCGCATGGTCAAGTCCGCTGCCGGTTCCGCTACCTATCTGGCCGGTCTGACCGATGAGCTGCTCACCTACTACGTCAACCTGGCCAAGGGCGGCGTGGCCCTGATCTATGTGGAGACCATCGCAGCGCTGGAGGTCCCGGAAGGCGGCTCCTACGACGCCGACACCCTGGCCTTTGGCCAGAAGCTGGTGGACGAGTGCCACAAGTACGGTGCCAAGATGGGTTACCAGATGTCCGGCTTCGGCATGGGCGAGAATGACATGACCATTGACGACATCCACGCCAAGCAGGCACACTTTGTGGAGGTCGCCAAGGGTCTGCAGCAGATGGGCTTTGACTGCGTGGAACTGAACTGCGCCGGCTTCAATATGCCCGCACACTTCCTGTCCCGCTTCCACAACACCCGCACCGACGAGTACGGCATCGGCTCCATCGAAAACCGTTCCCGCTTCATCACCGAGATCATCGAGGGTGTGAAAAAGGAGTGCGGCCCGGACTTCAACATGCAGATCCTGATCAACTGCATTGAGGAGAACGACAACATCTCCAACAACCCCACCATAATGACGCTGGATTCTGCCGTCACCACCCCGCACACCCTGGCCATGACCATGGAAGAAGGCATTGCCGCCGCCAAGCTGTTCGAGCAGGCCGGCTGCGACTCCATGCACCTGCGTCTGGGACCCCTGGGCCACCACGTTGCCCAGTTCGGTGCCGACCTGTACTTCATCCTGAACGGCATCGAGGGCTGCACCGGTTTCGGCACCCAGTACGACTTCAGCAAGAACTGGCAGGGCATGCTGATCGGCAACACCAGCGGCTGCGGCATCGGCCTGAACGTTGCCGCCGAGTATAAAAAGGCATTGTCTATCCCCTGCGGCGTGGTCACCTACAACGATCCCGCCCACGCACCCGACTTCTTCGAGCAGGCTCTGGAGGACGGCAAGGCCGACTTCTTCCTGATGACCCGCCCCCTGACCGTGGACATGGAGTACGTCAACAAGCTCAAGGAAGGCCGCATTGACGAGATCGCACCCTGCACCCGCTGCCTGCACTGCCACATCGGCAGCAACGAGGCCAACGCACAGATGGCTTACTGCCGTGTGAACGCCCTGACCCAGCGCGTGATGCGCGAGGGCGGCCCTGCCACCTACGAGCTGGAGCCTGCAGCCACCCCCAAGAAGGTCATGGTCATCGGCGGCGGCCCCGCCGGCATGGAGGCTGCCCGCATCGCAGCTGCCCGCGGCCACAACGTGACCCTGTACGAGAAGCGCGGTGCCCTGGGCTTCATGCTGGACTTTGCTGCTTCCGTCAAGGGCCCCCATGAGAATCTGGCCGACCTGAAGAACTACCTGATCCGTCAGCTGGAGCTGAACGGTGTGGAAGTCAAGACCGGCACCGAGGTCACCCAGGAGCTCATCAACTCCGAAGCACCGGATGCCGTCATCCTGGCCGCCGGCGGCCTGCGCGACACCCTGACCGTGGACGGTGACGGCAGCGCCCCCGTGGTGGAGATGGACAACTTCATGTTCACCGAGATGGGCGACAACGTGATCGTTTACGGCTCCAACGCACAGGCCTTTGACGCCGCCCTGTGGCTGACCGTGCACAAGAAGAACGTGACCATCGTCACCCCGAACCCGGCCTCCGAGTTCGACATGCAGCAGTCCCAGCACGCCATGCGCATGATGACCACCGCCCTGTACGCTCTGGGCGTGAAGTCCTATCCGCAGTCCGCCATCAAGACGGTCAGCGGCAATGTTGCCACCCTCACGCTGGACAGCGGTGTGGAGATGAACATCAAGTGCGATGCCATCGTCAACGGTGCCGACATGCTGCCCAACACCAGTCTGGTGGACGGCATCGGCTGCAAGGAAGTGTACACCATCGGCGACTGCGCCAATCCCTTCAACATCGCTCTGGCCATCCGCGGCGGCAACGACGCCGGCCGTGCGGTCTGATGCAGCCTGAACCCCTGACCCCATAAAAAACCAGTGCCGCCCGCAGAGAATCTCCCTGCGGACGGCGCTTTTGCATCCGGGTGGCGTGCACCCATCAAAAAATGCCCCGTGGGCGGTCACCCACGGGGCATTCTGCGTTCTTGTCTTACTGGGCCTGGCTCAGGCAGTCGTTCATGGCAGTGAACACGGCCTCGCTGGTCAGGGTCGCGCCGGAAACAGCATCCACGCCGTTGGTGGAACCAGCCTTGGTCAGGGCATCTGCCAGGGTCTCGGCAGCAGCGCCGCCCAGCTCCGGGGTCTCGCCGGAAGCATCAATGGCCACCTCGCTCACCTTGCCGCCGGAAACAGTCACGGTGACCTCCACATCGCTCAGGCAGCCCTTAGCGCTGGAAGTATAGGTGCCGTCGGTCAGGTCCTCTGCGCCTGCAGAGCCGGTGCCGGCCTGCGCCAGGCAGCTGTCCATGGCGGTGAAAACGGCATTGCTGGTGAGGGTCGCGCCGGAAACGGCGTCCACACCGGCAGTGGAACCGGCCTTGGTCAGCTCATCTGCCAGGGTCTCAGCGGCAGCACCGCCCAGCTCCGGGGTCTCACTGGAAGCGTCGATGGCCACATTGGTCACCTTGCCGCCGGTGACGGTGACGGTGACGGCCACCTCGCTCAGGCAGCCCTGCTCACTGGCGGTGTAGGTGCCGTCGGCCAGAGAAGCCGTGCTGTCGGCAGCGGGCACGGTGCCGGTGTTCTTGATGTACAGGCTCAGCACCACTGCCATGATGACAGTGACGATGGCCATAATGACGATGTTGCGGGTCATTGTCTTTTTCATAAAAAATCAGATGCTCCTTTTGACTTGACGGGTTGATTTTTTTACTTTGCAGGCTTGAAGCTGTCGCGCAGGGTGACCACACGGTTGTACACGCCGGGGTTCTTGCTGTCCGGGGTGAAGAAGCCGGTGCGCACGAACTGGAACTTGTCGCCGGGCTTTGCGTCCTTCAGGCTCTCTTCCAGCTTGCAGCCGGTACGGGCCACGACGCTCTCCGGGTTCAGGTAGTCCTTGTAGTCGCTGCCCTCGGGGATGGCGTTCATGTTGGCCTCGGTAAACAGCTTGTCGTACAGTCGGACTTCAGCATCCACAGCGTGGTCAGCGCTGACCCAGTGGATGGTGCCCTTGACCTTGCGGCCATCGGCGGGGTTGCCGTTGCCGGTCTCAAGGTCGGCGGTGCAGTGGATGGCGGCGATGCTGCCGTCGGGGTTCTTCTCCACGCTCTCACACTTGACGATGTAAGCGCCCATCAGACGGACTTCGCCGCCAATGGTCAGGCGCTTGAACTTCGGGGGTGGCACCTCAGCAAAGTCCTCGCTCTCGATCCACAGCTCGCGGGTAAAGGCGACCTTGCGGGTGGAGGCATCGTTGGCTTCGCGGTTGGGGTTGTTGGCCACCTCAAAGAATTCGGTCTTGTCGGCGGGGTAGTTGTCCACGACCAGCTTCACAGGGTCCAGCACGGCGATCCGGCGCTGGGCGGTCAGGTCCAGCTCACTGCGGATGCAGGCTTCCAGCTGACGCATGTCGATCAGGTTGTCGGACTTGGAGATGCCGGCCTCCCGGACAAAGGTGAAGATGGAGGTGGGGGTGTAGCCGCGGCGGCGCAGGCCGCACAGGGTGGGCATGCGGGGATCATCCCAGCCGTCCACGATGCCCATTTCCACCAGCTCACGCAGGTAGCGCTTGCTCATGACGGTGTTGGTCATGTTCAGGCGGGCAAACTCGCGCTGCTTGGGGAACTCGGTGCCAAAAATGTTCTCGATGACCCAGTTGTACAGCGGGCGGTGGTTCTCGAACTCGAGGCTGCACATGCTGTGGGTGATGCCCTCGATGGCGTCCTGGATGGGGTGGGCAAAGTCGTACATCGGGTAGATGCACCACTTGTCGCCCTGCCGATGATGCTCGGCGTACTTGATGCGGTAGATGGCCGGGTCACGCATGTTCATGTTGGGGCTGGCCAGGTCGATCTTGGCACGCAGAGTCTTTTCACCCTCCTGGAACTCACCGGCACGCATCCGGCGGAACAGGTCCAGATTCTCCTCCGGGGTGCGGTCACGCCACGGAGAGGGACGGCTGGGCTTGCCGGCATCGGCACCGCGGTACTCGCGCATCTCCTCACGGCTCAGGTCGTCCACATAGGCCTTGCCCTCTTTGATGAGCTTTTCGGCGTACTCGTAACACTGGTCAAAGTAGTCGCTGCCGTAGAAGATGCCGCCGTTGGGGTCGGCACCCAGCCAGTGCAGGTCCTCGATGATGCTGTTGACGTACTCCTCGCCTTCGCGGGCGGGGTTGGTGTCGTCCAGACGCAGGTTGAACTTGCCGCCGTACTGGTTGGCAATGGACCAGTTGATGTAGATGGCCTTGGCACTGCCGATGTGCAGATAGCCGTTGGGCTCGGGCGGGAAGCGGGTATGGATCTCGCGGATCTTGCCCTCGGCAAGGTCGGCATCAATGATATCCGTCAGAAAGTTTTTATCAGCCATGAAGTTTCCCCCTGTCAGGGCAGCAGTGTGCCCTCTTCTCATATATGGTATATAATACACCATTTCCGTGATTTCTTCAAGAGAAAGCATCAAAAGGCGCTTTCTGCCGGCATTTTTGGCAACTTTGGCCGCATCCCTTGACAGTATCGGTGAAGGAGAGTATATTTCTGCGTGGTGCACGGTCAATTTTGCATCATTTCATATAGGAGGAACCCCATGAATAGTTTAAAAGAAGCATTCAGCAAGCAGAATCTGCTGAAGAATTTAAATTTCTTTGGCGAGCTCAACCTTGGCCTGATCCTCACCGCCGTGGGCATCGTCTATTTCAAGAACCCCAACCATTTCGCCTTTGGCGGCACATCCGGCCTGTCCATCCTGCTGGCCGACCTGTTCCCCAAGATCAATGTGGGCGGCTTTATGTGGATCATCAACCTGGTGCTGGTGGTGCTGGGGTTCGTGTTCCTCGGCGTAAAGTGCATGGGCTGGACCATCTATTCGTCCTTTGCCCTGTCCTTTTTCGTGTCGGTGTGCGAGTGGCTGTACCCCTCGGGTGTGTCTATGAGCGGCGATGCCATGCTGGACCTGGTGTTTGCGGTGTTCCTGCCCGCGCTGGGTGCGGCCATCGTGTTTGACATCGGTGCATCCACCGGCGGCACCGACATTGTGGCCCTGATCCTGGCCAAATATACCTCGATGGAGATCGGCAAGGCCCTGATGGCCAGCGACATCCTCATCGTGCTGGCCGCCGCCTGGCGCTTCGGCATGGGCACCGGCCTGTACTGCATCCTGGGCCTGATCGGCAAGAGCTTTGTGGTGGACGGTGCCATTGAAAACATCCGCCTGCGCAAGGTGTGCACCATCATGACGGCCAACCCCCAGCCCATTCTGGACTTCATCATCAAGGAGATGAACCGTTCTGCCACGGTGGAAAAGGCCTACGGTGCCTACACCCACCACGAGCTCAGCGTGCTGGTCACCGTGCTCACCCGTCGGCAGGCTCTGCAGCTGCGCAACTTCCTGCGTGAGAACGACCCCCACAGCTTCATCACCATCGTCAATTCCAGCGAGATCATCGGCAAGGGCTTCCGCTCCTTCAACTGATCCGCAGGGAACCGAAACCGGGAGTTTTTTATGCAGTATTATGCCGCCCCCATGGAGGGGCTTACCGACCGGGTCTGGCGTCAGGCCCAGCAGAAGTGGTTCGGGCCGGAAGGCACCGCCCACCGCTACTACGCACCCTTCCTCTCCCCGCCGGAGAACCGGGTGCTCATCAAAAAGAAGATGGCGGAGCTTGCCCCCGCCGCAAACCCCGGTGCGCCGGTGATCCCGCAGCTGCTGGCCAAGGACGGCGAGCTGGCTGCCTGGATGATCGGTGAGCTGCGTGCCCTGGGTTACACCGAAGTGAATCTGAACCTCGGCTGCCCCTCCGGCACCGTGACCGCCAAGGGCAAAGGCTCCGGCATGCTGCGGGACCCCGCCGTGCTGGACACCTTTCTGGATGCGGTATTCTCCCATGCGGAAGGACCTATTTCGGTCAAGACCCGGCTGGGCGTCAGCAGCCCGGACGAGTTTGCCGCCATTCTGGACATCTATGACCGTTACCCCATCTGTGAACTGACCATCCACCCCCGCGTGATGCGGCAGCTGTACCGCGGCCAGGCCGACCGGGCCGCCTTTGCCGAAGCGCTGCCCCGGTGCACCATGCCGGTGTGCTACAACGGCGACGTGACCACCCCGGAGGAACTGCACGCACTGGAAACACAGTTCCCGCAGCTGTCCGGCATCATGATCGGGCGGGGCTTCATCGCAGACCCGGCCCTGCTGCGGCGGGCCCGCGGCGGGACCGGTGCCTCCCGCGAGGAACTGCGGGGCTATCTGGACGACCTGTACCACGGCTACACGGAGCTGTTCGGCAGCGCCGGCTGTGCCGTGAGCCGCATGAAAGCCCACTGGTTCTACCTCATCCACCGCTTTGCCGGGTCGGAAAAGCTGGAAAAGCAGCTGCGCAAGGCCCGGGAGCCCTGGGAGTACGAGGTGCTGGTGAACCAGATCTTCACCCTGCCCATGCTCTGAGCTTTTGCGCGGGACGGGCAGGCGGGGGAGCTTTCTCCGTCGAACGTCCTGGAGGTGGGGCCCCGGCGCGCAGCGTTGGGGCGGGACTGGAGTCCCGGGCTGTTCGCGGAGAAAGCTCCCCCGCCTGCCCACATCCACCAATAAACAAAAAACTCCGCCGCCCTTGTACGGGCAGCGGAGCTGAAAAAGCCGGAAACGTCAAACGTTGAGATAATTGCGCAGCATGGCCTGCAGCAGATCATCGCGATCCACCTTGCGGATCAACGCGCGGGCGTTCTTATAGGTCGTGATGTAGGTAGGGTCTTCCGACAGGATATAGCCCACCAGCTGGTTGACCGGATTGTAGCCTTTTTCCTTTAATGCATCGTACACCTGCTGTACGATCTCGTGGATCTCATAGTCCTTGCGATCGTGGATCGAAAAAATAGTAGTTGCTTCGCCCACGGAATACACCCCCTTCGGATGAACTATAATTCATTGTACACGAAATGCGCCGAAACTTCAAGACGAACCCGGTGGATTTGCACATATTGCCCAGAATTTCCAGTTACTTTCATGCAACATGAAAAAAGCCGCCGCCCAAAATGCGCGGCAGAAAGGAGCCCTGCATGATCTTTGGCATCGGCTGCGACGTCTGCGCCCTCGATCATCTGGAAAAAAGCCTCTCCGGCCCCCATGCCGCCGCCTTTGTGCGGCGGGTGTACGGCCCGGCGGAATGCACAGCGCTGGCGCTGGACACACCCCTGCCCGCCGGGCACAGCGGTGCCCACCGGCTGGCCAGCGCGGCAGCGGATTTTGCCGCCAAGGAGGCATTCCTGAAAGCGGCAGGCACCGGTCTGCGGGAGCCCTTTGCCCTGCGGGAGATCGAGGCCGTGCGGCTGGAAAGCGGTGCCCCGGCCTACCGGTTCTCCGGGGCCACGGCCCGCTGGGTGGCCGACCACGGCCTGACCGCCCACCTCTCGCTGAGCCACGACGGCGGCATGGCGCTGGCTTTCTGCATTCTGGAGACGGCTCCGGAAACCTGACCGCACTTTGTGCATACAATGGAATACGCCCCGCTGCATAACCTGCCCCGGCCCTGCTCATACTGAAAGTGCACGGGCGGAGGCCATCCCCCGCAGCACACAGGGAGGGAGATTCCATGGAAGTACACAGAGGAGAAGTATTCTACGCCGACCTGTCGCCGGTGGTCGGCTCCGAACAAGGCGGCGTGCGCCCGGTGCTGATCGTGCAGAATGAGATCGGCAACCGGCACAGCCCCACCGTGATCGCGGCGGCCATTACATCCCGGCTGGACAAAGCCCGTCTGCCCACTCACATCAACATCCGGGCAGCGGACACCGGCCTTGCCAAGGACAGCGTCGTGCTGCTGGAGCAGATCCGCACGCTGGACAAACACCGCCTGCGGGAACGAGCCGGGCAGATCACCCCCGCCGACCAGAAGCGGGTGGATCAGGCCCTGGACGTCAGCCTGGGGCTTACCTCCTACTGACTCAAACGCCCCTGCCGCTGGCTGCGGCAGGGGCGTTTTGTACCCGGCAGGTAAAAAACAAAACGCAGGCAGCACCGTGGAAAGGAGGAGGAAAGCGGTGCTGCCTGCTGTATGGAAACCCCTGAACAGTTGCGGCCCGTCAGGAGGGTGTTGGTAGTCTGTTCGCCGTCTCTGGCGGTTGCCATGGCATGGAACGGGGAACAGTTTTTTGTTAAGACCTGCTGTGCGCTGCGTTTGCAGCCGCACCCGCAGGAGAATGCCGGCTCTGGCATGTTCCGTGGAGGGAAGCGGAGGCTTTGGGGGGACGTCTCTGTGTTCCCTCCCGGACTGTGACTACAGTATACCGGACAATCGTGGCAAATCTTTGTGGACTTTTTGAACAATTTGCAAATTGCACGCTGTCCGTCAAAAAAAGAGGCCCGCCGCCGGGCAGAACGTCCGACAGAGGGCTTCTCCGTTCTTATTTTGCAGAGGATCAGTTGCCGCAGCTCTCGCAGATGGTGGCATCCCAGTTCGGCCCGAACGGCGCGCGGATGGTGGCGCGCACGCCGCGCTTGCCCGTTTGCAGCACATGGTTGCCTGCCGCGTTGTTGCACGCGCCCACGCAGCGCTGACAGGCGATGCACAGGTTGGGGTCGAAGCGCAGGAACGGGTTGGAATCCAGCACCGGCTTGCGCGTTTGCGCAACGGGGAAGGTGGGGTGAGAAACGCCCACCTCGCGCGCCACGGCCTGCAGCTCGCAGGCGCCGTTCTTCACGCAGCTGAAGCAGTAGTCGGTCGAATCCAAGCCGTGGTTGGAGATCAGCAGGTCAACGGCCATGCGGCGGTACTTCAGCACACGCTCGGTGGCCGTTTGCACCTGCATGCCGTCGACCACGCGCGTGGTGCACGCGGGCACGGGGGCGTCCTGCCCCTCGACGTCGACCACGCACACGCGGCACGACCCGATGGCGCTGCGCTCGGCCAGGTAGCACAGCGTGGGGATGTGGATGCCGGCCTCGCGGGCGATGTCCGCGATCGTGGGCGCTGCGCCCGTGCCGGTGCCGCCGCCCATGCCGGCGGTGATAAAGACCATCTGCGCACCCTTCAGTGCGTTGGTGATCTCGTCCTTGCTCTCCTCGGCAGCGCGCTGGCCGATCTCCGGGTCGGCACCGGCGCCGCGGCCCTTGGTCAGCTTGGCACCAAGCTGGACCTTCTGGGTGGCCTTGGAGTTGAGCAGGGCCTGCTGGTCAGTGTTCATCGCAACGAACTCGACACCAGACAGACCTGCCTCCACCATACGGTTGACGGCGTTGCCGCCGCCGCCACCTACGCCGATAACCTTGATATTGGTTACATTTTGCATTTCTTCATCGAGAACGAATGCCATGAGTGTATCCCCCTAAAAGTGAAGTTGTTTAACCGGATCCTATGGGTTTGGCCCGCATATGG
>ERZ827440.3274-NODE-3274-length-12465-cov-4.080016_pt1 | contig 12465 bp, 9 predicted proteins | sample MGYA00519774_ERZ827440 | MGnify/ENA primary metagenome ERZ827440 (study PRJEB31778, sample SAMEA3449302) | human gut metagenome | biome: human gut; feature: human-associated habitat; material: faeces | place: United Kingdom | collected 2010/2012 ... | reverse complement strand
CACCGTGAAGAGCGAATACTTCTGAACCAGCGGCTTGAAGAGTGCCAGATAGAGAGCGAACGAAAGCTGTGCCGAGATGCAGAGCAGGTCGCCCCAGATATTTCCTACCTTAGCATTGCCAGCCGTAGCACTCGTCAGGATGATGATACAGGCTCCGCTGCATCCCATCAGCACACCGATAGCCTTCTTCCAGGTGATAGGTTCCTTCAGAATCAGGAACGAGAGAATCATGGCGAAGATAGGCATCGAAGTAGTCATGATGCTGGAGTTGCTTGGCGAGGTGAGACTCAGACCGATGGTATAGCAGCATTGGTTGCATACCAGTCCGAATATGCCGGCACCTGCCATCTTGATGATGTCCTTGGTAGGGATATGTTCTCTTTTGGTGAAGAATGATGCTATCCAGAAGAGGAGGGCACCACCCAATACACGGAAGCTCACCAGGTCGATGCCGTCGATGCCGTGAAGCATGGCATCCTTGCCTACGGGAGCCATCAGTCCCCAGAATGCGCCGGAACAGAAGAGGCACAGGTGGGCGATAAGAGGTCGTTTGTTATCCATTTTTTCCTTATTTCTATTTAAATCTTCCTATTTTTGAATAAAATCGAGTGCAAAGGTACAAAAATTCGAGGAATTTTGCTATATTTGCGGTATATTTTTTGAAACTTAAAGGAGTTAAGAAGTTAAGACAATAGTCTTTTTCCGTTCTTGACTATTAAAGATAGGAGATTATTCTTATGCAGAAATATGCTGATTATATCAAACAGATAGAGATTGAATCTCTCTGGAGCGGTACCAAACATATTCTTTGGAACCTCGACCGCCGTGTCAATATCCTGAGTGGTGTAAACGGCGTGGGCAAGAGTACTATATTAAATAAGGTGGTAAAGGGTCTGGCGGCTGGCGGTGAATTCCCTAGTCACATGATCAAAGGTGTGCATCTGAAGGTGGAGCCGGAGAAGGCAAAGTGGATTAGATATGATGTAATCCGCTCGGTAGATAGACCATTGATGAATGCCGAGATGATCAACAAGATAGACCTTACCCTGGTTACCGAACTCGACTGGCAGCTCTTCCAGCTGCAGCGCAAGTATCTGGATTACCAGGTGAACATCGGCAACCGCATCATCGCCGTCTTGCAGAGTGGCGAACCGGATGCAGCCTTCAAGGCTCAGAAACTGAGTGAACCGAAGAAGATGTTCCAGGATATGGTAGATAATCTTTTCAAGGATACCGGCAAGACCATCATCCGTACTGCCAACGAAATCCGCTTCAACCAGATAGGCGAGCAGCTCTCGCCTTATCAGCTCTCGGCTGGTGAGAAGCAGATTCTTGCCATCCTCCTCACCGTGCTGGTGGAGGACAACCAGTCATACGTCCTCTTTATGGATGAGCCGGAAATCAGTCTTCACTTCGAATGGCAGAAGCTGCTCATCGGTCTGGTGCTGCAGCTTAATCCGAATATCCAGATCATCATGACCACCCACAGTCCTGCTGTGGTCATGGATGGATGGACCGATAGGGTGACGGATGTGAATGATATTACGATTTCGTAATGTTGAATGTTAAGTGTTGAATGTTGATTTTTTCAGCTTATGGCTAAACGTTTAACCGATAATATCAATTCCCAGTTCTTCGAGGCAGCCAACAGGATGACCTCGAAGAAGGCTCGGCGCAAGATTGTGGCTTACGTCGAGAGCTACGATGATGTCTTCTTCTGGCGTTCTGTACTGGGAAAGTTTGAGAATGAAAAACGCTATTTTGATATCATGCTGCCTACCCGTAACCAGCATTTAGACCGAGGTAAGAAGGCTGCTATCTCCAGTATGCTGAAGGGAGTAGGTAGGGATATGATAGCCTGTGTAGATGCCGATTACGATTATCTGCGTCAGGGCTCAACCGAGTCTTCCCAGCAGATGTTGGAGAATCCTTACATCTTCCATACCTATGCCTATGCCATTGAAAACTTCCAATGTTATGCCAGAGGATTGCACGAAACCTGTGTGATGGTGACGCTCAACGACCGTCGCATCTTCGATTTCGAGCGTTTTCTTGAGTCCTATTCCCGTACCATCTGGCCCCTCTTCTTATGGCACATGCTGTTCTATGTGCGTCATCGCAAGATGTCGATGCATTTTGATATGGCAGAGTTTGATAAGGTCATCATGCTGCCTTCTGTCCGAATCCAGGATCCTAAATGGGCGATAGATTATTTGGGAAAGAAGGTGCGGGCAAAGCTGTTCCAGCTGGAGCGCCGTTTTAAGAAGTTTAAGGATGAGTTGGATGAAATGGCTCTTTACCTCAACAATCTGGGTGTAAACGAGAGCAATACCTATTTATATATACAGGGTCATCATCTCTTCGACCTGGTAGTTAGTCCTATCGTCCAGAGCGTTTGCGATGCTTTGCGCAACGATAGGGAGAATGAAATCCGCGACCGTGCCCTCCATTCCGAGCAGGCTCGCACCGAAATGGCATGTTATGAGAATAGTCTGGGCAAGGTGAAGATGATGATGAAGAAGAACACCTTCTACCAGTTCTCTCCCGAATTCCAGAAGATACAGGCGGATGTGGAAAAGTATTTGGAAAGGTAAAAAGGATATTTAAAGGTAAAAAGGTAAAAAGAAAGCAGGCAGATGACATCCCGCCAGGCTCTTTTTACCTTTTTACCCTTTTACTTTTTTACCTTTAAAAAACCTCCAGGAACTTCAGGGTTCCTTCTATCTTCAATGTCTTGGTGCTGGCAGGAACTACGATGCTCTCGCCGCCCTGGAGCGTAATCTCGTTACCCTCGTTGTCGGTAATCTTAGCCTCACCCTTCAAGCCAATCAGAATCACGAAGCTGTCCAACTCTGAATAATCCAGCGTCATTGGCTCATCGAGATCATAAACGGCTGTGGTGAAGTAAGGGCACTGCACCATGCTTACACCCTGGTTCTTGGCAGGAGTGTAGTGCTGGCGATAGTCTGGCAATACGGTGTAGTCAATGCACTCGGCAGCTTCCTTGGTGTGGAGCTGGCGATAGTTGCCATCCTTGTCCTTGCGCTTGAAGTCGTAGATGCGATAGGTAACATCGCTGGTCTGCTGAATCTCGACAACGAAACAGCCTGTTCCGATGGTGTGGATTCTGCCGGCTGGGATAAAGAAACAGTCACCTTCCTTCACGTTATACTGAGCCAGGGCATCAGTGATGGTATCATTCTCCACCATCTCCTTGTACTGCTCAGGAGTAATCTGCATCTTCAAGCCGTTGTAGAGCTTGGCATCCGGCTCGCATGGCAGCGCATACCACATCTCGGTCTTGCCGCGTTCCTTACCTTGCTTCTTGGCAATTTCATCATTAGGATGCACCTGGATAGAGAGGTCGCGGTTGGCATCGATAAACTTGATGAGCAGTGGAAACTCATTGCCGAAACGCTTGTAGTTCTCTTCTCCGAGGAAGCTTCCCTTCCGTTCTGCAACAACCTCGTTGAGGCTCTTGCCCTGCATCTCGCCATCGGCTACGATGCTTTCATTTCCTGGTACTCCAGAGATTTCCCAGCTTTCTCCCACATTCTCTTGCTTTACGTCGAGATGTTTGAAAGTGATAATCTTACTGCCACCCCAGATGGTGGATTTTAATAGCGGTTGAAATTTTAATGGTTTCATTTTTACCTGTATTTAGTTTATAAATGTACTCATAAGTACGGTTTCTTACTCTCGGGTAAGGCTCTTGCTGAACCTATACCTTATTATATATAACGCTTTTTGTGCGAAATATACTTAGTCTAGTAAGCGTATTTCTTACTTCAAATATCAACTTCTCTTTTATTTTCTAACTCCCCCTCTGGGTATGTTAGTTCTCTCTCCAGAATGCTGGCGTTAAGATAACCAGCACACTGAATATTTCCAGACGACCGATGAGCATCATCAGCGAGCAGAACCATTTTGCCACATCCGGCAGTTCGCTCCACGACATGGTTGGTCCGATTTCCGTACCCAGCGTAGGTCCCACATTACCCACACAACTCAGGGTGATGGTGATGGCATTGGTATTGTCGATGCCCATGGCTATCATCGTGAACGATATCACCAGACAGATGATGAGATAAGTGGTGAGGAAGGCAAGCAGCGTAACACGCTTCTGCATCGGTACGTTCACACCATCAATCTTCAATGGCAGTACGGCGTTAGGATGCAGAATCTGGCGGAATTCATTCTTCACCATTCTTACCAGCATCACGCCACGGATACATTTCAAACCTCCACTCGTACTGCCCGAGCAGGCTCCGAAGAACATGCAGGCTGCCAATACCACCCAGGTAACGTGAGGCCACACAGCAGCATCGTCGTTAAATAATCCCGTGGTGGTGATGAATGATACCACCTGGAAGATGGCGCTGCGGAAGGCATGTTCCACATCGTAGTTGCGCATCGCTATCAGCTCTACCATGATGAAAGCCGTGAAGGCTGTAACGAGGAGCATATAGAACTTAAACTCAGAATTCTTGAACAGATCTTTGATCTTGAATTTGATGACGGCTGCATAGAGCAGGGTGAAATTAACACCCGACAGGAAGCAGAAGAAGGCACAGATGTATTCCAGCGCCGGCGAATGGAAAAACGAGGTACTACTGTTATGTGTAGAGAACCCTCCTGTAGCCGTAGTGGTCATCGCATAGTTGAAACTGTCGAAGAGATTCATTCCTGCCACGTAGTAGGATGCGATGCAGGCAATGGTGAGCATCAGATAGATACTCCATATCCATTTAGCCGAAGTGGAAAGCCGGGGATGCAGTTTTGTCTTGATAGGTCCTGTAGCCTCGGCAGCAAACACCTTGGTCTGTCCTCCTACAAGCGATGGCAGCAGGGCGATGGTGAAGAACACGATTCCCAGACCGCCTATCCATTGGGTGAGCGAACGCCAGAAAAGCAGTCCGTGGGGGAAGCATTCTACATCGTCTAATATCGTGGCTCCCGTTGTCGTAAATCCCGACATGGTTTCAAAGTAGGCATCGGTAAAGTTGTTGATGTATCCACTTATCATGAAGGGGAGGGTTCCGAAGAAACTGAATACAATCCATGAGAGCGTTACCACGAGATAGGCATCACGGCGCGACATTGAGTTATCTGCTCCGTGTCCTCGCCATTTCAGCACCAGTCCGCCTCCGATGGTGGTAAGTGTTGCCACAATGAAGGCAAAGATGTCATCCTGCTGGTAATAGAAAGCTACCAGCAGACTGACGAAGAGCAGGAATGCTTCTATGAAAAGCAGTTGCCCTAAAACCTTATATATTAATTTTCTGTTTATCATATATGAAGTATGTCTCTATCTCCTTCGCGCTTATATGAAGTATTTCTCAATTTTCTTCATGTTGATGTTGTGGCAGAAAACCATCACCGAGTCGCCCGGTTCTATCTGTGTATTACCCGAAACGAGCATTCCTTCTTCACCGCGAACCAGTCCACCGATGGTTACACCGATAGGCATGCCGAGTTCCTTCACCGGTTTTTGGGTTACCTTTGAACCTTCTTTGGCTATGAATTCAGCCACATCGGCATTGGCGCTCATCAGGAATCTCACGTTCATCACGTCGGCATCGAGCATCATCTGGTAGATGTAGCTGGCGGCAATCATCTTCTTGTTGATAATGGTACCGATATCCAGACTCTCTGCCATGCTCACGTAGTCAACGTTTTCTACGGCAGCCACCGTCTTGCGCACCCCCATTCTCTTGGCGGTAAGACAGGCCAGGATATTGGTTTCGGCGTTACCGGTCAGTGCCACGAAGGCTTGAGTACTACGGATACCTTCTTCTACGAGCAGCGGAATGTCACGTCCGTCACCATGAATGATGAGCGTCTTGTTCTCATCGAGAATATCGTTGAGATATTCGCAGCGCTCCTCGCTCATTTCGATAATCTTGCATTCCATATATTCCGGCATCTTCTTCACGGCTCTTACGGCTGTGCGTCCGCCACCCATAATCATCACGTTCTTCACATCCACATAGTGCTCCTTGCCTACAATCTTGCGGATATATGGGATGTAGTTGCGGGTGGTCATGAAGTAGGCGAGGTCGTAGAGTTTCAGCTCGTCGTTACCGCCAGGGATGATGGTATCACTGCCTCGCTTGATGGCTACCACGTGATAAGGGTCGTTAGGACCGCTGATGTTCTTGAGCGGTTCGTTCAGTATCTCGCATCCTTCGCGCAGTTTGATGCCGAGCATGACGAGTGCGCCGTCGTGCACATCCCAGCGCTGACGTACCCAACTCATTTTCAGTCCGTTATTGATATCTACGGCTGCGAGCATCTCCGGATAAATCAGTTTGCTGATACCTAATTCTTTGAAGAATTCCTGAGCCTGCTGATCCATATATTCCGGATTATCCACGCGGGCCACCGTTCTTTTGGCACCCAGGTTCTTGGCAAGGATGCTAGCTGTGATGTTGGTACTTTCTACCGGAGTAACGGCGATGAAGAGGTCGGCATCTGCAACCCCCGCATCGCGTAAGATGTGAAGACTGGTAGGCTTGCCCAGCATGGTGAGCAGGTCGCAGTCGGAGCCAATGCTTGCCAGGCGCTCTTCGCTTTCATCGATGAGCGTAATCTCTTCATTGCTGCGTGACAGGAGTCTCGCCAGGTGAGTACCTATGGCATATGCGCCAGCTATGATTATTTTCATTTCTTAATTGCTTCTTTGATTGCTTCTTTATCGAGATGCACGATTTCTCTGAGCTGTGCCACGGTTCCGTGCTCCACAAACTCATCTGGCAATCCCATTCGGATCATCTTTGGCTGATAGTCATGGTCGTTCATCCATTCCAGTACGGCTGAGCCCATACCGCCCATACGAACGCCGTCTTCGATGGTGATGATGCGGCTGAACTTTTCGCCCACCTCTTTCAGAATGTCTTCATCGAGTGGCTTGAGGAATCGCATATCGTAGTGGGCGATGCTCATTCCGGTTTCGGTTTCTACCTCAGCGATAGCCTGAGCGGCATCGTTTCCGATAGGACCGATGGTAAGAACGGCTATATCGGTGCCGTCTTTCAGCTTTCTGCCGGTACCGGTCTTGATTTCCTCCATCGGGTTGCGCCAGTCTACGAGCACCCCCTTGCCTCTAGGATAACGGATAACATAGCTGCCATGATCTGGCAACTGGGCTGAATACATCAGGTTGCGCAACTCATGCTCGTTCATCGGAGATGCGATGGTGAGATGCGGAATCGGACGGAGAGCCGCCATATCGAAGGCACCATGATGGGTTGGTCCGTCTTCACCTACCAGTCCGGCACGGTCCAGACACATGATAACCGGCAGGTTGAGCAGTGCCATGTCGTGGATGATGTTATCGTAGGCACGCTGTACAAACGAACTATAGATATTGCAGAATGGGATGAGTCCGTCTTTCGCCATACCTCCTGAGAAGGTGACGGCATGCCCCTCGGCAATACCTACATCGAAGGTACGGTTTGGCATCGCCTTCATCATGATGTTCATGGAGCATCCTGTAGGCATGGCTGGCGTCACACCTACAATCTTCGGGTTCTTCAGAGCCAGTTCCAGCAGCGTCTCACCGAAAACATCCTGATATTTAGGAGGCTGGTTACTGGTATCGGCAATGATTCTCTCACCCGTTTCCGGATCGAATTTGCCTGGCGCGTGCCAGATGGTAGCACTCTTCTCGGCAGGTTCGTAACCCTTTCCCTTGGTGGTATGCAGGTGCAGCAGCTTAGGACCCTTCATGTTCTTAAGCTGTTTGAGCACTCTCGCCACTTCCTTCACGTCATGACCATCGAAAGGTCCGAAGTAGCGGATATTCATACCCTCGAAGATGTTCTGCTGATGACTCAGTGCCGACTTCAGTGCATTGTTCAGGCGCAGGATGCCCTTCTTGCGGTCTTCGTTGAGATAGCCTTTGGAGTGCAGCCACTGCGATGCCTTGAAACGGAGGCGGTTGTAGGTCTCGTTGGTATCGAGGTTCAGGAGATATTTCTCCATACCGCCCACAGCCCGGTCGATGCTCATATCGTTGTCGTTCAGGATGATGAGCATGTCGTTAGGTGTACTTGATACGTTGTTCAGTCCCTCGAAAGCCAGTCCGCCGCTCATGGCTCCATCGCCAATGACGGCTACCACGTGCCTGTCGGTATCTCCGTTTTCGCGTGCGGCAACGGCCATACCGAGTGCTGCGGAGATGGAATTGCTCGCATGTCCGCAGGCGAAGGTATCATATTCGCTTTCTAAAGGTGTAGGGAATGGACGGATGCCGTGCAACTTGCGGTTGGTACAGAAGTTTTCGCGGCGTCCTGTTAATATCTTATGTCCGTAGGCCTGGTGTCCCACATCCCATACAATACGGTCGTATGGGGTGTTGTATATATAATGTAGGGCTACGGTTATTTCAACCACGCCAAGAGAGGAGGCAAAATGACCGGGGTTGACGGCAACCTCGTCGATAATGTCTTCTCTTAACTCTTTGCAGACTTGTGGCAGCTGGTCAATGCTCAGCCGTCTCAAATCTTCCGGGTATTTTATACTATTTAATAGACTAAACTTGTTCTTGTCCATGTTTTCTTCGTGAAAATCTTGTGCAAAGATAATGCTTTTTTCCTATATAAAGCACTTTTGAGACAATATTTTCGCTTTTTCCGATTATTCTTTGTATTTTTGCAAAGGAAATTTCTGAAAAAGGAATGAAATCCGGAATTAGTTATATAACAATAAGCAAATAAATACCTTTATCGTGATGAGAAAAAATGTATTACTTTTGGGAGCCATGATGATGGCTTCCATGTCTCTGATGGCGCAGACCAAGGGTGGCGGCATCAGTCAGTCTGCTCTCCAGCAGATGGAGAAAAACCAGCAGGCAGGTGTAGCCAACAAGGCACTCTTCAATGCGATTGCCAACAACAGCATTGATGACCTTGTGAAGAATCATGCCAACGAGGCCCCGGTTGATACTCATTTCAGCATCGAGACTCCTTCGCAGAGCATTCACAACCAGAAGAGTTCGGGCCGTTGCTGGATGTTCAGCGGTTTTAACGTGCTCCGTTCTAACTTTGCTGTCAATGACAAGCAGGGTAGAGTGGTGGAGTATTCTCAGGATTACCTCTTCTTCTATGATCAGCTGGAGAAGGCTAACCTGATGCTTCAGGGTGTTATCGACCTTGGCAAGAAGAGCATCGAGGATCCTCAGGTGCAGTTCTTCTTCAAGAATCCGCTCAATGATGGCGGTACTTTCTGTGGTGTTGCCGATTTGGCAAGCAAGTATGGTCTCGTACCTATGAGTGCCCAGCCTGAGACTTACTCAAGCAACAATACTTCCAAGATGAGCCGTCTCGTAAGCAGCAAGCTCCGCGAGTATGGTCTGGAACTCCGCAAGATGGTGGCTCAGGGTAAGAAATCTGCAGCTATCCAGGCTCGCAAGAACGAGATGCTCGGTCAGGTTTATCACATGCTGAGTCTTACTCTCGGCGAACCGGTAAAGGAATTTACCTATGCTTTCCGCGACAAGGACGGCAAGCAGGTTGGCGAGGCGAAGAAGTATACTCCTAAGAGTTTCTATGAGGAAACCGTAGGCAAGGACCTGAACGGTACCTTCCTGATGGTGATGAACGATCCACGCCGTCCTTACCACAAGACATACGAGGTAGAGTACGACCGCCACACCTACGATGGTCATAACTGGAAGTATCTGAACTTGCCTATGGAGGAGATTGCCCAGCTCGCCATCGCCTCTCTAAAGGATGGTCATAAGATGTATTCAAGCTATGATGTGGGCAAGCAGCTCGACCGCAAGCGCGGCTATCTGGCACTCGACAACTTCGACTATGGAAGCCTCTTCAATACCTCATTCCCAATGAACAAGGCTGACCGCATCGCTACTTTCGATAGCGGTTCTACTCATGCCATGACGCTGACAGCTGTAGATCTCGACGCCAATGGCAAGCCTGTAAAATGGAAGGTGGAGAACAGTTGGGGTGCCGACAATGGTTTTGCCGGTTGCTTCATCATGACTAACGATTGGTTCAACGAGTACATGTTCCGCCTGGTAGTAAACAAGAAGTATGCTTCTGAGCAGCTCTTGAAGGAATTCGACCAGAAGCCAACCATGCTGACTCCAGATGATCCTCTGTTCCAGTTGGAAGACTAATTCATCAAGAAATATAGATTTAAACCGTATTTTTCTCGAGAAAAGAGAAGAATACGGTTTATTTTTTGTATTTTTGTACCCGAAATAATGGTAAGAACGTTATTTATATAAAAGCTATATAGATTATGTTAGAGAAAAGTAAGCGTGAGCGCATCATTGCGCTCGTTAATAAAGAGGTGGTTCCTGCCATCGGCTGTACCGAACCGATGGCTGTGGCACTATGTACAGCCAAGGCTGCTACTACATTGGGCAAACGCCCTGAACGTATTGAAGTTCTTCTGAGTCCTAATATGCTCAAGAATGCGATGGGTGTCGGCATTCCTGGCACGGGTATGATTGGCTTGCCTATCGCCGTATCGCTGGGTGCGCTCATCGGAAAACCTGAATATCAGCTGGAAGTGTTGAAAGACCTCACTCCCGACAGTCTGGAGCAGGGCAAACAATATATCAAGGATGCGGATATCAACATCAAACTGAAGCAGGGTGATGTGGATAAACTCTATATCGAGGTAATCTGCTATGCCGGCAACGGCAGAGCTACAGCTATCATTGCCGGTTCTCATACCAACTTTGTATATGTAGAGCGTAATGGTGAGGTGATTTTTGACAAGCGTGGTGGAGCTGCGGCTGATGTGGAGAATGACGATATCCAGTTGAATCTCCGCTTGGTTTACGAATTCGCAACCACCGCTCCGCTCGATGAGATTCGCTTCATCCTCAAGACCAAGGAATATAATATGAAGGCTGCCGAGGAATCTATCAAGGGCAACTATGGCCACTGCCTGGGCAAGACGATGGACCGTCCGTTGAGTCATGGCATCTTCGGTAATAACATCTTCTCTCACATCATCTCCCGTACCGCTTCTGCTTGCGATGCCCGTATGGGTGGTGCCATGATTCCGGTGATGAGTAACAGCGGCAGTGGTAACCAGGGTATCTGTGCCACCAATCCTGTGGTGGTTTATGCCTTGGAGAACGAGAATACTGAGGAGGAGCTGATTCGTGCCCTGATGCTCAGTCATTTAACGGCTATCTATATCAAGCAGAGTCTGGGTAAACTCTCAGCTCTCTGCGGTTGCGTGGTAGCCAGCACGGGTAGCAGTTGCGGTATCACCTATCTGATGGGTGGTGATTTTACCCGTATCTGCAACTCAGTCAAGAATATGGTGGCAAACCTTACCGGTATGATCTGCGACGGAGCCAAGCCAAGCTGTGCCCTGAAGATTTCGTCAGGTGTGAGCACCGCCTTGCTTTCTGCTCTTCTTTCCATGGAGGGTAAGTGCGTAACTTCTGCCGAGGGTATCGTGGATGATGATGTGGATAAGTGTATCCACAACCTCACCTCTATCGGTGCCGATGCGATGAAGACCACCGATGATATGGTGCTTGATATCATGACACATAAATAATTAGGTATCATGACGCATAAAGAAATAAAAGTGTAGATTTTACATTATTTATAACTAGAAGATAAAAAAGGCTCGCAAGAATTACTCTTGTGAGCTTTTTTTAGAATGTTTTCTTACTTTTTACTTAAAAAGTATTAAAATGATGAATTTTGTTTCATAAAAAACCGGTTCGTATTAAAAAATAGTATATCTTTGCAGCGTCAAACTTAAATAATTGAATTAAATAACATTGGCTAACTTAAACAAGTAAGCCGAATAACATCGGCTGAATTAAATTATTGGACCAAATAACATTTTTTAAACTATATCTTATGATTAGACAACTATTCACAGTAAGTACTATGATTATGGCTCTTGGTATGACTCCTACCCAAGCGTATGGGGGAACTCGTATCCAGGAAACTAATCAGTCCAAGAACGGACAATGCACTGGTACCATTATTGACCCTACAGGTGAGCCAGTAATTGGTGCTACAGTTACAGTTAAGGGAAAGCAGGGTGGAACCATCACCGATTTGGATGGTAAGTTCGTGCTTTCTGATGTTCAGCATGGTGCAACCGTTTGTATCAGCTACATTGGTTTCGAGCCGGTGGAGATGGTATGGAAGGGTGGTGACATCAATGTAACCATGCAGGAAGACAACAAGACTCTGAATGAGGTCGTTGTTGTCGGTTTCGGTACTCAGAAGAAGGTAAACCTGGTGCCGTTTCTACCGTTGATTCCAAGACCCTCGGTGCTCGCCCAGTCAACTCTGTAGTTGACGCTCTTCAGGGTGCAGTAGCCGGTATGAACTTCTCTACACCAAGCAGTGGTGGTACTCTTAATTCAACCAAGTCTTTTAATATCCGTGGTACAGGTACTATCGGTGCCGGTTCTTCTGTATCTCCACTCGTGCTCATCGACGGCATGGAGGG
>ERZ827440.3270-NODE-3270-length-12488-cov-9.328642_pt1 | contig 12488 bp, 8 predicted proteins | sample MGYA00519774_ERZ827440 | MGnify/ENA primary metagenome ERZ827440 (study PRJEB31778, sample SAMEA3449302) | human gut metagenome | biome: human gut; feature: human-associated habitat; material: faeces | place: United Kingdom | collected 2010/2012 ... | reverse complement strand
GCCTGACCGCCGGTGTTGGAGTAGACCTCGGTATCGAAGACGAAGACGTTGACGTCCTTGCCGGAAGCCAGAACGTGATCCACGCCGCCGAAGCCGATGTCGTAGGCCCAGCCGTCGCCGCCGAAGATCCAGACGGACTTCTTCTCCAGATATTCCTTGTCCTTCAGGATCTCGCGAGCCAGCTTGCAGGCGTCGCAGTCGCAATCGCCGCGGGCGGAGACAATGTTCTCCATGGCAGCGATGAACTCGGCGGAAGCGCTCTTGTTGGCGGCGCCGTCGGCCATGGTATCCAGCCACTTCTGGCCGGCAGCCTTGATGGACTCATCGGCATAATCCACAGCGATCAGCTGACGGGTCAGGTCAGCCAGACGGTTACGAGTGGCCTCCTGGCCCAGATACATGCCAAGGCCGTGCTCAGCGTTATCCTCGAACAGGGAGTTCGCCCAAGCGGGACCGTGGCCGTTCTTATCGGTGCAGTAGGGAGAGGTTGCGGCAGGACCGCCCCAGATGGAGGAGCAGCCGGTGGCGTTGGAGATGTACATCCGGTCACCGAAGAGCTGGGTGACGAGACGGGCATAGCTGGTCTCGGCGCAGCCGGCGCAGGAGCCGGAGAACTCCAGATAGGGCTGCTTGAACTGGCTGCCCTTGACGGTGTTGTCCTGCATGTCGGCCTTGGGAGCGACCTCGGCCACGCAGTAGTCGAACACATCCTGCTGTGCGGCTTCCTCTTCCTGGCCAACCATGGTCAGGGCACCCACGGGGCAGACGCCCACGCACACGCCGCAGCCCATGCAGTCCAGAGGAGACACGGCCATGGTGTACTTGTAAACACCCTTGCCCTTGCCAGCCTTCACGTCCACGATCTTGGCAGCGGCGGGAGCCTTGGCGGCCTCCTCCTCAGTCAGAGCGAAGGGACGGATGGTAGCATGGGGGCAGACATATGCGCAGTTGTTGCACTGGATGCACTTGGAAGCGTCCCAAGTAGGAACGGAGACGGACACGCCGCGCTTCTCATAAGCGGCAGCGCCCTGCTCGAACTGACCGTCCACATGAGGCAGGAAGGCGGAAACAGGCAGGCTGTCGCCGTCCATACGGCCCACGGGGAACATGATGTCCTCCACCTGCTTCACAACGCCCTCGCGGCCGGTGAGCTTGGTGGTCACAGTCTCGTCCTTGGCGTCAGCCCAATCGGCGGGCACGTCGAACTTCTTGTAAGCGGTAGCGCCCAGATCGATGGCCTTGTGGTTCATGTCCACAACGTCCTGGCCCTTCTTCAGGTAGGAGTGGGTGGCGGCGTCCTTCATGTACTGCAGGGCCTCGGTCTCAGGCAGAACCTTTGCCAGAGAGAAGAAGGCGGACTGCAAGATGGTGTTGGTGCGCTTGCCCATGCCGATCTGCTTGGCCAGGTCGATGGCGTTGATGGTGTAGACCTGAATATTGTTCTTGGCAATGTAACGCTTGGAAGCGGCATCCAGATGGTGGCTGAGCTCCGCGTCATCCCACTGGCAGTTGATCAGGAACACACCGCCGGGCTTCACATCGCGGACGATGGGGAAATGCTTGGTAATGTAGGCAGGCACGTGGCAGGCCACAAAGTCAGCCTTGTTGATATAGTAAGAAGACTTGATGGGCTGATCGCCGAAACGCAGATGGCTGACGGTGACGCCGCCGGTCTTCTTGGAGTCATACTGGAAGTAGGCCTGGATGTACTTGTCGGTATGGTCGCCGATGATCTTGGTGGAGTTCTTGTTGGCGCCAACAGTACCGTCGCCGCCCAGACCCCAGAACTTGCACTCGATGGTGCCGGCAGGAGCAACGCCGGGAACGGCCTTCTCCTCCAGAGACAGGTGGGTGACGTCATCCACGATGCCCAGAGTGAACTCGTGCTTGGGAGCGTCCTTCTTCAGCTCGTCATACACGGCGAAGACGGAGGCGGGAGGCGTATCCTTGCTGCCCAGACCGTAACGGCCGCCGATGACCTTCATGTCATTGAAGCGGTTGGCGTTGGCCAGAGCGGTGACAACATCCTTATAGAGAGGCTCGCCCTCGGAGCCGGGCTCCTTAGTGCGGTCCAGAACGGCCAGAGCCTTGCAGGTAGCGGGGATGGCAGCCAGCAGCTTATCGGCCCGGAAGGGACGATACAGGTGGACCTTCACCATGCCGACCTTCTCGCCGTGAGCGTTCATGTAGTCGATGACTTCCTCTGCCACGTTGCAGATGGAACCCATGGCGATGATCACGCGGTCAGCGTCGGGAGCGCCGTAGTAGTTGAAGAGCTGATAGTTGGTGCCCAGCTTCTCGTTGATCTTGCCCATGTACTTCTCGACGACCTCGGGGAGATCCTCGTAGTACTTGTTGCAGGCTTCACGGTGCTGGAAGAAAATATCGCCGTTCTCATGAGAACCGCGCATCATGGGACGCTCGGGGTTCAGGGAGTGCTTGCGGAACGCGTCAACAGCGTCCATATCGCACATTTCCTTCAGGTCGGCATAATCCCACACGGCGACCTTCTGGATCTCGTGAGAGGTACGGAAGCCGTCGAAGAAGTTGATGAAGGGAACGCGGCCCTCGATGGCGGCCAGATGGGCCACGGGAGCCAGATCCATGATCTCCTGCACATCGTTCTCGCACAGCATGGCGAAGCCGGTCTGACGGCAGGCCATCACGTCGGAATGATCGCCGAAGATGTTCAGAGCGTGGCTGGCCACGGTACGGGCGGACACGTGGAACACGCAGGGCAGCAGCTCGCCGGCGATCTTGTACATATTGGGGATCATCAGCAGCAGGCCCTGAGAGGCCGTGTAGGTGGTGGTCAGCGCACCGGCTGCCAGAGAACCGTGGACGGTACCGGAAGCACCGGCCTCAGACTGCATCTCGCACACCTTGACGGTGGTGCCGAAGATGTTCTTCTGACCGTTGGCTGCCCACTGGTCCACATAGTCTGCCATGGGAGAAGACGGGGTGATGGGGTAGATACCCGCCACTTCGGTAAAGGCGTAGCTGACATACGCAGCCGCGTTGTTACCGTCCATGGACTTGAATTTTCTTACCATAAACTCTTACCTCCTGTCGGTGGATACCGTCTGCAGAACGGCTCTCACCGGTTTTTGGCATTTGGGCTCTCTCTTCTCAAACGCCATTCGCCGTAATTGTAGCACTTCCTCTACAATTTGTAAACAGAAAAGCTCAGATTTTGAAACTTAATCGGTTTTCTTGTTCTTTTTTGGAAAAATATGTTTATTTTTTAACTTTGCCGCCCTTTGGGTTCCCAAAAATCACGTAGTGTGGTACAATTTCTTTAATCAGAAAAATGTAAACAAAATTTTAACTTTTTTCAGGAGGCGCCGCTATGGTCACCACTGTGCGTTCTCTGGGCCTCAACGGTATTGCCGGCTATGAGGTCACAGCCGAGTGTTTTCTCTCCGGCGGTCTGCCCGCCTTCGACATCGTGGGACTTCCAGACGCCGCCGTCCGGGAGGCCCGGGAGCGGGTCCGGGCGGCGGTGAAAAACTGCGGAGCAAAATTTCCCGTCAGCCGCATCACCGTCAATCTGGCCCCCGCCGGTACGAAAAAAGCAGGCACGGTCTACGATCTGCCTATTTTCGTAGGGCTGCTGGCGGCGGACGGCGATCTGCCCGCTCCGCCCACGGACGCCGCCTTCATCGGCGAGCTAAGTCTCACCGGTGCCCTGCGGGGCGTCAGCGGTGTATTGCCCATGGCGCTGGCCGCCCGGGAGGCAGGTATCCGGACGCTGTATGTCCCGGCGGACAACGCTGCCGAAGCAACGCTGGCGGAGGGATTGACCGTCTACGGCGTCCCGGACGTGGGCGCACTGGTGGCCCATCTGAAAAACGAGACCCCTCTCTCCCCCGCCCCGGTCTGGGTACCGGAGCCGGAGGAAACCGGCCTGCCGGACTTGCAGGACGTGATGGGACAGGAGCATGTAAAGCGGGCGCTGGAGATCGCCGCGGCAGGCGGGCACAACCTGCTGCTGATTGGCTCCCCCGGCGCGGGCAAATCCATGCTGGCCAAGCGGCTGCCCTCTATCCTGCCGGAGCTGAGCCGTCCCGAAGCGCTGGAGACCTCCGGCATCTGGTCCGTGGCGGGACTGACGGACCCCCGCCACCCTCTGCTGACCCAGCGGCCCTTCCGCTCCCCTCACCACACCACCTCCGCCGCCGCGCTGGCCGGCGGCGGGCCGTTGATGCGGCCCGGCGAGATCTCTCTGGCCCACAACGGCGTGCTGTTTTTGGACGAGCTGCCGGAATTTCACCGGGACGTGCTGGAGGCTCTCCGTCAACCCTTGGAGGACGGCATCGTCACCGTGGCACGGGCAGGCGGCACCCTGCGGCTCCCCGCCCAATTCCAGCTGGTGTGCGCCATGAATCCCTGCAAGTGCGGCTGGCGGGGCCACCCCTCCGGGAAGTGCACCTGCTCGGACAAAGAGGTGGAGAAGTACGTCCAGAAGATCTCCGGTCCTCTGCTGGACCGGATCGACCTCCATGTAAATGTCCCCTCTGTGGAATACGAGGCCATGCGGCGAAAGTCCAAGCCGGAATCCTCCGCTCAGGTCAAGGAACGGGTGGACGCCGCCCGCGCCATTCAGTCCAGGCGGTTTGAGGGCACCGGTATTCCCTGCAACGCCCAGATGACGCCCCCTATGGTGGGCCGGTTCTGCGAGCTGGACGCTCGGTGCGACGCGCTGATGAAGTCCGCCTTTGAGCGCATGGGCCTCACCGCACGGAGCCATGACCGGGTACTGCGGGTGGCCCGGACCATTGCGGATCTGGACGGTGCGGAGCATATCGGCGTGGAGCATTTGTCAGAGGCCATTCAGTACCGGAACACCGACATTCTGAAGGGGTAAAGCCGAACAGGAGATGTGTCTAAAACGCATCTCCTGTTTTTATTTGTTTTGACGAAGCATTTGTGCAATTTGACTATAAAAACTTTAAAAAATTTGTTGACAAAAACGATTACCTGGCGTATAGTAGCGTCGAAATCAGAAAGAAGGAGGTACACACCATGGCAATCCTGTTTACGGTCTCTATGCTGGCTGTGGCTGGCGGTATGATCTGCTCTCACGCGGAATAAACCGTCTCCAAAGATAGACCAATTAAAAGAAATATGATCTGAAGAAAGACCCGTCCTGCCAAATGGCAGGTCTTTTTTTATGTATTTGTATTCTTCGCTCCGTTTTGGGACATACTGCGGACATCCGTTTTTATAAAGGAGGAACCGCCATGTCCATCCCCTTTCAGGACAGTGAGACCGCCAAAAATCTTCTCCGCGCCTTTGCCGGAGAAAGTCAGGCCCGGAACCGCTATGACTTTGCCGCCAACCTCTGCCAGAAGCAGGAATTACAGGCGATGGCCTTTATCTTCCAAGCCACAGCCAAGCAGGAACAGGCCCACGCCAAGGTTTTCTGGGACCATCTGCAAGCCCTGAACGGTCAAAATCTGCCTATCTACGGCGCTTACCCCATTGAGGGCACCAACCGGATTCTGGAGCTGCTGCGCGCCGCCCAGCACAACGAGCACGAGGAGCATGGTTCCGTATACCCCTCCTTCGCCGCCATCGCGACCCAGGAGGGCTTCCCGGAGGCCGCCGCCTCCTTCCGGCAGATTGCCGCCATTGAACAACTCCACGGCGAGCGTTTCGGCCTGCTGGCAGACCAGCTGGAAAGTGGGGCTCTGTTCGTCTCGCAGATAGAGACCGGCTGGATGTGTCTAAACTGCGGCCACACCCAAAACAGTCTGGAGGCCCCGAAGCAGTGCCCCGTCTGTAATCACGGTCAGGGCTGGTTTATCCGGTTGGAGTTGGCCCCTTGGTCTCCAGTGGTAAAGCAAACATGAATTAAGAACTATGCCGCATCGGGAGCGGCAAGCAAAACAGGCTGAAAGCGACGCTTTCAGCCTGTTTTCTTATATATGGTGTGAATACGATCAGCCGCGCTACACCTCCGGGAAATCCTTGATGAGCAGCAGCAGTCCCTCCTTCACGGAGACCACAGCGGTCTGTCCCGGCAGCACCTCGTTGCTGGTGCCGTACTGGTAGCCGCAATGAATTTCCCCGTTGTCCAGCGGGAACTTGCAGCCGGTCTCCGTGATGCCCCGGGCGGTGCCGGTGATATTCACCAGAGAGTAGAAGGGAAACCGCTCCGGAATCTCCACCTTCTCCGCCCCCACCAGCTCCATCTCCGAATAGTCATCTACCAGCAGGGCCCGTTTCCCCTGCTCCCGCAGCATTACCAGCAGATAGACATTCACCAGCGTATGATCCAGCCGTCCGCCGGAAACGCCTACCAGCAAAAATTCGTCGAACCCCCGGCGCATGGCCTCCTTGGCAGCAAACACCGTGTCCGTATCATCCTTCTTCACCGGCAGAACGATGGTCTCCCGGTCAGTCTCCGGCTTTTCATGGGAATCGAAGTCCCCCACGATCAGATCCGGCTCCGCTCCCAGCGCCTTCTGATGTCGCAGGCCGCAGTCGCAGTAAATGAAAAAATCGTCAGGCCGGAAATATTGCCGTACCCGGTCATAGGTCCGGATCTCCGCGCCGCCGACGATCACGCAGCGTCTCATATCCATCACATCCTTTTCCGCTATCATACCCCGTTTTTTGCCGGGCCGCAATCTTTTTGCGGATAAAATCGCAAAAACCTGAAATCCTAACGCTACCAACTGGAAAAAGGAGTGAGCCTATGGAAACAGGCATCCATAATACCTCCGAGATTGGGCGGCTGCGGAAGGTTCTGCTGCACCGGCCCGGTCAGGAGCTGGAAAACCTCATGCCGGAATATCTGGAACGGCTGTTATTTGACGATATTCCCTATCTGAAGGAGGCCCAAGCCGAGCATGACGCCTTCGCCCAATGCCTCCGGGACGCCGGGGTGGAGGTGGTCTACCTGATCGATCTGGTGGTCAATTCCCTGACTTCACCGGAGGTACGGCAGGAACTGGTAACACAATTCTTAAAGGAGGCCGATCTGCCGGACGAAGCCGTTGGGAAGGCCGTAGCAGAATATCTCTCTGAACTGGATGACCGGGCCATGGTGTCCGCCATGATGGCAGGCATCCGCCGCAGTGACCTGCGAAAGCAGGGGGGCCGTCTCAGCGACCATCTGTCCGGTCTTGAGGAGGGCTATCCCTTCGCCGTAGATCCCATGCCCAACCTCTACTTCACCCGCGACCCCTTCGCCACCATCGGCACCGGCGTATCCATTCACAAAATGCACACCGTCACCCGAAACCGGGAGACCCTGTTCGGCCGGTTCATCTTTGAGCATAACCCCTGGTACCAGAACGCACCTCGCTGGTATGACCGCAGTGCATCTTCCTCTTTGGAGGGCGGCGATATTCTGGTGCTGTCCCCTCAGGTGTTGGCTGTGGGCATCTCCCAGCGGACAGAGGGGGATTCCATCGACCAACTGGCTCAGACAGTGCTCTCACAAAGTAAGACTTTCCAAAAAGTTCTGGCCTTCAACATTCCCAAAAGCCGCTCCTTCATGCATCTGGACACCGTGTTCACCATGGTGGACCGGGACAAGTTCACTGTCCATCCCAACATTCTCAGCGACATCACCGTGTTCGTCATGGAGCTGGGTGAAAATCAGCAGATGCAGATCCGTCAGGAGACCGGGCGGCTGGAGGATATTCTCAAGGAGCATCTGGGACTTAGTCAGGTGACGCTGATCCCCTGCGGACAGGGCAGTGTCATCGACGCGGCCCGGGAGCAGTGGAGCGACGGCAGCAACACCCTCGCCATTGCCCCCGGTGAGGTGGTGGTCTATACCCGGAATCATGTCACCAACCGCTCCTTGGAGGAGGCGGGCATCCGCATCCACGCCATTCCCAGCGCCGAGTTGAGCCGGGGGCGGGGCGGTCCCCGGTGCATGAGTATGCCGCTGATCCGGGACGATCCGTAGACAGGCGACGGTTCGCCGCAGGAAGCGCGGCTTTGCCGCGCAGAATGCACCCCACATTTTCTTTTGAGACATCAAACGCACCAGATTGGTACGGAGATGTGCGGCTATGCCGCACCGGATTGAATCCCCATTTTCTTTTCGTCTTGCCGAAAAGATTACCGGGGTTCCCGGCGGAACTGTACCGGTTCGGTACGGAGAAGCCAGGGGGATATTCTCTTTTGAAAAGAGAATGTCCCCCCGGCCCCCTAAAGAGAAACGCGGGGGGATTTCGATTTCCCCCCGCACCCCCTTGAAACGACACAAAGGGGCGGGCTGCGGCCCTCCCCTTTGGAAACCCCTCTGAGGATAAGGGGAGCGGCAGCGGGGAGAGGAGCAGAGGGTGTCCTCTTTGCGCCCCAACGAATGCCATGCCCGCAAATGCGGGGACGCACTCAGGTCATTTGGGTACTTTCAGCGCAGCCGGCAGAAGACTTCTGATTTTTGTCGGCAGTTCGTACCGGCCGCTCCTTCGTATGGGTGAGTTGACACAAATGTGTCAACTCATCCCTGACATTTTTTCTTTTCCACCGTGCACGGCGCATTTTCTTTTTGATGTCTCAAAAAGAAAATGGGGGGTGCGTCCCTGCGGCGGTTCGCCGCGTCCCTTTGCGGAGCAAAGAGAATGTAAGAAACATTCCAATGGGCAAAGCCCATTTGGGTCTTCAATTCCGCATGGTATCACCATGCTCCCTCGTGCCGCATAGCGGCACCTTCCCTTCACAATTTATAAATCAGTTTATGGTAAATCAAAAGGAGCGATCATCATGGCAGTCAATTTAAAGGGCCGCAGTTTTCTCTCGCTGGCCGATTTTACCCCGGAGGAACTTCGCTATCTGCTGGATCTGGGCCACGACCTGAAGGCCAAGCGGCGGGCAGGCGTCTGCGCCCCCACCATGCAGGGCAAGCACATCGTCCTGCTGTTTGAAAAGACCTCCACCCGCACCCGCTGTTCCTTTGAGGTAGCGGCCACCCAGGAGGGCGCTCATGTCACCTATCTGGACGCCGGTTCTTCCCAGATGGGCAAAAAGGAATCTCTGGAGGACAGCGCCAAGGTGCTGGGCCGGTTCTTTGACGGCATCGAGTACCGGGGCTATGAGCAGTCCGTGGTGGAGGATCTTGCCAAATGGTCCGGCGTGCCGGTGTGGAACGGCCTGACGGACGCCGACCATCCCACCCAGATCTTAGCGGATCTGATGACCATTGAGGAGCACTGCAAAAAGCCTTTAAACAAGATCAAGGTGGTGTTCCCCGGCGATGTGCGGAACAACATGTGCTATGCGTGGATGATGGGCGCAGCCAAGCTGGGAATGCACTTTGTAGCCATGGGGCCGGAGGAACTGGCCAAGCAGATGGATCAGGAAGTGGTGCAGTCCACCTTTGCCGAGGCCCGGAAAAACGGCGGCCTCATCGAGATCACTGACCACGCAGAGGACTTAAAGGGCGCTGACGTGATCTATGGTGATGTGTGGGCTTCCATGGGTGAGGAAGCCCAGATCCCGGAGCGGGTAGGGCTGCTGTCCCCCTTCCGGGTGACGATGGACACCCTGAAGGCCACGGAGAATCCTGACGTGCTGTATCTTCACTGTCTCCCCTCCTTCCACGATTTTGAAACGAAGATGGCGAAGGAATGGCAGGCCAAGGGCGTGGACATCCGGGAGGTCACCGATGAGGTGTTCCGCTCCCGTCACAGCGTGGTTTTCGACGAGGCGGAGAACCGGATGCACTCCATCAAGGCCGTGATGGTGGCCACCATCGGCGCATAAGTCAGTCCGTAAGGAGGAAGTGTTCCCATGGAGCAACGCAAATTCCGGATGCCCACCGCGTATACGATCCTGTTCTGCCTGATCCTTCTGGTGGCACTGTCCACATGGCTCATCCCGGCGGGCAGTTATGACTACGCCGATGGTATCCCCATCTCCGGCAGCTATCACGCCGTCGCCCCCGCGCCGCAGGGCATCGGTGCGGCACTGAAGGCCGCCTTCCGAGGCTTTTATGACGCAGTGGATGTCTGCGTGTTCATCCTGATGGTGGGCGGTTTTCTGGGCGTTGTGATGAAGACCGGGGCCATCGACGCCGGAGTCAGCAACGTGATCACCCGGCTGCAAGGCCGGGAAAACCTGCTCATTACTATTTTAATGCTGTTTTTCGGTCTGGGCGGCACCACCTACGGCATGTGGGAGGAGACCATGGCCTTCTTCCCTCTGCTGCTGCCTATTTTTCTGGCGGCGGGCTATGACGCTGTGGTAGGCGTGGCGGTGATCCTGCTGGGGGCCGGGGCCGGTGTCATCGCCTCCACGGTGAACCCCTTCGCCACCGGCATCGCCGCAGGCTTCGCCGGGGTCTCTCTGGGAGAGGGCCTTCTCTGGCGGCTCATTCAGTTCGTGATCTTTGAGGGTGCCGCCATCTGGTATGTCTCCGCCTACGCCGCCCGGGTGAAGCGGGACCCAATCTGCTCCGTGGTGGGCATCGGCGCAGGCAGGCTTCACGCAGACGTGGGCCGCGTCCAGCCTCTCACCCGGCGTCACGCCGCCATCCTCCTTATTTTTGCCGCCACCTTCCTCACCATGATCTACGGCGTTATTCCCTTTGATGAAATGGGCCTGCCCCTGCCGGTCTTGGGCTGGTGGTTCCCGGAGCTGTCCGCTCTGTTTTTAGTGGCGGGCATCGTGGTGGGGCTGATGGACCGGCTCAGTGAGGTAGAACTGGCGGAGACCTTCGTCTCCGGCTGCACGGATCTTTTGGGCGTGGCCTTCATCATCGGCATCAGCCGGGGCATCACCGTGCTGATGAACGACGGCCACATCACCGACACCATTCTTCACTGGGGAGAGACGGCCCTCTCCGGCCTTGGCTCCACCTCCTTTGTGCTGCTGGTCTTTTTGATCTACCTGCCGTTGTCCGTGCTGATTCCGTCCTCCTCCGGTCTGGCCACACTGTCCGTGCCGGTGGTGGCTCCGCTGGGACAGTTCGCCGGGGTGGGCGGCGACGTGGTGGTGACAGCCTTCCAGTCCGCCTGCGGTCTTGTGAATCTGGTGACGCCTACCGCCGCCGTGGTGATGGGCGCGCTGGCGCTGGGGCGCATCCCCTATGAAAAATGGCTGAAATTCGTGTGGAAGCTGATGCTGCTTTTCCTGCTGCTGACCGGCCTATTGCTGGTGCTTGCAGCCGCGCTGTCCTGATCGGACCGCCGTGCCCTCCGGGGCGCGGCGGTTTTTTCGCATAGCACCGTACGCCGCCGCATAGATATGGAAACGGACAAACACAGGAGGCGTCGCTATGAAGAAATGTTTTTTTGCCTTGGTCCTGCCGCTGGCCTTGCTGCTCACCGCCTGCGGCAGAGAACCGAGACCCGCCGCTCTCCTTTTAGGACAGGCTGCGGACTTAAACGAATCGGAACCTCTGTTGGTGATCGACGGACAGAACATCCCTGCGTGGGAATACCTCTATTGGCTGGCACTGGACTGCCGCCAGATGGAGGAACGCTGCGAAGCCGCCGGAGAACCAGTGGACTGGACCGCTCCGCTCTCTGAGGGTGGCACACCGGAGGATCTGGTAAAGGCCGATGCGCTGGCGGACACAGCCCTGTATGCTGCCGTGGGGACCTGGGCGGCGGCATACGGCTGCACGCTGACGGACGCTGAGCGGAACGCACTTCCGGAACGGCACTACGCCTATCTGACGCTGGAGCAGGGGCGGCATCTGACGGAGACCGGTGTGCAATATGCCAAATTATACGCCCTCTACGAGACCCCCGGCAGTGCCTTGGCTCCCGCGGAAAACGAGCTGGCTCTGTTTGAACAGCAAACTGCCCCGCTGACGGCAGAACGGCTCCTGATTCCCTTCGAGTCTGACCGAGAAGCCGCCCGGCAAAAGGCAGCGGAGCTGTTCGCACATCTGAATACCGCTGCGGATCCGTCAGCCGCCTTTGACGCGCTGCTGGCAGAGACCGGAGGCGCATTATTGGAAGAAGCGGATTGGACGCCCTCCCTTCAGGATGCGGCGGCCGCTCTGGAACCGGGACAGTTTTCCGGCATTATCGAGACCGAAAACGGTTTCGTCATCCTCCGGCGTCTGCCTGCGGACCGGGACGCTCTGCGGGAAGCCTACTTCGACAGCCTGCTGCAAGGTGCCGCTGATGCCAGCGAGATCCGGGTCACTTCCGCCTATGAAACCCTGCGTCCCGCCGCCTTCTGGACTGCGCTGAAGCAGGCCTCCGGCTGATGTCATTTTTTTACATTGTTAAATTTTCGTCAATTTAGACGAAAGTCACAACAGTTTTGTCAAAGATTTAACAAAAATTCGTGAAATACAAGATTATCGTTGACGGGGGCCTTAAAAGCGCCTATAATTTCATTTGCAGAGGTGGAAAACGAGTGCGTTTGCCAAAAAATTAACAAGCATCTCTGCCCCTGTTACTATAATCCTGACGGACTTTTCCGTCTAAAAAAACACAAAACGGAGGATCAACATGAAAGAACTTTATGTCGTAAATTGCTGCCGTACCGCTATCGGCTCCTTTGGT
>ERZ827440.3263-NODE-3263-length-12513-cov-4.668968_pt1 | contig 12513 bp, 8 predicted proteins | sample MGYA00519774_ERZ827440 | MGnify/ENA primary metagenome ERZ827440 (study PRJEB31778, sample SAMEA3449302) | human gut metagenome | biome: human gut; feature: human-associated habitat; material: faeces | place: United Kingdom | collected 2010/2012 ... | reverse complement strand
GAGAAGCAACTTTTCTAATCATTTATTTGTAGAAGTTGAACCTTGTACAGTACTCAAAAGGTGAAACTCCAAGATTAATCGATGAATGGCAGAAAGTTCCAAATCTTTGGAATGTACTAAAGTATATGTAGATAGTAAAGTTTAAGAAGGTGAAATAGTTTAATTAAAGTTTGTAATTATATTGTAATAAATGGTGTTTATATTTTTCCTATTACCGCATTAAAAGATTAAAACTTAACAATTAATAATCTCTACTAAAAAAAAATGCGTAAATACGCAAAAAAAATCAATAATAAATATTGATGATTCTTTCAAAAAAATAATTGTTATTAAAGATTCTATTAAAGTAACTCATGATGAATACGGAATCGCAACAATTGGTATTTTAGAATTTTTATCTAATGGTCTTAGCCATATTATTCCATCTACACGATCAGGATGAACTCCCTCATTTAGTTTATTCATCACAAACATAAATTTAACTTTCTTAGAATTAGATGAATTAAAATTACTTAACTCTTTATTATTTTTTTTATCCCCATAATCTCCAAGCATTGAGTAACATTCCATCAATGATTTTGTTTTTTGTTTTAATAATTCTGCCTGTTTTGATTCATTTAATCTTTCATATCCCATTCTTTCTATTATATTTTCTACTAAATAGTTAGATTCTGTTACTAATAAATTACTATTTTTAGTAACATTCATTTTTGAAAGTAATAATAAATTATCTTTCTCCTGTTCTATCCACTTTATCAATTCAGCATTAAACGGAATATTTTCATTAATACACTTTTCTACCTGATTAAATTTTTCTATATTTTTTTCTAAATAAACTCCTGCATATACATATTGCATCATTTGATTTTGATACAATTTTATTGCTTTTGTAGCATTCTTTTCTAATTTATTACCATCTATATCTTCATAATCACCAACCGGCAAAAACACAATATATTTTCCATCACTTTTTAAATTATCTCTTAATACCTTTTCAATACCACTTGATTTATCTATATTTCTTCTTAAAACTTCAAATTCATCTTTATATTTTTTTCTATCCTCTTCATTACTAATAAGATTAAGTTTTTCTTCACAACTTTTTAAATAACTATATTTACAACATATAATCTTCGGCTTTGTAATATATCCCCGTTCTATTGCTTCTATTAAGTCTATATCACATGCAAGATGTTTTTTATTTAAAATTTCTTCTTCTGTATACCCTAAATACTCTGCCCAAAAATCAGACATATCATTATAATCTACATCTCTCTGAGGAGTTGCACTTATACCTAGTACTTTCGTATTTTCATCTTGATTATCTATTAATTGTTTTACTTTCTCTATCCATCTCTCTGCACCTGATCTATGAATTTCATCTAAAACAATATACTTATATTTTTTCTTTATTATATCAAGTGATGAATCTTCAAGTAATTTTTGATATGTTATAAGTTTTAAATTAGGAAATACTTCTTTTAAAATTTCTTCATTACTCTTGCCCGTTGTATTTTTCTTTCCATGAATATATAACTTTGCATATCTTATTAATTGATTTAATATTTCATTATTAGGTGCAATATATAACATTTCTTCATCTTTATATTTTAACATTGTTTTAAGTGCCACAAAACTTTTCCCTGATCCAGTAGGAGTTATAGCAGCAGCAAATCTATGAGTATCATGTAATCTATTTATATTATTAACTATTGGTATTTGATACTCTCTTAATTTTATAATATCTTTTGCCTCTATCTTACTATAATCTAAAAAATATTCTAAATCACTAATGGTAAATTTATCCCTTATATCTATATCTTCTATATCTTTACCTTTTATTACATTAGTTAATATTACACTTATTATATCTTCTTCTTTTAAGTTTAATTTTTTTAATTCTTCATAATATTTTAGTAAATCTATTTCTTTTAATTTATCTATTATTTCTCCTTTTTGCTCATCATACAAATTATCTATATTTAATTTTCTCTTCCAATCATATGAATCTACTATAGCTCTTGCAAAATATTCAGTTTTATCTACATTATCATCTTCTACATAAGATAATGTTCTTATATGAAGTCTTAAAGCATTTATTGGATCATTTATAATATCTTCTAATACTATTTCACTATAACTATTAATTATATCTACTAATTCTTGATTATTAAAATTAAATCCTACTGATTCACTCAACTTTTTATTATTAGATGAAAGTCTCGTAATTATTTCTTCTTCTATTCCATAACCATTTTTCTCAATATATTCATATATTTTATCATATAACGGATTATTATTAGTAATAGTCTTTAACCATTCTAATGTCTTATAAGCCCTAAGTCTTGATTTTGCCAAATAAAACATATTTTTATATGTAGATATAGCAGTCTTATAATCAATATCTCCTTTAGTTAACTCATACATTTTCTCAATAGAATAATCATCAGCACTTAATTCATACAAATCATACTTAAATTTATCTAAATCTATTCTTTCTCCATTTATATTATCTATTAATTCTTGTTTTAACAATTCTATATTTTCAATATTAGGAACTTGTTGTACTAAAGATAAACAATCCATAAATTCAGAACTTACTTGAGTTAAATGTTTATCATCTATATCTTTATAATGAACTATTTCAAGAGATGCAAAAGCATTACCAATTGTTTGTATTAAAAACCCATTAGATATACTAGGAATTATATTTTCATCTCCTAATATATCTATCATAGCCACTATCTTATTTTTATAAAAATTTTGTTCATCAGTTAATGCATTATATTTTTTACTTCTTGTAAATTTCAAATTATCTATGAAATCTATACCACCAAAAAACATATCTATATTTCTTAAATTATCTATTAGTTGTACATTATCTTTTATAAAAATATCTAAGTCTTCTTGATTATCAATCTTTTCTAATTCTTTATATAATTTTATTTTATCTTGACTTATCTGTTCATTATTAACTAAATATTCTATCTTTTTTGTAATTTCAGAAAGAATATAAAGTGGTGCATAAAATACATCTTTTTTCATTTTATCTTTTTCGCATCTTAAAATAATGTAACTATTTTCATATTCACTTCTACCATATGAAAGTCCAACATTAGCATTAGTTGAAAATGATATACAATTAGTATGTTTATTATAATGCATTTTAATATGTTCTACTATCTCTTCTAAAGTTATTTTTGAATCTTTCTTGTATTTTTCTTCTCCATAAAATTCTCTATCTGTAACTAGTTTTATAATTCTGCCATACTGATTAGTTATAGTTTTATCTTTAATACCCGCTATATCTAACTCTTCCAAAGCCCTAAAAAAGTAATAATATTTATCATCACTAAATACATTACATTTGTCTACACCAAATACTTCATCTAACATATCATCACCTACTAATTTATGTTATTTTTATATGAGCTAATTACAACAATTTCTTACTCTATCAATCATATCACTAATTTAAAAACAGTTTAAATACATTCTACCCTCTATCATATATATAACTTATTGTACCAAATTTCTAACAAAAAATCTTTAATTTTATAAAATTATTGCAAAATAAAAAGTGTTGGATTATTACAAGTCCCGCTAAAAAAAATCTTAACATAATTCATATTTAACACAAGTAAACCAATATATTATATTTATCTTTTTATTAAGTTTATCACTTATTTTATTTTAAGTAGAAAAAAACTAACATTTCTGTTAGTAATCTATTACTTAAACTCAGGAAATACCCAAGTCTCCTATCAATTTGGTGGAGCTGAGGAGAATCGAACTCCTGTCCGAAAATATAGCTACGTAAACTTCTACAAGTTTAGTTAACTAATTATATTTCATATACTATCCAAGTAATTAACGACCAAGATAATATACTAGTCTAATAAATTCTTTCTATTTTCTAGACAAAAAATAGATATAACCTATAATAATAAACCTTCAATTATTCCCTAGGTAAAGAATAAAAGAAAGCGCAGACCTTTATACTAGGCAAAAGCTAATGTTTGAGATCCCCCAAACATATTAGCTACTGCATTTTTTAATTTGTTTGCATTTATTGCTTTTTGTTCGTAACGTGAACCTTCGACTTGCCATCTACGCTCTAATATTCCCGTCGAAACCAAGTCAGCCCCATACGCACATTATAACATAAAAACAGAAAAATATATATACTTTTTAATATCCATTTTTTAACATTTTATCAACACTACGTTTTATATCCCTTTCTTTTATAACTTCACGTTTATCATAGTTTTTCTTACCTCGTGCAACAGCAAGCTCTACCTTTAAAATATTATTTTTAAAATATAACTTAACAGGTACAAGCGTAAGTCCTTGTTGATTAATCATTTCCTCTATTTTATAAATTTGTTTTTTATGTAATAACAACCTTCTAGTTCTAACCTCGTCATGATTAAAAATATTTCCCTCTTTATATGGAGCAACATACATATTAAGTAAATAAACTTCATGATTTTTAACGATACCATAACAATCTTTAATACTACATCCACCATTCCTAATTGATTTTATTTCAGTACCTGTTAATTCTATACCAGCTTCCATAACTTCTTCAAAAAAATAATCATGCTTAGCTTTTCTATTTAAAATTTCCATGCCTAACCCTCCTTTAATTGCACAAATTCAATATTATTACATTTTGACATTACAACACCCTTATACTTTTCATAATATTCCCTGTAATCAGGTAAAATAACATTATTTAGTTCACTATATGGATAAACTTTAAACCCTCTTCCATATTTAGAGTAAGTATAAACCAAGTCAGCTTTTAAATTATCTAAAGAAATAGTAGTTATTCCTGAGTCAACACTTTTTTTAATATCAACACTCATCATTAAACCAGTTAGTCTCTCTATTCCTTCCTGATCTGAAATAAAATTTCCTAATGAATAAATAACTAGTGTTTTCCCAATAAATTCCACAGGTTCCACAACATGAGGATGACTTCCAATAATAATATCAACACCCAATGATGATAAATAATTAGCTATTTCAATTTGTTTATCAGAAACACCTAAACTATATTCATTTCCCCAATGCATTGCCACTATAACAACATCAACACTATCTCTTACCTTTGAAATATCATTTTGTGCCTTGTCATTAGAATAAACATTATTTAAATACTCTTTACCAGTTGGAGTTTCTAAACCATTAGTCCACGTTGTATATGAAAAAAAGGCATATTTAATTCCATTCTTTTCATACACATTAACACTATCTCTATCATCAAATGAAGAATACTGTCCAGCATGAACAACATCTTTTTTTTCATTCCAATAATTTAAAGAATTAATGACACCTTGCTCTCCTTTATCCATAGTATGGTTATTAGCGAGAGATACTAAATTAAAACCAGAATCCAAAAATGCATCTCCCACTTCTGTTGGTGAATTAAATCTAGGGTAAGAAGATATTCCCAAGTTAGTACCACCTAAAATAGTTTCTTGATTATAATAAGCTAAATCATATTTACTAGTAATTGGCTTTGTTAACTCAAGCATTGGTTTAAAATCATAAGTACCATCTGACTTTTTAGCATCTAAATAAATATTACTATGAATCAAAGCATCTCCAACCATCACCAACGAAGCCTGATATTCTTCTTTCTGTACCTTCTTTTCTTTAATTTCTGATTTCTTTATAGAAGGTGATTTAAAACAAAACATATAAACGATTATACTAACTCCTAAAATTAATAATATCAATAATCCTAAGAAAAAATCTTTAATTACTTTTTTGTTCATTCTCCAATTTCCTAACTACTTGAAAATCAATTATTTTCTCCTCTTTACTTGCTCGTACAACTTTGACAATAATTCTTTCACCAATTGTATACTTAACATGACTACGTTCACCAGTTAAAGTCATTCTTTCTTCATCATAATGGAAGAAATCATTCATATCTCTAATCGGAACTAATCCCTCAATCAAATTATCTAACTCAACAAACATACCGAAGCTAGTAACAGAAGAAATCATACCTTCGTACTCTTCACCAATATGTCCTTCCATATACTCAGCCATTTTCATATCTTCTACTTCTCTTTCACAATCTATTGAAGCTCTTTCACAAGCAGAAGAATGATCAGCAACATAAACCAATTTTTCTTCCCAATGTTTTAATGTTGCATTATCTAATTTTTTATCAAACAAATAAGTACGTAATAAACGATGAACTGTTGTATCAGGATAACGTCTTATAGGAGAAGTAAAATGTGTATAACACTTACTAGCTAAACCATAATGTCCTAAATTTTCAGGTTTATATACAGCCTTTTGCATACTTCTTAATAATAATGTTGATAAAATCTTATATTCTTTCTTATCAGATAAATATTTAATTAATTTTTGCATTGATTTTGGTTTAAAATCTTTAATATCCCTAGGAATTTGATAACCCAATGTACCTATAAAAGATAAATAACTTCTTATTTTTTCTTCTTTAGGTATTTCATGCACACGATAAATAAAAGGTAAATTCATAAAATAAACATGAGTCGCAACACATTCATTGGCTGCTATCATAAAATCTTCAATTAACATCTCACCCTTACCACGATCACGCAATACAACATCAGTAGGAACACAATTCTCATCAACTAAAATCTTAGCTTCATCAACATCAAAATCAATATATCCTCTATTTTCTTTCATTTTTCTTAAAATGCAAGCAAATTCTTCCATAGTACGTAATGTATCAGCAAATTCTTCATAACCCTCTGGTACAACATTTTTCTCTAAAATACTATTAACGTTTTTATAAGTCATTTGTTTTCTAGAACGAATCACACTAGGGAAAATATCATAATCAACTTGTTTACCATTAGTATCAAATTCCATAACACAAGAAATAGCAAGTCTATCAACATTAGGATTTAGGGAACATATACCATTTGATAATTCATGAGGTAACATTGGAATAACACGATCAACTAAATAAACACTAGTCCCTCTATCCATTGCTGAAACATCTAAAGGACTTCCCTCTTTTACATAATAAGAAACATCAGCAATATGAACACCTAATTTATAATGACCATTCCTCATTTTTTCAATTGAAATTGCATCATCTATATCTCTAGTATCATCACCATCAATAGTAAATATCATCTCATCACGTAAATCTTTTCTTCCTACTAAGTCCTCTTCTAAAACAGACATTGGTAATTCTTTAACTTCTTCCTTAACTTCATCTGGAAAATCAATATCAATATTATATTTATGAACTATAGATAAAATATCAACACCAGGATCATTTTTATGACCAATAATTTCAACAACCCTACCTTGGTATTTTAAATTATTATTAAGTCTTTTTACCAATTCAACAACTACTTTGTGTCCATCAACAGCATTTAATGAATCAGCAGGATCAACTTCTATATTTAGTTTTATCTTTTTATCATCTAAAGTAATATGTCCTTTTCCATTAACAAAATTAATTTCTCCAACATAACGTTTAACAGGTCTTTTAACAACTTTCAAAACCCTACCTTCAAGTCTATCAAGTTTCATTTTACTAGTAATTTCCACTAACACAATATCATCATGTATAGCACCATTCATATTTTCAGCACTAACATAAACATCTTCATCAAGATTATTTACTTCAACAAAGCCAAATCCCTTTTTATTTACTCTCATAAGTCCTTTTCTTAAATGACTATTTTCAAGTAACATATATTTATCTTTATTAGAATGATATACTAACACTTCTTCTTCTAAACTACGCAAAACATCTCCAAGCATTTTTGTATCATCAATAGTATTAATCCCTAACTTATCTTGAATTTCATAAATAGATAGAGCTTTATCACTTTTTTGTAATAACTCCAAAACATCTTCCCTCATATTTTCACCTTCATTATCCTATATCTCTATTATATAAAAAAAAAGACTAAATTCCTAGTCCTTTAATCAATAAATGTTGCTACCAAAGAAATAATAAAGAAAGTTAATCCAAGCACCATTGTAATTCTACTAATTACAAGTTCAGAACCTCTCTCTTTACGTTTTGTAAATAAATCAGAACTTCCCCCACTAAGAATTTGAGCTGCAGATTCTGCTTTACCACTTTGTAAAAGTACTAAAATAATTATTAAAATTGAAACTATTAATAAAGCAACCTCCATAATATGCCTCCTCTTAAATCTAGTAATACTCTATCATAAATAAAAGAAAAAATCAACAAAAAATAAGTCTATACATCAAATTATAGACTTATTAAAATTTTAATATTAAAGTTCTTCTTCAATTCTCATTAATTGATTATATTTACAAATTCTATCTGTTCTAGACATTGATCCAGTCTTAATTTGTCCTAAATCTAATCCAACAGCTAAATCAGCAATTGTTGTATCTTCTGTTTCACCACTTCTGTGTGAAATTACAGTAGCATAATTATGACTTCTAGCAAGCTCAATTGTTTCTAATGTTTCTGTAATAGTACCGATTTGATTAACTTTCAATAAAATCGCATTACCTGCCTCATGATCAATTCCCATTTGTAAACAAGCCTTATTAGTAACAAATAGATCATCACCAACTAATTGAATCTTATCACCAATTCTCTTAGTAACTAAATTAAATCCATCCCAATCATTTTCATCTACTGCATCTTCAATAGAAATAATTGGATATTTACTTACTAATTCTTCATAATATTCAATTAATTCTTCAGTAGTAAGACTTCTTCCTTCACCTACTAATTCATATTTTCCATCTTTATAGAATTCTGATGCAGCAACATCTATTGCCATACATACATCTTTACCAGGTTCATAACCAGCTTTTTTTATAGCTTCCATAATCAATTCAAAGCCTTCACTATTTGATTCTAAATCAGGAGCAAATCCACCTTCATCACCAACACTAGTAACTAGTCCTTTAGATTTTAAAACATTCTTCAAATTATGGAATACTTCAGCTCCAATTCTTACTCTTTCGTGAATTGTATCAGCCATTGGAATAATCATATATTCTTGGAAATCAAGCTTGTTATCAGCATGAGCCCCACCATTAATAATGTTCATCATTGGTCTTGGTAGAGACATCTTACCATTTCCAAATTTTTCACAAACATATTTATAAAGTGGTTTTCCTTCTTCATTAGCACTAGCTTTCATTGCAGCCATACTAATACCTAAAATAGCATTAGCACCAAACTTAGATTTTGTAGGAGTACCATCTAAGTTAATCATTGCATAATCAAGTTCTTTTTGATTAGAAGCGTCCATTCCAATTACTAAGTCTTTTAAAGGTCCATTAACATTTTCAACAGCCTTTAAAACACCTTTTCCCATGAAACGATCTCCACCATCTCTTAGTTCTAATGCTTCTCTTTCACCAGTTGAAGCTCCACTTGGTACTGCAGCTCTTCCCATAACTCCATTTTCTAAGATAACATCTACTTCTACTGTAGGATTACCTCTAGAGTCTAAAATTTCACGTCCTATAACATTTTTAATCTTCATTCTCTTCACTCTCTTTCATGTTTTTTACATATTGCTTAAATTCTGCCCCACGGATTTCACACTCTTTGTATTGATCCCATGATGCTGAAGCAGGACTCAATAATACTATACCACCATTTTTAGTAATTTCAACACATTTTTTAAATCCGTCTTCCAACTTTTCATATACATATGTTGGAATATGTAAACTATCTCCAAATTCCTTTACTCTCTCACGACATTGCCCTATTGCCACTATATTTTTAACATGTGTCGTATAAGGAGTTAAATCTTCAAACACTTGTCCTCTTTCCAATCCACCTAAAATTAAAGTTGTATCTTGATCAAAAGAAGATAAAGCGATTTGAGTACATTTTATATTAGTCGCTTCTGTATCATTATAATAACGAACACCATCAACTGTATCAACATATTCTAGACGATGTTCAACTCCTGTAAAGGTAGTCAAAACATCACATATTGCTTTGTTAGAAACCCCCATTTCCTTACATACCATAATTGCTGCTAAACAATTTTCTACATTATGTATACCTGGAAGTTTAATTAAATCTCTATCAATTATTTTTTCATCATAATAGTAAATAACACCATCTTTTAAATAACAACCATTAATTTCATTCTTACTTGAAAAATACTTAGTTTTAGATGATATGTTACGTAACTCATTCATAACATCTTCATTTTCAATATTAAGAATTGCAATATCATTCTTATCTTGATTATAAAACATTCTAGCTTTAACTTCTTTGTAATGTTCAAAAGTTTTCAAAAAATCAATATGTGCTGGACTAATATTAGTAAATACTCCAATATGAGGTTTAAACTTATGAAAATTTTCACCTTGTTGACAAGAAACCTCCATAACAATAATATCATCTTTTTTTAATTTATCTAAAATACTACATAAAGGATATCCTATATTACCAGCTAAATGAACTCTATCTCCATAAGCTTCCTTCATAATTTTATAGGTAAGCGTAGTTGTAGTAGTTTTACCATTAGTACCAGTTATACCAATTAAAGTAACATCTTTTGGAAGTAACAAATAAGACATTTCAACTTCATTAATAACTTCAATTTCCAATCTTTTCGCATCTAAAACATATTTATGATCAATAGGAACTCCTGGATTCTTAATTAAATAATCAAAACTTTTATCAAGTAAATCATCTGGATGACTACCAAAAATAAGTTCTACACCTAAATCTTTTAGCTCCTGTACTTGATTAGAGTCCTGTTTTTCTTCGCTTCCCCCATCATTTAAAATAACTTCATTACCACGTTTTTTTAAATATTTCGCAGCTTGATATCCACTACGTGCCATCCCAAGTATTAAAATTTTTTTGTTTTTAAACATAATATCACCCATTATCATTATACTATAAATATCAGGTTTTAGGATATTTTTTATTGTCATAATTGAAACAAAAATATAGATATGCTATAATAATATAAGAAAATGTAAGGAGAAATCAGAATGAAAGTAATTACAATCGAACCAGAACAATTTGATAGCTATGCTAAAAAACACAAATATAGAAATTACTACCAAACGTCAACATATGGAAACCTCATGAAACAATTCAATTATGAAGTTATCTACATAGGAATTAATAATGATGAAGATAGATTGATTGGCGCAAGCTTATTATTAGTAGAAAACTCAGTAATGAAAACTAAAATTGCATATGCACCTAGAGGTATTCTATTTGACTTTACAGACTCTGAGAAGTTAGAACAACTAACAGAAGCTTTAAAAAGAGATTTATCAAAACTTGGAATAGCATTATTAACAATGGATCCTGCCATACCAATAACAATCAGAGATAACAAGGGGAATATTGTAAATATAAATAATGAAGCTAAAATTGTTATGGAAAACCTAAAAAACACAGGATTTACTTACAAGGGACAAAATCTATACTTTGAAAATAAAAAACCAAGATGGGAAGCATTAACAGTTCTTCAGAAAGACATTAGAGAAATTTATAAATCATTTGATAAAAGGACTAGAAATAAAATTAACAAAGCTTTAAGATCAGGTATTGAAATATATAGAGATGATAAAAAAGACTTAACAGTCTTATATGACTTTATAAAAAGAAAAGAAAAGAAACCATTCAAATATTACCAAGAATTAGTTAAAGCATATGGAAATAATGCAGATATATTCTATGCAAAATTAAATACAGAACAATTCGTTATAAATTGCAAAAAACTATACGAAGATGAAGTAGAAAAAAATGAAAATATCGCAGCTAAATTCCAACAGCTTGCAAAACAATCAGGAGATCGTAGAGAAATATTTGATAAAAAAGTTCAATCTGATAAACTACTAAATATATACAAAAGCAATTTAATATTTGCTACTAATGTTCTAAAAGAAAACCCAAATGGGCTAATCATAGCTGGTGGATTGAACATCGTTTATGATAATGCAGCATATTTAGTAATTGAAGGATTTGATCCAAAGTATAGAAGTCTAAATGCAAACTATCTTTTAAAATGGAGAATGGTTTCAGACTACACAAATGAGAAGTTAAAATACTTCAATTTAAACGGAATATCAGGAAATTTTGATAAGAAAAACAAGTATGCCGGATTAAATGAAATGAAGTTAGGATACAATTCAGTTGTAACCGAATATATTGGTGAATATGATATAGTAATTAATAATTTCAAATATAATTTATATAAAAACTTTTCAAAAAAATAAGAGTTCAAATAAGAGCTCTTATTTTTATGCAACAAAAAAACCGATTTCTCGGTTTTTTATTATATCATTATTCAACGATTTCAGAAACTGAACCTGCACCAACAGTACGTCCACCCTCACGAATAGAGAACTTAGTTCCTTGTTCAAGAGCGATTGAATGGATTAATTCAACTTCCATATTAACGTTATCTCCTGGCATAACCATTTCAACACCTTCAGGTAATGTAATAACACCTGTAACGTCTGTAGTTCTGAAATAGAATTGTGGTCTATAGTTTGTGA
>ERZ827440.3259-NODE-3259-length-12525-cov-10.660225_pt1 | contig 12525 bp, 14 predicted proteins | sample MGYA00519774_ERZ827440 | MGnify/ENA primary metagenome ERZ827440 (study PRJEB31778, sample SAMEA3449302) | human gut metagenome | biome: human gut; feature: human-associated habitat; material: faeces | place: United Kingdom | collected 2010/2012 ... | reverse complement strand
GTCAGCGCCGATTTTCGCTGCCGAAAAGCGTGTGTGTCCTTGTTAAACGAAGGTATGGTAAGAATAGCCCACCAGCCTAAAGCGGACCTAAAGTCCCATCCCCTAAAAAGGCAAAAAAATGCCCCGCCATGCCGTTGCGCCGCTAATAAAACCCCGTCTTATGCGACAAGGTGGGTAGCCTCCCGGGCTTTCACGCTCCCTTCTTCCACCCTACGGATGGGAGGTCTGCAATCCGGCCAAACGGAGATCCGGCTCCCGAAAGAAAAGTGTTGGATCATATCATACGGCGCTGACGCACACAGCAGGGTGTTGCCAGCAGTTATTCACTTATAGCTTATGTCAATGCAGCGGGGATTATTCCTCCTCGTCCTCATCCAGGAATTCATACTCCTCGCTCAGCTTATCCCGGAAGATCTCGGCCACACGGTCCAGCTCATCCTCATCCAGAATGGCATCCAGATAGGCCTCGCCGTCCTCATCCAGCTCCTCGCTCACCTTCAGGAATACCAGCTCCGCGGCATCCATCAGCGCTTCCTCCGGGTCCTCAATGATCGGCTCCAGGGCCATGTACTCGGTACCGTCCATTTCGGCACAGGCCACGATCTTGTATTCACTCTGGTTGCCTTCCTCGTCCATCAGCGAGATAATATCCTCGCCCCAGTTTTCGTTTTCCATTATGCGTTCCTCCTTTTGGTTTCTCTACTCTTATATTATGCGAAAACTATCCCAAAGTCAACCGATACTTGTATTCTGCCCCGCAAATGCGGTATAATGAGGCAAAAGAAACCGGGCCTGTGCCAAACCCGCCGGCGGCGGGACGCCCGCAGGGCAAGCCGCCTTTTCCGCACCGGCCCCACAGAAAGGAAATCAAAATCATGGTTCTAAAGCAGTTTACCCAGTGCGAAGGCCCCCGCGCCATCATGCACACCAACATGGGCGATATCACCATCCAGCTTTACCCGGAGGTTGCCCCCAAAACCGTCGAGAACTTCGTAACCCTGGCCAAAAAGGGCTATTATAATGGCCTCATCTTCCACCGCGTCATCAAGGATTTCATGATCCAGGGCGGTGACCCCACCGGCACCGGTGCGGGCGGTGAGAGCATCTACGGCGCTAAGTTCGAGGATGAGTGCAGCCAGGAGCTGCACAATTTCCGCGGCGCGCTGAGCATGGCCAATGCCGGACCCAATACCAACGGCAGCCAGTTCTTTATCGTGCAGAACAGTCAGGCCCCCACCCAGGACATCGATGCCCTGGCGGTGCAGGTGGCCTGCTATGAGCTGCTGAACGATGCCAAGCGCCGGGTGCAGATGATGCAGGAGGCCCTGGAGGATGCCCCCAAGATCCAGGCCTACATTGATGAGGTGAACACCAAACTCAACGATTACCAGTCCCAGGGCCTGCCGGAGGATGTAAAGGAATATGCCACCGAGATTGCCAAAAAATACGCCGAGGTAGGCGGCACCTTCCACCTGGATTTTGCCCATACCGTATTCGGTCAGGTCATCGATGGCATGAAGGTCGTGGATGATATCGCCAATGTGCGCACCGCCCGCGCCGACCGTCCCCTGCACGATGTCACCATTGATTCCATCGATATCGTGGAATGATCCCCCATAAAAATTTCGCATTTTATATCCCCCGCCGGAGATAATAGCAAATGCTATTTTCTTGGCGGGGGTGTTTTTTTATGCATAAAAAATGGTGGGGCACTCTGGGCGGCTTCGGCGCCGGGGTCATCAATGGACTGCTGGGTGCGGGCGGCGGCATGGTAGTGGTCCCATTGCTTTCGGCCCTGGGGGTGCGCGGCAAAAAAAGCCACGCCACTGCTCTGATGGTCATTGTCCCGCTTTCACTGGTCAGTGCCATTCTGTATCTTGTGCAGGGCCGTGTCACCGTGATGGATGCCCTGCCCTGGCTGCCGGGCAGCCTGTTAGGGGCCTACCTTGGCAGCCGCCTGATGCCGAAAATCTCCACCGGCTGGCTTAAACTCGTTTTTGGCGGGCTGATGCTGTGGGGAGGGATCCGCCTGCTATGAGTTGGTTCTGGATCGCCATTGCTTCTGTCCTCAGCGGCACGCTGGGCGCTATGGGCCTGGGTGGGGGCGGTATCCTGCTGCTGGTGCTGGTATGGACCGGCTGGCCGCAGATGACCGCGCAGGGCATCAACCTGCTGATGATCCTCCCCGTTGGGCTGCTGGGCCTTTACTTCCACCGTAAAAACGGTCTGACCGATGGCAAAGCCGCCTGGCCTCTCCTGCTGGGCGGCCTGCCCGGCGTGCTGCTGGGGGTGCTGCTGGGCACCCGCCTGGGCGAAAATACCCTGCGCGCTTGCTTCGGGGTACTCATCCTGCTGCTGGCCGCGCGGGAACTATGGCTGGGTGTGCAGGCCATCCGCCGGGATGGCTGGCGATTCCGTGCCCCAGAGGACTGCGAAAAATCCGGGTAGGTGCGCGGGCCGCAGGCCAAGCCGTCCTCCGGACGGCTTCTGTGGGCTCCGCCCACAGCGGCGATGCTCTGCATCGCCGGGCCTGCGGCCCGCCCTGCCCTCCCGCCATGCATAATCCGCCCCCGGATGGTGAACAATAGCATTGACTCATTCAGTCGCACTACCACTTTGTGAAAAGGATGGTTGAATATGAACCAAAATCACCGGATCTGGTCCTTTATAAAAGCCAAGGGCTTTTACATCGCGTTGGCGCTGTGTATCACCGGGGCGGGCACCGCCGCCTGGCTCACCGCGCAGAATACCATCAGCGGCATCCGTGAACAGCAGCAAAAGCCCCCCGCTGTCACCGAACAGGGGGAAGGCAACCAGTGGGATTATGAGGATATCCTGCAGCAGCAAACCGGCGGCGAGGCCAATACGCCCAAGCCCTCTCTACCCACTTCTCCCTCTCCCGCACCGGAGAACCCCGCTCCCACACAGCCTGCCGCGGCCGATGCCCCCCAGCCGCCCGCAAAATCTGAGCCCGCGGCGCCGCTGTGCTTCTGCCTGCCGGTACAGGGCGCTAAGACCATCGCTCCCTTCAGCGGTGGAGAGTTGGTCAAAAACCACACCCTAAATGTCTGGCGCACCCACGATGGCATAGACCTGGCCGCAGAAAAGGGCACCGTCGTCACCGCCGCTGAGGCCGGCACCGTCTCCGCCGTGACCATGGACCCCATGTGGGGCGGCACTGTCGCAGTGGATCACACCGATGGCACCCAAACCATCTATTGCGGCATTGCGCCGGAAAAAGCCCTAAAGGCCGGGGATCGTGTCACCGCCGGGCAGATGCTGGGCAGCGTAGATACCGTCACCGCCGAGGTGGCTATGGAAAGTCACCTGCACTTCGCCGCCAAAAAGGACGGCAAATTCATCGACCCGCTCTCATTGCCGGGCCTGGAATAAAAGCAAAGCCCCGACAGGTTCACCCTGCCGGGACTTCTGTTTGGTTCTCTGTTAAAAGACAAGCTGCACCAGCAGCATATAGCATATCGTCCCGCCCGCGATGGAAAGCAGCATCTGCCGCTTCCACAGGTGCAGCCCCACGGTAACGGCAATGCCGATCAGCTCCGGCAGGCCGTGGCTCCCGCTCAGCAGGGATACATTGCGCAGGCAGTAGATCACCAGCATGGCAAAGATCGCACCGGGCAGTAGCTCTCCAAGATAGTGAATATACTGGGGAGTAGGTTTGCGGGCATTGAAAACCGCAAAGGGCAAAAAACGAGTGAGCAGGGTGGCCAGTACGCACATCCCCACGGTGATGATTTGTTGAGCCAGGGTCATGGTGCGGTCACCCCTCTTTCCTTTTCCAGCGGACGGCGCAGTGCCGTCAATGCCGCCAGAATGCAGATCATTGTAGGGACCAAGAAGTTATCCGCCCCAAAGAGCAGCAGGCACCCCACACTGGCCGCCAGGCCGATCCATTCGCTGGCATGGTGCCTTTCCTTCAGCCACTGCTCCAGAAAGATAACTACAAACATCGCCGTCATCACAAAATCCAGCCCCTCGGTATTGAAATGGATGAAACTGCCCAGCACGCCGCCCAATGTGGCGCTGGCCACCCAGTAAAATTGGTTGAGCAGCGTGACGAAGAAATAGAACCACCCCCGGTCGATCCCCTCCGGGATCTCGGCGGAGCAATTGATACTGAAGGTCTCATCGCACATGCCATAGATGAGGTAGGGCTTTTTCCAGCCCAGTCCCTTAAATTTATCCAGCATGGCAATGCCGTAAAAAAGGTGCCGCGCCTGGATCATCAGCGCCATCAGGAAACACTGCACCGGCGCGTAGGGCGCCAGCAGCATGCTCACCGCCACAAATTCCAGGCTCCCGCCAAAGATAGTCAGGCTCATCAGCAGCGGATACCAAAAGCTGAAGCCGGAAACATTCATATAAATGCCATAGGTCATCCCCAAAAACCAAAATCCCGCAAAGATGGGAATGGTATAGGGAAAAGCGCATTTCAGCGCCGCGCGGATCCTCCCACCTCCAGCCGCCGCGCCGGTGGGGGGATTGGTAACAGGGTGTTGTGCCATAGAATCAAATCCTTGTTGGAATTATGCCGGAAATATAAAATATGCTTATTGGCCGGCTGGTTCCTGTTATATTATACAGCCGCGCCTTTGCAGGAAAAATTTTCCTTATTCCATAGAAATGAAAAGACGCTATGCGGCTGGCAAAAGCAGCGCATAGCGTTTTCCTCTTTACCAGGCGTTGATCAAATCAAGCCTCGGAGATGGCGCCAACGGGGCAGGTAGCGGCGCAGGAACCGCAATCAATGCAGGAACCCTCGTCGATCTCGCAAACACCGCCGGCATCCTTGATGGCACCGACGGGGCAAGCACCCATGCAGGCGCCGCAGCCGATGCAGGCATCGTCAATTTTGAAAGCCATAGTTATGTACCTCCTGATCAGGTTCGTTGCCATCCTCCTTTGGGCAGCCCAACGCCGCCAAAGGAATGGCAAGTACAGGCCAGTTACCCAGCCTGTTTAGGGGTATTATAGCATACTCTCCCCAAAAATCAATACCCTTTTCCCCACCCTGTTATGCAAAGTACGCAGCACAGTAAACCAGCTTGCCAAATGAAGAACAAATGTTTCACGTGAAACATTTTTGCGGAGAGGGATACCTTCCAGGGAAGGGCCAGGGGTCGTCTGCGAAAGGGGCAAAACGGCCCGCAGGGCGCTCCGGCTCCGCCGGAGCTGGCGGCCGGAGGCCGCCGAACCCGTCCGGAGGACGGGTTGCCCTGCGGGCCGTACCCTGCGGTTTGTAAAGACTGGCGGCGGTTACAGCTGGGCGGGCTGCTTGACCCCGCGCATGGTAAGGGAAATGCGGCCGCGCTTTTGGTCCACCTCCAGCACCTTTACCCGGACGATATCCCCCACTTTCAGCACCTCGCTGGGGTGCTTTACATATTTTTCGCCCAACTGGCTGATGTGTACCAGGCCATCCTCATGCACACCGATATCCACAAAGGCACCAAAATCCACCACATTGCGGACAGTGCCGGTCAGCTCCATTTCGGGCTTCAGGTCCTTCATCTCCAGTACGTCGCTGCGCAGCACCGTGGGCGGCAGCGATTCACGGGGGTCACGGCCCGGCTTTTGCAGCTCGGCTATGATATCCCGAATGGTGGGTTCGCCGGCGGAAAGCTGCGCCGCCAGCGCTTTATAGCCCATCTTCTCCGCAAGGGTGGGCAGCTCCTTCATTTTATCGGTACCGATATCGGCAAGGGTACAGCCGCAGAGGGTCAGCAGCCCTTCGGCGATGGGATAGCTTTCCGGGTGGACGGCGGTGGCATCCAGCGGGTTTTTGCCGCCGGAAATGCGCAGGAAGCCGGCGCACTGCTCGTAGGCTTTTTTGCCAAGCTTCGGCACCTTAAGCAGCTGGGGACGGGCAGTAAAGCCGCCGTTTTCTTCCCGGTAGGCCACAATGTTTTTGGCGATGGCGGCATTGATGCCGGCAATGTGCCCCAGCAGCGAAGGGGACGCGGTATTGAGGTCCACCCCAACCGAGTTGACGCAGCTTTCCACCACGCCCGCCAAAGCGGCATCCAGCCGGGCCGGAGGCATATCGTGCTGGTACTGCCCAATGCCGATGGCCTTGGGATCGATCTTCACCAGCTCTGCCAGCGGGTCCTGCAAGCGGCGGGCGATGGAAACGGCGCTGCGCAGGTTGACATCGTATTCCGGGAATTCCTCGCTGGCCAGCTTGGAGGCGGAATAGACCGAGGCGCCTGCTTCGCTGACAATGGCATACTGCACCGGCAGGCCGCTTTCCGCAATGAGTTCCGCCACAATCTTTTCTGATTCCCGGCTGGCGGTGCCATTACCAATGGAAATGACGGTAACTTTATGCTTCTTCAGCAGGTCGGTCACCTTCCGCTTGGTTTCAGCGATTTTATTAAAAGGCTGGGTGGGGTAGACAACGGCGGTATCCAGCACACGGCCGGTGGCATCCACCACCGCCAGCTTGCAGCCGTTGCGATAGCCGGGGTCCCAGCCCAGCACCACCTGACCGGTGAGGGGCGGCTGCATCAGCAGGTGGTGCAGATTTTCGGCAAAGACCCGGATGGCCTGCTCGCTGGCATTCTCGAACAGCTCCCGGAAGGTTTCATTTTCCATGCTGGGGGCAATGAGGCGCTTCCAGCTATCGGCGGCAGCTTCCATCACGGCGCGGCTGCAGGCATTATTGGCGATCACCGTTTTGCGGCGGATGGCCTCCAGGGCTTTTTCCTCCTCCAGCACAATGGCAGTCTTAAGGAAGCCCTCCTTTTCGCCGCGGTTGATGGCCAACACCCGGTGCGGGGCGATGCGGCCCACCGGCTCCTTGAAGTCGTAATACATCTTATAGGTGGTGTTCTCGGTGCTATCGCCGGTGGCGGTAACCACGGCCGCCCGGTGGATCAAAAGGCGCAGCGCCTTGCGGATCTCGCCGTCATCGGAAATATCCTCCGCGATGATATCCATAGCGCCGGAGAGAGCATCCTCGGCGGTCTCCACGCCCTTTTCCGGGTTCACATACTCTGCGGCCATGCTAAGCGGCTCCCGCAGGGTATTCTGCACCCGGATGGCCGCCGCCAGCGGTTCCAAGCCCTTTTCCCGGGCAATGCTGCCGCGGGTGCGGCGCTTGGGCTTATAGGGACGGTAGAGGTCCTCCACCTCCGCCAGAGTGGCCGCAGCCTGAATGGCGGTCTCCAGCTCCGGGGTAAGCTTTTCCTGCTCGGTGATGGAGCGAATGACCTCCTCCCGGCGTTTTTGCAGGTTGCGCAGGTATTCCAGCCGGTCGCTGAGGTCGCGCAGGGCGGCATCATCCAGGCTGTCGGTCATCTCCTTGCGATAGCGGGCAATGAAGGGGATGGTGTTGCCTTCATCCAAAAGGCGCACGGCGGCTTCCACCTGTGCTGGGCGGAGCTTTAATTCCTGCGAGAGCTGCTGTATGAGTTCCATCGTTTTTCCTCTCCTTCGGGGCAAAATTACTTTTCTATTATAGCCTATCCGGGAGCAGGGAGCAACCGGAGAAACGGTACAGCAGCGTTTGAATATTCATTTTTATTTGAATAATTATACACAGTATAATCGCAAAATTGTTTGTTATCACTAATATTTAGTCGTAATTTTAGGCGGTTATCTCTGTTTTAATGCTTTACTTTTGCGAAATGTGATGTATAATAATTCATGTAATCACCACCCGGCCGGAGAGGACCCCGCCGGGACCGGAACGAAAGATATTTTATGAAAAAGATAAAAGGAGATTCTACCATGAAAAAACTGCTTGCTGTAATGCTGGCCGCCATGATGCTGCTGGCGATGGTTGCCTGTGGCAACAACAATAGCGAACCTACCCCTGAGCCTACCCCCACCCCTGACGAGACCAAGACCCTGTATATGGCCACCGAGGGCACCTTCCCTCCCTATGAATATTACGATGGCGATAAGCTGGTCGGTATTGATGTGGAAGTGGCCGGTGCCATTGCCGAAAAGCTGGGCATGAAGCTGGAGGTCGTTGATATCGCGTTTGATTCCATCGTAAGCGGCGTACAGGCCGGCAAGTATGATATGGGCATGGCCGGTATGACCGTCAATGAGGAGCGGTTGGAGCAGGTCAACTTCTCCGACAGCTATTCCACCGGTATTCAGGTCGTTATCGTCAAAGAGGGCGGCAAGGTACAGTCTCTGGACGATATGGGCGCTGAGGGCGTCATCATCGGCACCCAGAGCGGTACCACCGGCTTTACGTATGCCTCCGGTGACTTCGGCGACGAAAAGGTAAAGGGTTTCACCAAGACCACCGACGCCGTTGCCGCACTGATCAACGGTCAGGTAGACTGCGTGATGCTGGATAACGAGCCTGCCAAGGCGCTGGTTGCTGCCAATCCCGATGCCGGTCTTTCCATTCTGGATACTGCCTACACCGTTGAGGGCTATGCCATTGCCATCAACAAGGACAACAATGACCTGCTGACCAAGGTGAACGCCGCACTGGCGGAGCTGAAGGCGGACGGTACCCTGCAGGGCATTATTGACAAGTACATCAAGTAAGATCGTTTCCTCATTACCCATGCAGCGGGACGGAGCCACACTGGCTTCGCCCCGTGCTGCTATCTTATCACGATAGAAAAGAGGGGAACCATTGAGTAATTTCCTGCTGTGGTGGGAGCAGCTGAAGGCTGACTTTATCACCTGCTTTGTTACCAAGGAACGCTGGCGCTACATTACCCGCGGCCTGGGGAACACCCTGAAGATCGCGCTGGTGGCTGTACTGATCGGTATTGCCATCGGCTCCATTGTGGCCATTGTGCGCAGCGCCCACGATAAAAATATCCACGAGATGCGCCCGGGCCTGGGTCGCACCCTGCTGAAGATCGCCAACGCCATCTGCAAGGTATATTTGACCGTTATCCGCGGCACGCCTGTGATGATCCAGCTGCTCATCATGTTCTTTGTCATCTTTACCTCGGCGCGGAACGGCGTGCCGGTGGCTATGCTGTGCTTCGGCATCAATTCCGGCGCGTATGTGGCCGAAATTATCCGGGCCGGTATTATGTCGGTGGATAACGGGCAGAGTGAGGCGGGGCGCAGCCTGGGGCTTAACTTTGTGCAGACCATGTGGTATATCGTCATTCCGCAGGCGCTGAAAAATACCCTGCCGGCCCTGGCCAATGAGTTCATTGTGCTGCTGAAGGAAACCTCCGTAGCCTGCTATGTGGCCGTCAACGATCTGACGCGTGGCGGCGAGATCATCCGTGGTGCCACCTACCAGCAGCTGCTGCCGCTTTTGGCTGTGGCCATCATCTACCTGCTGCTGGTCATGTTCTTCAGCTGGCTGGTAGGCAAACTGGAAAGGAGGCTGCGCAGCAGTGACCACTAAACCGATCATTGAGGTAAAGGACCTGAAAAAATCCTTTGGCACATTGCAGGTGCTCAAGGGCATCAATACCGAGGTGCAAAAGGGCGAGGTCGTCGTTGTCATCGGGCCCTCCGGCAGCGGTAAGTCCACCTTCCTGCGGTGCCTGAACCTGCTGGAGACCCCCACGGCCGGTTCTATCTATGTGGATGGGGCGGAGATCACCGACCCCAAGTGCGATATCAACCTGCACCGGCAGAAGATGGGCATGGTGTTCCAGCACTTTAACCTGTTCAATAATATGACCATCCTGCGCAACATGACGCTGGCCCCCATGACCCTGCTGAAAAAAAGCAAGGAGGACGCTGAGGCGCGGGCACTGGCCCTGCTGCGGCGCGTAGGGCTGGAGGATAAGGCCAACGCCTATCCCAGCCAGCTTTCCGGCGGGCAGAAGCAGCGGATCGCCATTGTGCGGGCGCTGTGCATGGACCCCGAGGTCATGCTCTTTGATGAGCCGACCAGCGCGCTGGACCCCGAAATGGTGGGCGAGGTGCTGGATGTTATGAAGGAGCTGGCGCAGGACGGTATGACCATGGTGGTAGTGACCCACGAGATGGGCTTTGCCCGCGAAGTAGGCAGCCGGGTGCTGTTTATGGATGAGGGTGTCATCATGGAGGAGAACGAGCCGCATGAGTTCTTTGCTAACCCCAAATGCGAGCGGCTGCAGAGCTTCCTGGCAAAGGTGCTGTAAAACAGAAATATTCCCCCACAGGCCATACGGTCTGCGGGGGATATTTTTTATTCCAGAATATTGCGGGCGACATAAACGCCGCTGGCGGAAGCGTGAGAAAGCGAATGGGTGATGCCGCTGCCATCGCCAATGATGTAAAGGCCGGGATGCTGGTTGGATTCCAGTTTTTTATTCACCTCAACCTCCATATTGTAGAACTTGACCTCCACGCCGTACAGCAGGGTGTCCTCATTAGCGGTGCCGGGGGCGATCTTATCCAATGCGTAGATCATTTCCACGATGTCATCCAGGATGCGTTTGGGCAGCACCAGGCTCAGGTCGCCGGGGGTGGCATTCAGTGTCGGGGTGATGAATGCCTCCTCCATGCGCTCCGGGGTGGAGCGGCGGCCGCGGATCAGATCGCCGAAACGCTGGATGATGACTCCGCCGCCCAGCATATTACTCAGCCGCGCGACGCTCTCGCCATAGCCGTTGGAGTCCTTAAACGGCTCTGAAAAATGCTGTGCCACCAATAGGGCAAAGTTGGTGTTTTCGGTTTGGCGAGAGGGGTCCTCGTAGCTGTGGCCATTGACGGTGATGATGCCGTTGGTGTTTTCATTTACCACGGCGCCCTTGGGATTCATGCAGAAGGTACGCACCTTATCGCCGTACTTTTCGGTGCGGTAGACGATCTTGCTTTCATACAGCTCATCGGTAAGGTGGGCAAAGACCGCCGCGGGCAGTTCCACCCGCACGCCCAGATCCACGCGGTTGGAGTGGGTGGGGATATTGAGCTCCCGGCAGACGGCTTCCATCCACTTGCTGCCGCTGCGCCCTACTGAGATGACGCACTTTTGGCAGGTATAATCGCCCGCCGCTGTGGAAACACGGTAGCCATCATCCGCCGCCGCGACTGCAGTGACGGGGGTATCAAAGAAGAAGGTGACCTTATCCTTTAGTTCCTCGTAGATATTCTGCAGCACCTTGTAGTTGATATCGGTGCCGAGGTGGCGTACCGAGGCATCCAGGAGATGCAGGTCGTTCTGGATGCAGACGGTCTTAAAGCGGGTACCAGCGGTGGAATAGAGCTTTGTCCCTTCGCCGCCATGGGCCAGGTTGATCTCATCAACATAGCGCATCAGCTCCAACGCCTGCTTTTTGCCGATGTACTCATACAGCGTGCCGCCAAAGTCATTGGTGATATTATACTTGCCATCGGAGAAAGCGCCCGCCCCACCGAAACCGCTCATGATGGAGCAGGTGGGACAGCCAATGCAGGTTTTTATTTTATCGCCATCGATGGGACAGCGACGGCGGCTGAGGGGATGTCCGGATTCGAATACCGCGACCCGCAGGGCGGGAGCCCGGTGGGTCAGCTCGTAAGCGGAAAAGATGCCTCCAGGGCCAGCGCCAATGATAATGACATCGTAATTCATAGTACGACCTCCACAAAAAAGAACAGTTGGCAGCAGTGCAGCCAACCCTATCATCCAAGATAATTTATTTATAACACAGGTGCAGAAATTTTGCAATGACGCCGGCAGAGAAAAAATGCCTCTCCGACGAGAAAAACCGTGCTCATTGCCCAACCGCTCCCCATAAACAGCGCAGCCGCCCGCCCTATGCGGGCGGACGGCTGGATATATGCTTTCTGCAGGCTTTCCCGCCACAGCAGGGGAAGATGCTCAATAAGCGGGAAGCCCGCGCCAAGCGGCAAATTTAACGGCCCAGCGCCTTTTTGACATATTCCCGCAGGGTGCTGTCATCCAAGAAAGGAAGGAGCTCGGTGATGCTCTCTCCGCGGGCCAGCTTTTCCTTGGTGATGGCCCCCAGTGCCTTATCACCCAAAAAGGGCAGCATGGCCGTAACATCCTCACCGCGGAGCACCTTGGCAAGAGCCACCTCGCCCAGCTTTTCCTCCCCGGCAAAGGGGAGGAGTTCCCCGATGGAGCGGCCGTTTTTGGCACGGAGTTCCGTCAGCCTGCCCACCGCTTCTTCGCTCATGAAAGGGGCAAGTGCCACGGTATCCTTACCGTTCTGCTCCAGCAGCAACGCCAATTCATCCACCTTTTCTTCTGCCATAAAGGGGACCAGGCCTGTAACATCGCCACCCTCCTGCGCCAGCTGTGTGGCCAGCTCGCCCACGGTTTCCTCGTCCAGGAATGGCACCAGTGTCAGCAGGCTCTCTCTATCTTCCCTGACCTCCCCGGCTAGCTTTTCTACCTGACTGGGGCGCAGCACCTCGGCAGCCTCTTTCAGTTCCTCCCTGGTGTAATCGGCAGGCTGTACCGGCTCTCCGGCTGTTACCTTTTCCACCACGGGGTTGCCGCCGCCCAGGATCTCATCCACCGTGACGCCAAAAATTTCGGCCAACTCCGGCAGCTTGGCGATATCCGGCATGGAATTGCCCGTCTCCCTTAATTAAAGATATTGTTGGGTAAAAAAGAAAGGTCAGTCGATT
>ERZ827440.3256-NODE-3256-length-12540-cov-2.695475_pt1 | contig 12540 bp, 7 predicted proteins | sample MGYA00519774_ERZ827440 | MGnify/ENA primary metagenome ERZ827440 (study PRJEB31778, sample SAMEA3449302) | human gut metagenome | biome: human gut; feature: human-associated habitat; material: faeces | place: United Kingdom | collected 2010/2012 ... | reverse complement strand
TGCCGTCCTGCTTTCGGCGGGCGACCTGAATGCCGGCGGGCGACACGCTTTGGTCGGCATCGGGGCGGCCTGCCTTTCGGTGGTCTGTTACAGCACTTATATCATAGGGGTACGTAAGACCCGTGCCGCCCGGATAGATTCGGCGGCCCTGACGTTTTATGTGACCGCTTTCGGGGCGCTGCTTTTCGGCTGCTGCGGATTGCTGTTCGACGGCGGCATACGCCTCGTCACCGGCTGGAAGATGTGGCTTTGCGTACTGGGCATCGCCCTTCCCGCCACGGCCATCTCCAACATCACCCTCGTGCAGGCCATCAAGTATATCGGGCCGACGACCACGTCGCTTTTCGGCGCCATGGAGCCGCTGACGGCCATGGTTATCGGCATACTCGCTTTCGGAGAGCCGTTTACGTGGATGACTGCCGCAGGAATGGTGCTCGTCATAGCCGCTGTCAGTTGGGTGGTGCTCAACAATGCTTCCGGCAGCGGTGTCCGCAGGCGGGCCGGAGCTGCAGGAGACCGGTAGGGGCACTGTTTCGCTATCCGTTCGGCGGTACCGCGGTAGGACGGACGTTCGGCCTTGTCAGTATCGGTTGCGGCCGTATATCTCTTCGAACGGCTTGCGGACTTTCTGCCGTACCGGGGTATCGGAATAGCCGAGCGTTATCAGCAGCGGTATCCGGCGCTTTTTGTCCACTCCGAGAAGTCGTTTTACCTTGTTTTCGTCGAACCATCCCACCATGCAGGTGCCGAGTCCGAGCGCGGCCGCCTGCAGGCAGAGCTGGTTGGCGGCTATGCCTATGTCCAGCAGCCTGTACTCCTTGTCCTGTATGACGCTTCCGACAGCCGAAAGCATGTTCTGTTTTTCGAGCACGACGGCGATGATGACGGGGGCTTGCCGGACGAATTTGTTCATCCCCATTCCCGCTGCCGCATCGGCGATGCGGTCTCTGAGTTCCGGTTCGTCCACGACGACGAACCTCCATGGCTGGGAGTTGTTGGCCGAGGGCGACAGACGTGCGGTTTCGATGCATTGCATCAGTTTCTCCTCCTCGACGGCCTTTCCCGAATAGCTTCTTACACTCTGGCGTATTCCGGCCAGTTCTGCGAATTCCATCATAGTGTCGTTAAGTTTTCATTTTTGCCGGGCGGCCGAAGGGGCGGCCCGGCAGCCGGCGCTCCTTCGGCCGCGGTGCAGGTAAAGGTAGGGACAATTTTTTAAAAGCGAAATCACTTCGTATTTGCGCTTCCGGTTTTTCGGACCTGCAGGGAGAGATACGCGCGTAACAATCTTTTAACCTCGCCTTAACGCTTCGTTAAAGTCGCCGCGGTTCTTTTGCGGCGTATTATTCAAGAACGATGCAATGAAGAAATTTACGCTATTGGTGATATGGACCGCTTTTTCGTGCTTCGCAGGTTTCGCACAGGAGGATATGCCTGCCCGCGCTTCGTTTCGCAACGGCAAACTGACGTTCGAGACGCGCGACAGGGCGTTCAGACTCTGGTTCGACAACCGCATCTATGTGGATGCGGCCGCCTATCTCCCCTCGGAGGATGTCTCCGGACTGATGTCCAAGCCCAACAAGGACCTCGAGTACGACGACGGGGCGTTCCGTTTCAGCAACGGCATGTCGATACGGCGGGCCCGGTTCGCAGTCAAGGCCACGCTCTATGAGAAATGGTTTGGCGAGCTCGACCTCGATTTTGCGTACAACGAGGTGGAGTTGAAGGATATGTTCATTGGGTACCGTTTTTCCGACCGGGTTTCGGTCAAAGTCGGTCATTTCAAGGAACCGATGAGCATGGAACGCCTGACGAGTTCCAAATATCTCATCAACATGGAGCGTCCGATGGCTGTCGAGGCGTTCGCCGGCGGGCGGCGGCTCGGGGCTGCGGCCACCGCATGGGGGAACCATTGGTGGGTGTCGGGAGGCATCTTCGGTCGGCAGGTGGACATCATCCAGAAGGAGAAGAACCGTGGCGGCGACGGTTACGGCTTTACGGCGCGGGTGGCTTTTTCGCCGCTGGCCGACAGGGACTTGACGCTCCATATCGGCGGTTACGGTACCTGGCGAGTCCCGGAGATGAGCGGCAAAACGGAGCGTTTCGTCGAATTCAGAACCTTCCCGGAGAGCCGCACGGACCGCAGGCGTTTCGTGAGGGCCGAGATATTCAATGTGAAGAGTTACTATACGGTGGGTGCCGAGCTCGCTTTCAGATGGCGCAAGCTGCTCGTCTACGGCGAATACATCTTCACCGAACTCTCCCGCTACGGGCTTTCGGGCGGGGAGCGGATACCGCTGAAGAACGCCTCCTTTAACGGCTGGTATGCCACGGCCTCCTACATGCTGCGCGGCGAACAGCGTCGTTATGCACCCGAAGATGCCGAATTCGGGCCCATGGAGGTGCGTCGGGGCGGGAACCTCGAACTGGCTGTCCGGGCAAGCAACATCAACATGAACGATTTCCATGATGCACGGGCGGTCATTACCGGCGGAGCGGCCACGAGCTATTCCGCGTCGCTGAACTGGTACCCGAACCGGAACGTACTGATAGGATTGAATTATACCTACATGGACAACGACAAGTATGCCGACGACAAGGGACACATCACTCTCGACGGGAAACCGCTCAGTCAGATGCTTCCTTCGGGGCTCGACTTCAGCATCCTGCAGCTGCGTCTGTTGCTGTCGTTCTGATACGGAAAATTTTATAAACAGACAGATAAGAGCATGAGAAAGATTGTTTTCGCGGCGCTTTGCGCATTTGCGGCGGTGGCGGTATCCTGTAAGAACGACAGGGAGAGCGATGTGAACCCCGGCGATTCGGATATCGACGGGCTCTACATCAATGAAGTGTATTCCTGCAATCCCGACTGGGTGGAGCTTTACAATGCGGGGAATGAGGAGCTGCATATCGGCGGCTTCATCCTGCAGGACGACAAGGGGGCGGAAGAGGAGTACGTCATACCGGAAGGTACGACGATAGGTGCCGGGGAGTTCCTCGTATTGGAGGAGTTCTCGTTCGGCATCAGCTCCTCCAAAGGCGACCGGGTGACGCTGCTCGACGCATCGCGTAACGTGGTGGACGACGTGATGCTTCCCGTAATGGAGGATGGCAGTTCCTATGGGCGCAGGAGCGACGGCGGTTCGGAATTCGCCGCTTTCACTGCGCCTACGAAAGGGCGGAGCAATACGGGCGGCGGCGACCCCCTTCCGGAACCGGAACCTTCGGATGCGAAGGTGTATATCAACGAGGTGCTGTCGGCTCCCGCGGGCGATGACATGGATTTCATCGAGCTCTATAACGGCGGCGAGGCGGATGCCGATATCGGCGGATTCGTTCTGCAGGACGATAAGGGGGCTGCCGAAGAGTTCGTGATTCCGGCCGGAACGGTCATCCCGGCGGGCGGATTCCTGGTGTACGAACAGGTGTCGCCGGGCCAGGGCGAAAGTTTTACCTTTGGTCTGAGCTCCAAGGGAGACAAGGTGGTGCTGCTCGATTCCGAGCGCAAGGTGGCGGACGAGGTGGATACGCCCGATTTCGGCGATACCAAAGGGGAGTCCTACGCCCGTACCGTCAACGGCGGCGGGGAGTGGCGGATTGCCGCCGTACCGACCAAGGGCTTTTCCAATACGGGCGGAGCGGATGCCTCCCTGAAGGGGGTGCTTGTCATCAATGAGGTTTACACGTATGCCGATGGCAGTGAAAAGGACGACCTCGATTTCATCGAACTCTACAATGCGGGCGGCAGCGACATCGACCTCGGTGGCCTGAAGCTGTGGGAGAGCGGCGGAAGCGCCGAAGCATGGAGTTTCCCCGAAGGCTCCCGCGTTGCGGCGGGCGGCTTCTTCGTGGTGGTCTGCGACAAGGACAACGCGTGGTATGCCGACCCCGTGAACTATCCGGGCTGGGGGCTCAGCAAAGGCCCCGACGAATATGTGACGTTGGCCGATGCCGAGATGAACGAGATAGACTGCGTGGCATGTCCCAGCATGAAACGGGGCGAAAGTTACGGCCGTGTGACCGACGGGGCGCCGGAGTGGCAGATATTCGCCGCCTTTACCAAGGGAACTCCCAACGAGGGCCCTGCCCGGCAGCCCGTGACGAATACGATGGGACTTTGGGTGAACGAGGTGTTCACCAACAACCAGGATACGGCCCAGCTCCCGTGGAACGAGTCGGTGGATTTCATTGAATTCTATAATTCGAGCGATACGGCGATAGACTTCGGCGGATATGTGATAAAGGACGACAAGGGAGCCGATGACGAATCCTATACCGTTCCGGCCGGGACGGTCATTCCGGCGGGCGGGTTCCTTACCTACGACGTCTGCAAGAAGAATGCGGAGGGACCTTCATTCGGACTCGGCAAGAGCGGTGACTGGGTGTTCGTCTATGACCCTGCGGGCGTGCTGGTGGCCGAGTTGGAGATACCCGCTTTTGCAGACGATGAGGTGATGTCGTACGGGCGCATGCCCGACGGAGGCGATGTGTTGCGGAAGATGGAGCCTACCAAGAATAGCAGCAACGGCGGGGAGGTGCATCCGGAGGTGGCCGTGGTGATTAACGAGATACTGACCAACGGTTCGCAGGACGAGGACTGGGTGGAGTTCTATAACGGAGGCAGCGCCGATGCCGACCTGGAGGGGTATGTGCTCTATGACGACGGCGGTGTCGAAAAGGCCTTCACCTTCCCGGCCGGAACCACCGTTCCGGCCGGCGGTTATCTGGTGATGGTGGCCAAGGAGGAGGGGTCGTTCGATTTCGGGCTCGGCAAGAAGGGCGATGCGCTGACGCTGCTCGACGCTTCGGGGGCGGTGACCGACGAGGTGGAGATACCGGCGCTCGACGATGACGAGACATACGGTCGCCGTACGGACGGCGCGGCGGAGTGGACGGTGTTCGGCACCTCCACCCGCGGGGCTTCCAATGCGGGCGGCACGGTCCGGGAGTGACCGGAAAAAGAGGCGTAGGACTTGTCTGCAGCCGGGCGGAGCAGTCCGGTCGGACTGCAGACGGTCTTACATAGGAACAGCGGACACAGGGGATTTTTCAGACAGGCAGGTCGCAGGGCCTGTCCCAAATTGAAAACGTATGAAAACGGTTGTTGCAGGCAAGCGAATGTTCGGGGCGGTTGCGGCCGCTGCGCTGTGCTGGGGGTGCGGGAGCGCTGCCTCCTCCCTGCCCGAACGGGTGGCGGTACCTTTTGAAACGGTATGTCCGCAGGCGGACGGAACACCTGTCTTTATTGGCGGGTACGGCTCGGCGATGGGTACGATGCGGCCGATTCCTGTTTTTGGCTCCTGACCGACCGGGGACCCAACGTGGACGGGCCGACGCCGGAGAGCAAGGTTTTCGCACTGCCGGAGTTCGCTCCGCGGGTGGGAAAGTTCCGGCTTTCGGGCGATTCGCTCGAGGCGGTCGGAACGGTGCCGCTTCGGGATGCTGCCGGAAACCTTTTCAGCGGCCTGCCTGCCGCCGGCGGTGACGGCAGTACGGGAGAGGTGGGGTATGACCTTGCCGGAGAGGCGGTATGCGACAGCCTGCGACGCGGTCTCGATACCGAAGGGCTCGCACTGGCGGGCGACGGTACGTTTTGGGTGAGCGACGAGTACGGCCCTTACCTGCTCCGTTTCGACGGCGAGGGGAGGCTGCTTGAGGAGTACAGCCCCTTCAACGGGGGATTGCCCGAAGTGCTGGCCCGTCGCCGGCCCAACCGCGGCATGGAGGGGCTCGCCTACGATGCCGGAGCGGACATGCTCTTCGGCATCATGCAGTCGCCGCTCTACAATCCGGACGCCTCCACGAAAGATACTGCGGTGTTCTGCCGTATCGTGGCGCTCCGTCCCACCGACGGCCGGACGGCGCAGTATCTCTATCCGCTCGAGGACCCCGGTAATGTGGTGAGCGAACTCTGCGTGCTCGGCGGCGGAGATTTGCTCGTGCTGGAGCGCGATGCGGAGTTTCCTGCAGAGGGGCGCGGTTTCAAGAAGGTTTTCCGTATTGACCTCTCGCAGGCTTCCGATATCTCTCCGCTGGACGGATACATGGCCGTCGATACCCTTGCGCCCGGCCGGCTGGCCGGGTATGGCCTCAGGGCCGTGGAGAAGGAGCTTTTTTGCGACATCCTCGCCGCAGCGCCCGGTTATCCCCACGACAAGCCGGAGGGGATGTGCCTCCTCGGAGACGGAACCCTTTGCGTAGTGAACGACGACGATTTCGGGATAAACGCCCCGGAGGTTCCGGACGGGCGTATCGTTCCCAAACGGATTCCCGGAATCTCGGACCGGGATATCGGCGAGATTTGGTTTGTGGCGCCCGCTTTGCGGACGATGTGAGCGAGCATGGATTTTGTAGCTTTGTGTTGTTGGATTCTTGGCCCTGTCACTGTCCGTGACGGACGGTCGGGCCCCATGTCGTTTCCGCAGGAATTTTCTGCGGAAACTTCATTTTTATGGGGTTTGCGGGGCGGAGGAGGAGATGTGCCGCCCGGCCATCGTATCGGGAAAATTAAATATATATTATTATTGGCCGCTTTTTTCTACCTTTGTACATTCTGCTATTGTTTTATGGCCTGTCGGTGCGGGGTTGCCGGCGGGTGCGAAAGTTAAGGAACGATTGTGCCGATGGACGGTAGGAAGAGACGGAAAATAGGGATTCCCGCGATTGTGGCGGTTCTCTCCATGTGTCTTGCGGCAGGCTGTTCCGCCGGCATGGGCAACGGTTGCGGAGAGGAGGTGCTCCGGCGGGTATATGTCTGTGCCGTGCAGGAGGGAGAAGTACCCGAACCGGTGTCGCGAACCTTTATCGGGGGCGAGGCATTGGACCGGTGCTTCTGGTCGGAACGGGATACGATAGGGGTCTATTACCGGTCGGCGGACGACGCCGGAAGTCCGGTCGGCCGGGCATTCGGCTGTTATAGGGCCTATCCCGGCGAGGCGCTTTTCGCAGCGGAGATGCCTGCGATGGCGGAAGGGGAGTACAGCTATTACGGAGCCTATCCCCTGCCGGAGCGTATGGACGGTACGTCCGTGACCTGGCATCTGCCCGCCGTACAGTCCGGCCGCTATCGGGGCTATTCGGAAAATTTCGATTTCATGCTTGCCGAACCCGTTCGGGGGCAGGCGCTTACTTCGGAGGCGGAGGAGCTCTCCATGAATTTCATCCATCAATGTCATGTCATGCGCATACAGATACCGGAAGGACGTAACCTGTGGGGAGTGGGTGTCCGGAAGTTGCGTGTCGAGTTTCCGCGCGATGTGGTAGGGACGATGACGGCGGATATGGCCGCTCCGACGGCTCCTCCCGTGCTGACGGAGGGCAGTGCGACCGTGACGGCCGTCCTTTCGGAACCGTTGCACGAGTCGGAGGAGGATTCGCCGGACGGAGCGTATGTGTGGCTTTTCCTTTGTCCGGGGCAGGTTTCCGGTACGGTGCGGTTCACCGCCTACGACGCCAACGGCTATCAGTCGGGTTCGCTGGAGGTGGAGATGGACAGGATGCTGGAGGCGGGACGTATCACGCCCGTCAATCTGACCGTGCCGCAGGAGCTGCCGGTGGCGTGGATAGACCTCTCCGTTACGGGCAACAACCTCGGTGAAGAGCCCGAACGTTTTACGGTCAGGGCGCCGGAAGGGGCGAAGTTCCGTAACGGGACGGATACGTGCAGTTTCGAAATCAATTCGCAGAACAGCTACCGGCTCTGCTATTACGACCGGTACGACGGTATAGACAACGGTGCATTGATGAAGAACGGGGAGTTTACGTTCACTTACGAATCGGCCAGTGCCGTAGTATCGGAGAGACGGACCGTCGCTCCTTTCCCCGAGGCGGGCGGCACACCGGTCGGGCTTACGGTTCCGTACCTGTTTTACGAGGATTTCAGCGGAGCAGCCGGCGGAGAGGACGATTCGACGGTGGAGCTGGATGGTTACAGCCTGCCGGATTGGTCGGGTTCGCGTTTCGGGCTGGAGGCGGGAACGGCGGCGAGGATATCGGCCTATCTCGGCTCTTCGGCCATTCTTCCCGACCCGGACAGCGGCGACAACAAGCGCGGCAGGATGGATACGCCGTTGCTTGCGGCTATCAAGGAGGGGGCGACCGTCACCCTCGACGTGTCGTTCGACATCGGCGGTACTTCGCAGAAAGGGACAAATTTCTTCGGCCAGGCGGTCGTCTATTCGCAGTACGAGTTCGGGAGCGATACCCGAACGGGTGCGGTAGCGTATACCAACGGCATCGAAAACACGGTGCTGGCGGCGGAGGATGCGGGTACCGACGGCAGTTATACCTCTCTTCCGTTGCATAAAGAGGGAATAGAGGTGCCCGGCTGCACCAATGCCCACCGGCTCGCATGGAGAACATCTTACCGCATCGAGTACGCGGGGGCGTCGACCATTACGGCTAAGACGGTCTACGTATATATAGATAATATCAGGGTCTCCATCAAACGATAACGATGAAAAAGATTGACGAAATGAAGAGATATTGGGCTGTCGTATGGGTATCCGCAGCGTTGTTCGCCTCTTCCTGCTCGGCAGGCGGGGAGGGTGCGTCCGCGGGCGAAGGCAGCGTGGAATTCGATTGCAGCGTATCGGCTTTCGTGGGAACGCGGGCGGAGACGAGAGAGCTGCCTGCCGAACTCATTCCCGATGCCGGGGCGCTGTCGCTCTCCCTGTCGGGGACCGACGGCGTCGTGGCTTCGTACGAAACCCTGGCCGATTATGACCAGCCGCTGCTGGCGGAGGGCAATTATACCGCCTCCTTCACGTATGGCGACCCCGAAGCCGAGGGGGCCGGTGCCGCATGTTTTTCCGGTGAGGAGGCATTTACCATCGTGGCCCGCAAGACCGTGACCGAACCCGTTTCCGTATCGCTGGCGAACTCCGTGTTCACCCTCGTCTTTTCAGACTGGTTCAGGAAGTACTATTCGGAATTCACGGTGAATATCCGTACCGATTCGGGTTTCCGGGCCGGGTTCGTCGGTTCCGCATCCAGTCCTCTGCCGCAGACCGTACCGCAGTTCGTCAAGGCGGGTACCGGGCTTTACATGAGCGGCAGCGCCACGAAGACCAACGGAGTCGAGGTGGCGTTTCCGGAGACGCTTGTCGGAACCACCGCGGCCCGTACATGGCATACGGTGACGGTGGATGCCGGCCAGGTAGGGCAGGCGGGAATCGTGGTGTCGCTCGACGACACGCCCGTGGCCGTGGAGGAGATACCCGTAGAACTGAATCCCGATGCATAAGTAAAACAATGAAAACGAATCATATGAAAAGATTTACGCTGGCCATCGTATTCGCATCCCTGCTGCTTGCGGGATGCAAGGACGAGTCGATAGATTTCGGAGGCGGCGGGAACGGGGAGACCGAGATAGGTTACCTCTCCCTGTCAGCCCTGGAGGTTGATGTCGCCAATTATGCGGAGGAGATAACTTCCGGTACGGGAGCCGGCGGGGCGCAGTCGTCCCGTGCGGCGGGTGCGACGTCCGATGCGCCGGGTGACTACAAGGTGAAGATACGGAGCGTCAAGAGCGGCGAGGAGTCGGTTTACACCTATGCCGACCTCAAGCTCGCCGGGAACCAGAAGCTGCCCCTTGCGCCGGGAACGTATGTCGTGTCGGCCGAATCGCCTGACCATGCGGACTATATGGCGGGGACGTCGTGTGCGGATTGGGAGCGTCCCGTTTATTTCGGTTCCGTGACCAAGAACGTGATAAAACGGACGGAGACGCAGGTGAACGACCTTGTCTGTACGCTCGCCAACATCAAGACCACGGTGACGCTGACGCAGGACCTGCAGGAGCTCTTCATGAGCGATGCCGAAGCGGAGGCCGCCGGCAAGGAGAAATTGACGGTCACCCTGTCGGTCGGCGACAACCGGCTCGTTTTCGACCGTGCCGCCGCCGATGCGGGCAAAGCGGGCTATTTCAAGGCTGTGGAGGCATCGAATACCGTCAAGGTGGTGCTCTCCGGACAGTATAACAAGGCGGCGGCCGACGAAGCGCCGGAGTATGTCGCCGTGAACTGGACGAAAGAGATAACGGGCTGCAAGGCGGGGCAGTGGCGCAAGGTGTCGATAGGCGTGCTCAATGCCGACGAGGGCAACGTACAGTTCCAGGTGACCGTGGAGAACTGGGTGTATGACCAGAAGGTCGAGGTGGACGTTACGCAGTTGTATGCTTTCGGGGAGGAGACCATTCCGGACGACGATGTCTCCGATGCGGATTCGCCCGTCGTTACGCTCGACGGTTACGACATTGCGAACGGCTACGACATAAACGGTTCGATGTACGACGATGCGCTCGGCAAGTGGAACGAGAACCTGAAGGCGGTGTTCACGCCGGCCGAAGGAGCGTCGCTGTATTCGGTGGAGATGGTGTTCGGTTCCGACAATGCCGCCTTCCTGGAGGCGCTGGATGCTGCCGGCATACGGGATAGAACCGTAACGCTGTGGCCGGAAAATGAGGAGTTGGCTGCCTATGCGGTCGTGAGAGCGGCTGAAACCGGCGTCGTGACCGCTGCGGCGAAGGATGCCGGCATGTCGGCCCTGTATGGCTTTGAAGGGACGCATACCGTGAAGTTCGTGGCTGCGGACGATAGGGGACGCACCTCTTACACGGTACTCGCCATCCGGGGACGGGCCGGCGGTGCCGTCGCCGAGGGGCCGTCGGTCGTATGGACGGACAAGGCCGGGACGAAACATTACGATTTCGGTACCCGCTACAACCATAACGCCGTGGAGATTGTGATAGACGTGACTACGCAGAGCGCCTTTACCGGATTCACGGTCGATATCGTCAGCGAATCGGTGCTGCCGCCCTCCGAACTGACCGGGGTAGGACTGACCGACCACCTCGACCTGATAAATCCGGGACAGTACAAGGCGCAGCTCGAAGGTTTCGGATTCCCGACGGGTGCCGCGGTGACGGGGAGCAAGCGGGTTTCGTTCGATATTACCGGTTTCATGGACCTGCTGTCGCTGCTCAACCGGGAGGGAAACTGCGATTTCCGGCTGACCGTGACGGACGCTTCGGGTACCGTTACCAAAACCATCCAGTTGTACGTTGTGAAATAGGAGGGCCGTTCGGTAGAAAGAGATGAAGATGAGAAGATATATGAACCGTACGGCCGTGTCGCTGGCTGCTTGTGCCCTGTTGCTGGCCGGGTGCGTCAAGGATGCTCCTGTCGGTGAACGCGGTGGCGAGGGAGAGTGTATCCTGCAGCTCAGTGTGTCGCTCCCCGACCAGTCGCGGGCGGATGACGGAGCGTACGATGCACTCGCCTTGAGTACGATGCGCATTTACAGCCTTACGGACGACGGAGAGGGCGGCACCGCCGAAAACCTTATCCGTAAATACAGACCGGCTACGGAGGTGCCGACCGACCTCTATCTTGCGGCAGGCCGTTACAGGGTGGCGGTCGAGGCGGGCGACGGCAGCGAGGCTACCTTTACACGCAAGAGTTATGCGGGCGGGGAGACCTTTACGCTCGCGGCCGGCGACGTGAAACCGCTGCCGATAGTTTGCCGGATAACCAATATCGCCGTGAAGGTGGTGTTCGACGGGACGGTGGCCCAGCGGTTCGACGAAGGGTATCTCGCCTATGTGAGCGCCTCGGACGACTTCTCGAAGACGGATGCCGAGAACAGTCTCGTGCCGACGCTGAAATACACCTCCGACGGAACGGGTTATTTCCTCCTTCCGGAAGGGACGAAACACCTCAGTTGGGGATTCTACGGAACGAGTTCCGATGCCGACGTGTCGGCGAAGGGCACGAAGACGGGCCGGATAGAGTTACCGGAACCGGGGATGCAATATACCCTGACGTTCCGCTACTCCAAGGATGCCGACGGGGAGCTGACCGTCAACGTACAGGTGCGCGAGTGGGAGAGTTCGCACGACGACAACTTCAATTTCAGTCCCCAGCCGGCCGTCAGCGGCGACGGGTTCAACATCGGGGAGGTGACAGGATATCATACCGACCCGATTCGTTTTGCGATATCTTCGATAAATCCTCTCGCGGCCGTTGCCTTTACCGCCGGGGAAGAGTACTATGAGGTGATGGCCGGCGGCGAGGTCGTCGGCTCCGGAGCCGACGGAATCTCCTATTCCCGTACGGATGCATTCAACGGCGTGCTCACGCTCGACGGTGATTTCTTCGCCGGACTGCCGGCGGGCATCAATACGCTGGATTTCCTCGTGACCGATACGGACGGAAGCGAGGGCAAGGCTGCGGCGCGGATAGCGGTGGCCGGAGCGACGGGGCTCGTGTCGTCCGACCTCTGGTTCGGCACGGCGACGGCAGGGGCGGCCGTGACCGACCCCGGTGTCGTCTCCGTAAAGATACGTTACCGCGTGCAGGGCAGCGACGAGTGGACGGAAGCCGATGCTGTGCGGGGTGCCGACGGATATACCTATACGGCTGCCGTTTCGGGTATCGGAGCCGGCCGGCGCTATGAGTTCCGGCTCGTGACGGACGGTTCGGAGAGCGGACCGCTCGCAGTGGCGGATACCGAATACGGGGTGCAGCTGCCGAACGC
>ERZ827440.3244-NODE-3244-length-12578-cov-2.546195_pt1 | contig 12578 bp, 10 predicted proteins | sample MGYA00519774_ERZ827440 | MGnify/ENA primary metagenome ERZ827440 (study PRJEB31778, sample SAMEA3449302) | human gut metagenome | biome: human gut; feature: human-associated habitat; material: faeces | place: United Kingdom | collected 2010/2012 ... | reverse complement strand
TCTGAATCTGGGCTATACCGAGGAGCGGGAACTGGGACCCGGCGAAATCGTGGTGATGACGCCGGAAGGGGTCAGAACCCTAGCTAAGGCCGGGGAGGAGATGAAGATCTGTACCTTCCTGTGGGTATACTATGGTTACCCTGCAAGTTCATACGAGGGTATGAGCGTAGAGCAGATGAGATACAACTGCGGAGCCAGCATGGCAAAGAGAGATAACGTTAAGCCTGATATCGTAGCCGGAGTTCCGGATTCAGGAACAGCGCATGCAGTCGGCTATGCAAATGAGTCTGGAATACCTTTCTCAAGACCATTTATCAAGTACACACCGACATGGCCACGTTCATTTATGCCGACCATACAGAGCCAGCGTAATCTCATAGCCAAGATGAAGCTTCTGGCAGTTGAGGATCTTATAAAGGATAAGAGCCTTCTGCTCATAGACGATTCCATCGTGCGTGGAACACAGCTCAGAGAGACAACCGAGTATCTGTTTGACAGCGGTGCCAAGGAAGTGCACATCAGACCTGCATGTCCACCACTTGTATACGGATGTAAATACCTTAACTTCTCAAGATCATCATCAGAGATGGATCTTATAACAAGAAGAGTTATCGAGAGACTTGAGAATGGAAATGTGACAGATGAGGTACTTCAGGAGTACACAGATCCTGATTCAGAGAAGTATGAGAAGATGGTTGATGAGATCTGCAAGGAGCTGCATTTCACATCACTCAGATTCAACAGACTTGACGATATGCTTGAGGCGTGCGGAGTTGAGAAGTGCAAGCTTTGTACATACTGCTGGGATGGTAAGGAGTAAGCTGCGGATGACGGCGATGCCATATGCAGCAGACAGTATCATATATAAAAATAGCTTATTTGTAATACTAAGAAAAATGGTGACAGGGATATGGCATTAGAAAACTCAAAAGAAACTTCAAATGAAATCACAATAGAAGAGATACAGGAACTGGATAAGGATTCATATCTGATAGTTGACATCAGGGATGAAGTTGAGATATCCCACGGAGCCATCCCGGGTGCGATGGCAGTCCAGACGGACAGGCTGATGCCAGAGAATCTGGCGGAGACAGCCAGTGAGATATTCCCGGTTGAGAAATATATGCCCGGGGACAACTCAAAGGGAAAGAAACTCATCATCTGCTGCACCCACGGAACCAACAGCATTCCGCTGGCGGAGAGACTTACAGAGCTGGGATACGATGCGGTGAGCCTCAAAGGCGGATATATATCATGGCTGCTCTACACCATGGGCAAGCAGGAACAGACTGATATATGTGCCGATGTTGAGAAGAGCCTCCGCAAGAAGTTCCACAAGAAGATATGGTGCAACTTCACAAAGGCCATCAACAGATATGAGCTGGTGAAGGAGGGCGACAGGATAGCCGTATGTATATCGGGCGGCAAGGATTCCTTCCTCATGGCAAAGTGTTTTCAGGAGCTGAAAAGGCACAACAAGTTCCCATTTGAACTCAAGTTCATAGTTATGGATCCGGGTTACAGCCCGGCAAACCGCAAGGTCATAGAGGATAATGCCAGGATGCTGAACATCCCTATCCAGATATTTGAGTCTGATATATTTGATTCAGTGTATAACGTAGAGAAGTCGCCGTGTTATCTCTGTGCAAGAATGAGACGAGGCCATCTGTACAGCTATGCGAAGGAGCTTGGCTGTAACAAGATAGCTCTTGGACACCACTACGATGATGTCATAGAGACCATACTCATGGGTATGCTCTATGGAGCGCAGATGCAGACCATGATGCCGAAGCTCCACAGCACCAATTTTGAGGGAATGGAACTAATCAGACCTCTCTATATGGTGAGAGAGGACGACATCAAGGCGTGGAGAGATTACAACGAGCTTCATTTCATACAGTGCGCATGTAAGTTCACTGACACATGCACAACATGTAACAATGAGGAGACGAAGTCCAAGCGTCAGGAGATCAAGCAGCTTATAGCGACACTCAAGAAGACAAATCCGTTTGTGGAGGGCAACATATTCAAGAGTGTGGAGAATGTCAATATCGATACCCTTATAGAGTACAAGCAGGGAGGCGTGAGACACAGCTTTCTTGATACCTACGATGAGAAGAGCGGTAAGACAGAATAGATAAAAACAGCATTTGAGAGCCGTTATTTACATTTGGCAGATGTAAGTGACGGCTTTTAATGTTATTTTCATAAAAGCATGGCAATATATATCTGTTCAGCGATCGTGCAGCGATATACTGTAGTGGCCAACAGATGAAAATGACAGGGAGGATGGATGTATGCGTGTACTTGTAGTTGAGGATGAGAAGGATCTGAACAGCATAATATGCAGTAAGCTGGTCAAAGAGGGCTATAATGTGGATGCCTGTTATGACGGACAGGCGGCACTTGATTATATGGAAGCGGAGAATTACGACGGGGCGATCATGGATATAATGATCCCGAACAAGGACGGAATAACAGTCCTGCGCGAGATGAGAAATGCGGGGATACAGGTTCCTGTGCTTTTCCTCACGGCCAAGACGGAGACACAGGATATAGTCAGGGGACTGGATGCCGGAGCCAGCGATTATATGACAAAGCCATTTGAGTTCTCGGAGCTTATGGCAAGACTCAGGGTCATGCTGAGAACCCAGAATCCGGTAAATGAGAATGTGATAACCTGTGGTTCACTGGTGGTCGACATGAACAACAGACAGGCGATCAGGGATGGAAAGGTAATTGATCTCACGGTCAGGGAGTATGCTATCCTTGAGTACCTAGCCAGAAACAGAAATGTGGTAGTAACTAGGGAACAGATACGGGTGAACATCTGGAACATAGATGACGATGTCAATTCAAATGTGATAGATGTGTATATCCGTTATCTGAGAAGGAAGATAGACGATAATTATGAGGAGAAGCTGATCCATACTATAAGAGGTGTCGGCTATAAACTGGAATGTTAAAGAGAAAAATATCATTTGTAACATACACTATTATAATTACAGCGCTTATTCTGGTGGTGGGTATATCTTGTCTGCTGGTCATCCAGAACAATCTTATGAAGGATGATATGAACCTGATGGCTTATAAGAAGCTGACACAGGAGGTAGCCCAGATCAGACGATACATAGTGTATGATTCACAGAAGAAGCCACATATAGATGATGGATTTTACGACCGTGAAGACGATCCGGACAGTAATGAGCAGATATATGTGTTCCTTCAGGGAAATGACGGCGAGATCCTTGACGGCGAGGTGCCTGAGGAATATGCGGATAATCCGGATATAAGCATAAGAGATCTTATGCATATAGATGCAGGGAAGGTCAAGTATTTTGCGGTCGTCAGGCAGGGAAGAACAGACAAAGAGCCGCTGAAGAAGACTTCTAAATACAAGATCTGTGTCATGGTATCCGTCAGGGATATAGAGAGCAATTACAGTGAACTGTTATATAAATCATACTGTGTTATTGGAATCGTGCTGATAGCATTTGTGATATATGCATTTGCTTTGAGGAAATTGATAGCAGTTCCAATGGGAAGCCTGAACCGTTCGATAGATAAGAGCGTGGACAATCTTGATTTTACAGAGAATCTGGAGTATGACGGTCCGTTCAAAGAACTTGATATGCTGACCGATGCGAATAACAACCTGTACAGAAAAGTCCATCAGGAGCTTGAGAGACAGGCCGAGTTCAATGCAAATGTATCCCATGAGCTGAGAACGCCTGTAGCAGTCATGCATGCCCAGTGTCAGCTTTCCAGGGAGATCGCGGAGAAGAATGGCGATGAGGAGATGCTTGAGAGCATAGAGGTATTCGAGAGACAGACCTCACGTATGAAGGGGCTCATAGAACAGCTTCTTCAGATGTCGGTCATGGACAATGAAAACGCAGTCATAGCGGTTGAGGATGTAGATCTGCTGGATGTGGTGGAGTCTGTGTGCGATGATGTGGAGTACATCTGTAAGAAGAATCTTAAATTTACCTACGACCTGAAGCCGACGATGGTCAAAGCGAATATGAACCATATAGTTATCGTCGTGAACAATCTGATGTCAAATGCGGTGAAGTACAGCAATGATGGAGGTAATATCCATGTGTCCTGCGGTGTGAAAAATGACAGCTATTTTATCTCGGTCAGGGATGAGGGCCGGGGAATGGATAAGAGCACAAAGGAAAAGATATTTGAGAGTTTTTACAGAGGTGAGCCGGACAGAAGTGCGGAGGGTTTTGGCCTGGGTTTGTCACAGGTAATGCAGATCGCCAGATATTACGGCGGAATCGTGGATGTTGACAGTGAGCCCGGAAAAGGAAGCCTGTTTACATTTAAAATCCCGGTAAATGCAGAATAATGTCTGTGGATTTTAATATATATTAATTTTTTTAATGAAAGATTAATCTTAAATGTGTATAATTTAAAATCAGTGTTTTATTGAAAATAGGAGCTATATTTATGAAAGAACGAAAGAGAATAGTACATTTACTGATCGGCCCATTGTTATTCGGGCTGTTTACGGCACTTTTGCCACACGGAGTATTCACGACATTTGAGTCAAGAGCAGCGATAGGAACCATCATGTGGATGGCGTACTGGTGGGTAACAGGCCCGGTGGACTATGCGGTAACTGCATTCCTCCCGATAGCCTTAAATGCGATATTTCAGATGACTGACATGTCGGTGGTCATTTCCAACTACGCAGACGAGACGATACTGCTTCTTCTGGGAGCTTCCATCATAAGCGTGATGTGGGAGAATACCGGGCTTGACAAGAGGATAGCCATTACATTCCTGAGACTTATCGGCAGCAGTTTGAGGATACAGCTTGTGTTCTGGTTTGTGTTGTCTGCAGTTCTGTCAGCGGTGCTTCCAAATGCAGTGGTATGTGCGACGATCACACCTATAGCGATCGCCATGCTCAAGTATATAGGAATGGACGACATCAAGACAAACAAGACTGCATCAAAGATACTTCTTACGATAGCATATGCAACCGGACTCGGTGGTCTGGCATCGCCGCTCGGAGGTGCGATGAATCTTGTGACGGTCGAATATATACAGCAGATAACAGGCGAGGAGTACATGTACTCTTCGTGGGTCGTGAGATTCCTGCCTATCATGCTCATACTTGTGCTTGTAAATATCCTGTTCATGATCCGTGATGTGAAGAAGACAGAGATGCTTGGCGGTTCAAGGGAATACTTTGTAGCAAAATACAAGGAGCTTCCTCCTATGAGCTACGAGGAGAAGATAGCACTTGTGTTATTTGTTCTTGCCACGGTGCTTGCATTTACCAGACAGCTCTACCAGAGCATACTTCCGGGACTCAAGCCGGCGTATGTATTTATCATATGCGCCATAGTATCATTCCTTCTCACCAACAAGAACGGAGAGCGTATTATGGTGTGGAAGAATGTTCAGGGTAAGATCATCTGGGGACTTATGTATATATTTGCCGGTGGACTTGCCGCCGGAACACTCATCAACAAATCCGGTGCTGCAGAGGCACTTGGTGAGTGTATATCAAAGCTTGATATGAAGGGCGGATTTATCACAGTGTTCGTGATACTTGCCGTTACACTTCTCATGTCGGATGTGACATCCAACACAGCCACGGCTGCGGTAGCCATGCCGCTGGTAATATCCATCACACAGGGCTGCGGACTCAATCCGATACCGTACATATATGTGGCATCTGTGGGAGTCAACCTGTCATACATGCTTCCGACATCCATCAGGGCGATACCGGTTGGATACGGCCTGTCGCCAAAGTATATGTTCAAAGAGGGCTGGAAGATAACTCTGCTGGTTCTGGCGGTCATGTCAGTAGCATGTGCGCTGCTGTTAAAATACTGGCCGGCGTTTAGCAGTGTATAAATAATTTTTACTTGTAGAAGAGGGAGAGGACATGTCAGTAGTAACTTATACATTTATAGTTTTTTTATTGTGTACAATAGTGCTATACTACATAGTTCCAAAGAAGATACAGTGGGTGATACTGCTCCTTGCGAGTCTTGTGTTCTACGGATATGCCGGGATAGAGTACCTGTTTCTGGTCATTGCCACGGCTGTTGTCGTGTATCTGTTCTCACTGAGGCTGCAGAAGAGTCTGGACGAGCAGGAGGAGCTGGCAAAGGATGCGGACAGAAGAACCGCACGAAAGATCAAGGCTGCTGAGAAGGCGAAGAGAAAGAAGTTCCTTGTGTGGGCACTTGTCATAGTTATCGGTGTTCTGGCGGCGTTCAAGGCATTTGGCTTTGTGCTCGACAATATAAAGAGATTCATACCATACGACGGATTGCAGAGCATTCCTGACTGGAATCTCATAGCACCTTTGGGAATATCATTTTACTCATTCATGATGATCTCATATCTCGTGGATCTGTATAACGGACGAATATCAGCGCAGAAGAATTTCTTCAGATACCTGTCATATGTGCTTTATTTCCCACATGTTACCCAGGGACCTATAGCCAGATATGAGGAAGTAGGATATCAGCTCTGGGAGGAGCACAGCTTCAATATGGACACTATCATGAGAGGTGTCTGGCTCATGCTTTGGGGATTTGTGAAGAAGATCGTTATAGCTGACAGGATAGGAGCTTTTACAAAAGAGATATTTGGGCATACATTTGATTATCATGGCGGAATATTCCTGGCAGTGGGAATCGCATATTCCATCCAGATATACTGCGATTTCTCAGGATGTATGGACATAGTAAGGGGCACTTCAGAGTGCTTCGGCATCGTTCTGGGAGAGAACTTCAGAAGACCATACTTTTCACAGACACTTCCTGAGTTCTGGAGAAGATGGCATTTGTCACTGGGTGCATTCTTCAGAGAATATGTATTCTACCCGGTGTCAACATCAAAGCTGTTCCTCAAGCTCAATGTCAAGATAAGAGATCACCTAGGAAATGTGATAGGAAAGGTATTTGCAGCGAGCATACCTATCCTGTGTGTGTGGGTGCTGACCGGTCTCTGGCACGGCGCAAAGTGGAATTATATAGCATGGGGCTTGTATCACGGAGTGCTGATATGCATGTCGACACTTTTTGAGGAACCGCTGGCAAAGCTTACAAAGGCGCTCAGGATAAAGACTGACTGCATAAGCTGGGAGATATTCAGAATGCTCAGAACATTCATCCTCTGTGTCATAGGACGTCTCATATTTATGGGACAGGGAATCCGAAGCTCGATCTGGATGATCCGTTCCATGGTGTTTGATCACTCAAAGGTGTATAATATTGTGGATGAATTTTCGCTTTCAGGAAGAGAGTGGAGAGTTTTGATATTTGGATGCCTTCTCCTTCTTGCTGTGTCCATCGCGCAGGAGATCATGGAGAGAAGAGGCAGCACAGGCGATGTCAGAGAATGGCTTGCAAAGCAGAACATAGTATTTAAATGGCTGGTTATGGCAGCAGGTCTGGCATTCATTGCCATTTGCGGAGTATACGGCTCTGGTGCGGGCGCATCATTTATATATGAACAGTTCTAATGAGAAGGGAGAAAGATATGCCAGCGTGGATAAAATATACAATATCAGTATTTTCGATATGTACAGTGCTTTTTCTTGGCTTGAACAAGGCGGGAGAACTGGCAAGACCACAGGATTTTGACTCTGATGTGTGGACAAACTACTATGCGGAGGAGGATAACACCATCAATACGGTGCTCATCGGCTCCAGTTCGATGTACAGATACTGGATACCGACCCAGGCGTATGAGGAGCAGGGTTACACATCGATGCTCATAGGTACTGCGGCTCAGGATATCAGACTTGCGCCGTATCTCATGGAGGAGGCTGCCAAGACCCAGGATCTGGATCTGTTTGTGGTTGAGGTCAGAAGTATTATCATACGAGGCGATGTCACAAAGATAAAGGATGAGCATTACAATTATCGTATGGAGGTCATGACATCGGGCATGAGACCATCATCGACGAAGTTTGAGATGATACAGAAGTATTACAGAGCGGATGAGAAGTCAAAGTTCGAGCTCATGTTCCCTATTCTGAAGTATCACGATAATCTGCTGACATTTGACAGACAGGTGCTTATAGACAGACTCAATCAGGGAACGGACGAGTTCAAGACAGGTAGGCAGAGGTCGAAGATCACGAAGATCAAGGAGCCTGTGTTCGAGTCTGACGGACAGCTTCATCTGTCGGATGAGACACTCGGATATATCGATGACATAGAGACAAAGGCAGAGGAGCTCGGAGTTAAGGTTCTGCTGGTTGCGACACCTTACTACCCATCAAAGGGTCAGGCATCCAAGCAGCTTCAGCTTGACGAGTACATAGCCTCAAAGGGATATGATTATCTGAACATGAACAATGTTCTTGATGAACTGAATCTGGATTATTCAACAGATTTCTACAACAGCAAGCATGTAAATATTGCGGGTGCCAAGAAGGTTACCACATATCTTGCACAATATATAGAGGACAATTACGGCCTGCAGAGTAAGCTTACAGATGAGCAGAAGCAGAGTTGGACTGATGCCTGTGATGCCTGGGCAGATGAGGAAAGCAGTCTCATGGTAGAATGGGAGAAGTACAAGAAGGAGAACGAATAATGTATAAGCAGACGGTATTACATTATATTCAGGAGTATGCCCAGACGCAGCCGGACACTCTGGCGGTGTGTGAGCTAAGAAAGACAGTCACATACGCAGAGTATTGGAGCAATATAAGAAAGACTGCACACGCTTTGCAGGATATGGGCATATGCATGGGCGATCATGTAATGATCAGATGCACACAGAACATAGATTATCTGACAGTGTTCACTGCACTGCAGTACATGCAGGTGCTTGTCGTGCCGATAGAGAAATCCACATCCGCAGAGAGGGCAGTTGAGATAGGCCAGAGAGTTGACGCGGCATGTCTAATATCAGACAAGCCTGTGGATGGAATAAAGTGTATAAGCCAGAAGGAAATAATAACCAGGATGAAGGATGAGAGCGAGGCAGAGCTTGAGCTTCCGGGTGAGGAGGACAGATCGATGCTGCTCTTCACAACGGGAACTACTGGATCTTCAAAGGGCGTTGTCATGCACCACAGAGGTGATGTGGGAATAGCCGGCAATGTCATCGAGGGAACAGCCATGAAGAAGGGCAATGTGGAGATAATACCAATGCCTCTCAACCATTCATTTGGAATAAGAAGATACCAGTCAGACATGGTAAATGGCGGCACAGTATGTCTGATGGACGGAATGGTATTTATCGGAACGCTGTGGAAGCTCATAGAGAAATACGGAGTGACATCCATGGCGATATCACCGGCATCACTCGGAATGATATTCCATTTGTCTGATGACAGGATCGCGGATTATGCAGATCAGCTTGATTATATACAGATAGGCTCAGCACCTCTTGCCGAGTCAGACAAGGAGAAGCTGCTCAGATTGCTTCCACATACAAGACTGTATAATTTCTATGGTTCATCTGAAGCCGGATGCGCATGCATACTGGAGTTCAGTGGCAATGGCAACAAGACAGGATGTATAGGAAGACCTACCGTGAACTCGGTCGTAAGATTCTCTGACGACGAGGGTAACGTGGTTACAAATGGCAGCCCGGAGTCACCGGCACTTCTGTCCTGGGGCGGTTCTATAGTCATGGAAGGCTATTACAATGACCCCGAACTCACTGCTGAGACCATTGTGGATGGATATGTTAGGACAAAGGATCTGGCATATCTGGATGAGGATGGCGACTGCATACTTGTAGGCAGGGCCGATGATGTGATAAACTATGGTGGAAGCAAGATATCTCCTGCAGAGATAGAAGACCTTGCACTTGGATATGAGCATATAGATGATGTGGCTTACACTTCAATCAAATACCCGATCACCGGAGAGCTTCCGGTCATACTGGTCGTGCAGAAGGATGGCTATGAGGAAGCTGATTTTGAAAGCTTTCTTGCTGACAGACTTGAGAGCTACAAGCTTCCAAGAAAGTATATCTATGTTGAAAGTATACCAAAGACGTTCAAGGGTTCAGTTCTGCGAAAGGAAGTAAGAAAGCTTGCAGAGCAGAACGTATAGATGGTTTGCAGAGAAGATCATACAAAGGAGAATTGAACAATGAAAGAATTTATTGAGATGCTCAAGAAGATCAAGCCAAATGTTGATTTTGAAAATGAGGAGGCACTCGTTGACGACGGAATCCTGGAGTCACTCGATATCATCTCTATCATTTCAGAGATAGCAGATAAGTACGGAGTTGTCATCCCAAGTGATGAGATCATACCTGATAACTTCAACTCAGCAATCGCTCTCTATGAGCTTGTGGAGGATCTGAAGTAGGATCTGAAACATGATCTGAAAGTGGAATCAGATATATCTGGAACAAAAACCTGTGTATATGGCATATGATAAGACACGTTCCGCGTGTCCTGTGAATATATGTTATATACACAGGTTTTTTTAAATGCACAGATGTTCATATAAATAAATTTTAAAAAGAATAGCATTTTACTGTTGACATATAATTAAATACATGTTTAAATGTTCATAGATTCAATGAGAACAATGAAAAGGAGATAACTATTATGAAGAAGTATAAGATTGAAGTTGATTGTGCAAACTGTGCAGCCAAGATTGAGAGAAAGCTTAGTAAGCTGCCGGAGCTTAGCGATGTATCCGTTACATTTGCAACCAAGCAGCTTCGATTTGCAGCAGAAGATCCGGAAGCGGTTCTGCCAAAAATCAGAGAGACAATTCAGTCTATGGAACCAGATGTAGAAGTTGTTGAGAGAACCCGCAGCAGACGTAAAGCAGCAGAAACTCACAATCATGAGCATCATCACCATGAACATGGAGAAGAGTGTGGATGTGGCCATGACCACCACGACCATGATCATGACCATGAGGAACACGAGCATCATCATCACCATCATGAGCATGGAGAAGAGTGCGGATGTGGTCACGACCATGATCATGACCATGAGGAACACGAGCATCATCATCACCATCATGAACATGGAGAAGAGTGTGGATGCGGCCATGACCATCACGACCATGATCATGACCACGAGGAACATGATCATCATCATCACCATCATGAGCATGGAGAAGAGTGCGGATGCGGCCATGACCACCACGACCATGATGATGATCATCACCATCATGAACATGGAGAAGAGTGCGGATGTGGTCACGACCATCACGATCATGATCATCACCATCATCACGATCACGGTCCGGCAAAACCACAGGCAACTCGTTCACACACACATTTTCAGGTAGACCATCATCAGGTAGAAGGACATCCGGAAGGCTGTCAGTGTGAGCAGTGTAATTCCTATGTAGAATATTGTGATGTTTGTGGAGAGAGCCTTGCAAAATGTAACTGTCATATGCCAGATGAAGATTTGGAGAAGAAAGTATATATTTTAGAGGGAATCGACTGTGCGAATTGTGCAGCAAAGATTGAGGCGAAGATTCGTCAGATGCCGGAAGTTGGATTCGCATCAGTGGCATTTGCAACAAAGCAGCTTCGAGTTTCAGCAAATAATCAGGCAGAGTTACTTCCAAAGATGCAGGCAGTTGTAGATTCTATTGAAGATGGAGTAACAATTGTTCCAAGACAGCGTAAGAAGCTAAGCGGCATTTCCAATACAAAGGTATATATTTTAGAAGGTCTTGACTGTGCAAACTGTGCAGCAAAGATCGAAGCAAAGTTAAGAACATTAAATGGTGTGGATGACCTGACAATTACTTATGCAACGAAGCAGATGAAACTTTCTGCTAAGAATCCAGACCAGATGATTCCGATGATTAAAGAGACAATTGATGCAATGGAAGATGGAATCACAATTGTTCCAAAAGACAATAAAGTGATAAAATCTGAAGAAGCAGGAGAGAAGAAGTTCTCTTTTAACAATCCTCTTGTAAGCATCGGCGTGGGAGCAGTTATTTTCATCATTGGTGAAATTCTTGAACATGTGGGAAATGTACCAACCATTCCAATGTTTGCCCTGTTTCTGATTGCTTATTTAGTTCTTGGCGGCAAGGTATTAATCACAGCTGGAAAGAATATCATGAAAGGTCAGGTATTTGATGAGAACTTCCTTATGTGTATTGCAACAATTGGTGCGTTCTGTATTCAGGAATTCCCGGAAGCAGTAGGCGTAATGCTTTTCTATCGTATCGGTGAGTATTTTGAAGAAAAAGCAACCGAGCAGAGCCGTACTCAGATTATGGAAGCGGTTGACTTAAGACCAGAAGTTGTTAATCTTGTCATTGGAAATGATGTCCGTATTATTGATGCGGAAGAAGCAAATGTAGGAGATATCCTTTTAGTACGTCCGGGTGACCGTATTCCATTAGATGGTATCATCACAGATGGGGAAACGATGATCGATACTTCTCCTGTTACCGGAGAACCCATTCCTGTTTCTGCCTCTGTCGGAACAGATGTAACTTCTGGATGTTTAAATACTTCTGGTGTTATCAAGATCAAGGTAGAAAAAGTACTGGAAGAATCTATGGTCACAAGAATCATGGATTCCGTAGAAAATGCAGCCGCAAGCAAACCAAAGATGGATCGTTTTATCACACGTT
>ERZ827440.3243-NODE-3243-length-12578-cov-3.958796_pt1 | contig 12578 bp, 9 predicted proteins | sample MGYA00519774_ERZ827440 | MGnify/ENA primary metagenome ERZ827440 (study PRJEB31778, sample SAMEA3449302) | human gut metagenome | biome: human gut; feature: human-associated habitat; material: faeces | place: United Kingdom | collected 2010/2012 ... | reverse complement strand
GCCAGAAATCGTGCTCCTCCGCGCTGTAGTACCGGCTGTCCGAAATCTCGTGAAAAGACACGATGCGGTTTATTTCATCCAGCCAGGCTTCATTTTGCATACACTTCGATAATCTCTCTCAAAGATTCTATTTCCGCATCGCTCAGGTGCTTGCAGTAATATGTATAGTCACCCTCGCTTTCGCGCACGACCACATCCACGTAGTCAAGGGAATCGTCCAGAAGATAACTGCGATTTTCAATATCAAACTGGTACGCACATACGGACTCGGAATCATTTGCGGTTGGCGTCATAGAATCAATCGAGAATAGCGTCTCTACGACCGCTGCATCTTCGGCAGACAGCGTGCACGTTTTTTCACCAGATGGAGCTGTGCTCAGGTCAAAAATTGTCAGCGTCATTATTGCTGGCAGTCTATCACCGGAACTGATTTCCTGTGTTTGGAGCGAATAGGAAAGTGTAAGCGCTTCATCGCCCCGCGTCATTGTGACGATCATCATCTGACCGTCCTCAGACAAGTCCTTTGTCCAGACGGCATCCGCATCCAGATAGTGCAAGTCAGCGTTCATGCCGCTGAAATAATCGACAAATGCAGAATAATAGCGCGGCCACTGGAAAATATCGCCGGGCAGGTCGCTCCGTTTGCTGTCCTCCAACTCAAATTCCCAGACCCCATCTTCGTATTCCGGCACCCAGTGTCCGCAATCCAGCCTTGCGTGAACTCTTGACCAGATGCTGTCATTCATTGGATAGGTGTCCTCAACGCTGTCGGGGCGTGCATTCCAGCCGCGACCAATATTTTGTTTCGTATTCGTTTTGCTGCCGGAAAGTGTAATGTTCTGAACTTCTTTCAGCCTACCGGGGATCACATGCAGGAATGGCGTATTCGGCTCGATGGAAACAGTTTCTTCGCTTCCGTCGTCAAGCGTAAGCTCAAGCATATCGAATGCCGGATCGCTGCCTTTTGTAAAACCGTAGACAGCGGCAAATGTGTCTGTACGCATCGCGCAGACCATATCTTCAAGCGAGGAATCCCAGCCATACGATTCATTCCACGCATAGAGAACGTATGCGCCGTCATTCTGCTCCAAGGCGAATACCTGGTAGCCGGTAACTGAGGGATTTTCACTGCCAACGAGCAGCAGAATATTGTTGTTGCCGTCGAAATCAAAGGTCTGCGTGTCCAATACAGTGTACTGCGCAGAAAGATATGTGTTGACCCATGCGGCAGCTTCTTCTGGAAGATCAAGTGTATTGCTGTCGCTTGCCTGAATACTATCCCACGTCCAAGTCATGCCGCCGTCATGCGTTTGAAGTGTCGTGGTGCGGTCGTTTCCGTCCTTGCCAAGCAGTATGATCGGATAGCTGCCGTCATTGCCGGAAAACGTTGGATTCTGCGGCTGCATATTGTACTGCGCGTATTCTTCCGGAATATCCAGTTCCAGCCGCGCCCATGTTTTGCCGCCGTCCAGCGTCCGCGCGATTTCGGGGCCGTTGTCAAAGAAGTAGCGGTAGCTGATAAAGCCGACCGTTTCAGACGCAAAGCCAGCGCCGATGACCGTGCCGGTATAAAGCGCGTTTGGGTCAGAAATTTCCCACGTTTCGCCGCTGTCCGGGGAAGTGCAGACATTTGCTGCGCCTGTTCCGGCTGCGGGCGGCAGCGCGGCGACGCACCAACAGAACGCGCCGATCTCGCCATAGTAGAATGTGGTGGAATCAAGAAATCCAAAGGTAAAGGCTTCACTTTTCCTGTCACAGCCGGGGAGCGCCGCAATCAGATCATAAGGAATCTTTGCAAGCGGCTCCTTGCTGTCTGTGCTTTCGTACAGTTCAATCCACGGCGTTTGCGAATCGGCAACGAACCCAATCAGTTCAACCGTATCCATGACCGGCAGCGCAGAATCCGCCTCTTGCGGCGTTGCGTTTGCGCTGGAATCGGCTGCATGATCCGGCATTGTGATTTCTCCCGCTTTCTGCTGCGTCAGCTCCGCAAACGAGCAGCCGGTCGCGGACACGACGAGCAGCAAAGCCAGAATGACACACAATACGCTGGTGCGCTGCTTTTTCGTCAGGAACAAAATGCGCTCCTTGACTGGAGGTCCAGCCAAACTCAGCGCTGCCGTTTTGCGCGGTGCTTGTGCCAGAATCGCGCGGGCGTAGGCAAGGCGCTTGCTCTCCGGCAGCTTGGCGGCGACTGCCTCATCACACGCCAGCTCCGCGTCGCGCTTAGAGCAAATCGCAGCAAGCCAGATGAACGGATTCCACCAGTAGACGGTCACGGCCGCTGTGCGGCAAAGCGACCACAGAAAATCCAGATGCCGCAAATGCGTCAGCTCATGACGCAGGATCAATTCCGCCTCGTCCGCTTGCAGCACGTCCTCTGTCAGATAGACCGCCGGAATCAGACCGGCAAGGCACGGCGATTTGACCGCGCCGGAAACATAGATGCACGTTCCGCCGCGCTTGCCGAGAAAACGCCGGTCGCGGTGCAGCCGAATCGTAAACACCGCCCACGCGCCGAACAGCCAGAGTCCGAGCAATGCGCTGCCGCTGAACCAGGCAATTTGAAGAATCTGTGCCGTCGTCAACGGCTTTGCAGCCGGTTTCGCAGTTTCTTGTACCGGGGAAACCGGTTGCTGCGCAGGTGTTTGCGGTTTCGTCACGGTTTGTGCGGGTCGCTGAATCACCGGTGCAGTCTGCACGGGCCGCTCTGCGCTCTGCGCCGGAACTGCCGCGTCCTCTGCCGGAAGAACCGGCAGAGAAACCAGTGTTCCCGGCAAGCAGAGTTTCAAAAGCACGACCAGCCACAGGCAATAGATCATCCGCTTCGGCACGCGGTTTTTGAATATCGCCCGCACCAAAAGCACAACCGCTATCAGCGCGGAAACGGTCAAAACTTCTTTCAGCATGAGGATTCCTCCTGTTTTTCCGCTGCGTCCAAAATGGCTTTCAGTTCCTGAATCTCCTGTTCGGACAGCGCACCGCGTCCGACCAGATTCGAGACCATCATCCCGACGCTGCCGCCGTAGACCTTGGACAGAAACGATTCCGTTTCCTCCGGCTCCACATCGGCGTAAGCAATCACTGCGCTGTATTTCTGAAATTTTCCGCTGTCGTCCAGCGTGACCGCGCCCTTGGCGATCAAACGCTTGAGCATCATAAAGATCGTCGCCCGGCTCCAGCCGGTATCCTTGTCCAGCGCCGAGACCAGCTCCGCCAGCGTCCGCGGCTGTTTCTCCCAGAGCGTTTTCATCAGCTTCCACTCCCCGTCCGATAAGCGAATCTGCGCCATATGCGTTTCCTCCGTAATTAACGTTTGTTATATTCCGAGCATATCATAAAAGCTAACAGCTGTCAACTGCCAGTTTCTTCTTTTTCCTTGTCTTTACAATTGACAAGATCCGGTGTATCATACAAATATATCCTGTCAGATATACCGACCATCTGATAGAAGCACCGGCAAAACGCCGGTCCATGTGAAAGAAGGAGGCATTCCTCATGCGCAGAACATCTCTTGTGATCATTTCGCTGCTTTTGTGCATTGCCCTGTCCGTTCCCGCGCTTGCCGCAGGCGAGCTGGACGCTTTTCAGCGTACAGCGAACGACGCGGCAGCATTTTCCGATGTTCCGGCAGGCAGCTGGTATGAAGCTGGCGTGCAGGCGGTCTATCGCCGCGGCATCATGACCGGCACCGGCGCAAAAACCTTTGCCCCGACCCAGACAATTTCCTGGGCGCAGGCGATCACCATCGCTGCTCGAATTCACGCCGCCTGTACCGGCGTGGAAATCTCCGCTTCGGATGGCGCATGGTACGAACCGTATGTTTCCTACGCCGCAAAGGCAGATCTTCTGCCGTCTACCTGCCCAGAGGGCGCTGCCGTATCCGCCGGAACCATCACCCGGCAGGAGCTGGCAGGACTGTTTGCAAACGTTCTGTCCGCGCAGTCGCTGCCTGCCATCAACGACAGCAGCATCCCGGATCTTGCCGCCGTGGACGAGGAATTTCGCGATGCTGTCCAGCGGATGTACGCTGCCGGTGTATTTACCGGTAAAAACGGCGGCAAATTTGACCCCAAGGGCTCTGCCACGCGCGCGGAGATTGCCGTCATTGTCGCCCGCCTGCTGCTTCCCGGGCAGCGCATCGGGCACGACAACCGCGTCCATCCGGTCATGTCCAGTCAGATGGGCAACTACATACAGGGAAGCCTTGCCATCGAATCCGACAGTGTCGTCTACTTCCCCTTCCGCAACGATCAGGAACCCGACGAAACGCGCCGTATCGGCGTTCTGGCGCGGAAGGCAGACGGCAGCACAGAGACCGTCTTCACCGCAGATCAGGTTCCGGACAACCTCTGGCTCGATACGGACGGCTCGTTCTACTTCCTGAATTGGGAAAAGCTGCTGCATTATACGCCTGTGACCAATCAACTCGAAACCGTCTACACCGCCAAGGGCAAAATCGATACGTTCCAGCTCTACGGCGGCAAAATCTATCTGCTGGAAAACTACGCCGGAGACCCCAATTTCCCCGACCAGTGGCGCTACCGCTTCGGCTATCTGGAAAACGGCGCGTTCCACAATCTGATGGACGGCATCACTTTCCATCAGGTGGTTAACATGGACAATTTCCATCTGTTCGGCGGCAAGGCGTATTTCCTCTTCGGCGACAACACCTACGTGTCGAACGGTCATTTGTTCTATAACTATCCGCTCTGGTCCATCGATCTGGAAACCGGCGCGAAGGGACGCGCGGTGGACCTTGACGATTTTTACATGGACGAGGTTGCCTTCGACGGCGCAACCGGCTACGCGCTCGAGGGCGGAAAGGACCTGCCCATGTCGATTGTCCGGTTCAGCCTGCTGCAGCCGGAGCTGCGTGAGACGGTGCTGGTGCTGCCTGACGATGCATCAGACGGCCACCGTATGACGCTGTTTGCGAATGGAAGCGACCTTTATTACTTCTCGCCGGAGGCGCACCGGATCTGGAAAATCGGGAAGGACGGAGCCATGACGCTCACTGCACTGGCGCCGTGGGGCGAGCGGCTGTACGATTATGCAACTGTTACCTCGCAGGGCACGCTGTTCCACGATATCACCACGCTGAGACTGAGTGACTCCGAAACGCTCACTGTTCAGCTGAAAAACGGAACGTATGTCAACTGCAGCGACTTTCTGAAGCTCCAATAAACCGGCAGCAAAGCAATCATAACCACCGGCCGTGCCGGTGGTTATGATTCTAACTTTTAGGTGTTTCTTGGAATAGTACGATTTGCTATTTGGAATCATTTTGGGGGGCACTTTGGTCAAAAACTTGTTTGCTTGGGTTACGCCGTCTGGATTTCCAATCGGTATTTAATGGGAAATATCCCTGATATTAACAAAACCCGAACCCATCCCCCACAGGGAAGAAGTTCGGATTTCTTATGTTTGGTGGAGACTACGGGACTCGAACCCATCTAAATGCAAGAAGCCAGTGGCATCTTGCGGCCACCAGTTCAAAAACTGGTGGCAACCATACGCTTTGCCGGGGGCAAAGCGGCCATCGAGTCCTGTAGTCTTACCCGTACATGAAAAATCCGGACTTTTTCATATCGTTGGGGTCTGCTTTCTGGGTTTTGACATTTTCAAATAAAAATGTATTTAATTCTATCATTATTTTGTTGACAGGACGAATATGTTATGCAATAATAATGAAAAGTTCACAAAGTCGGCCTTTTGGCCGCTGAAAATAAGTTCGGGCGTTTGCGCGATGAAAAGGGAAGCCGGTGTGATTCCGGGACGATCCCGTCACTGTGATAGCCAGGATGCAGCATGATGCCACTGATTTTTTGGGAAGGCGCTGCGGACGTAACTTAAGTCAGGAGACCTGCTTATTTTTGAGAATGCACTTGCGTCGGACAGGGATCATTCTGCAAAATGTAGCTGTTGCCATTTTGGGCGCTGTCTCCTTTGCGTATGTTTTTTTAGTCGGACGGAAGTCCGGCTTTTTTTTGCGCCGTATTTTGGGAACAAGTTATGAAAGGATGATAAGGTATGAAACATCGGAAAACATGGATGGCGTTGCTCCTGTGCGCTGCATTACTGCTCTCCGGCTGCGCCGGGAAGCAGGAGGATGCCAAAGAGGAGACATCCCAAAAGGTACTGAACTTCGGCTGTCAGATGTATGATGACGGGTCCGTCAACACGGCTATGGCCATCAGTTCCTCCTGGAACTGTATGCGCTATGGCATCAGCGAAGCACTGTTTCGATTTGACGACAATATGAATGTGGAGCCATGGCTGGCGGAGAGCTATACGGTCAATGACGAACACACCCAGTGGGTCATTACCCTGAAAAAGGACATCAAATTTTCCGATGGCTGCCCCCTTACTCCCTCCAGCGTAAAGGCCTATTTTGATTACCTAAAAGAGGTGGGTCCCGGCGGTTCTGCCAAGCCTCAGAAATACCTGGAATATGAGGCGGAGGTGACTGCCGATGATGCCGCCAATACCGTTACCATCGTGACCTCCAAGCCCTATGCCAATTTGCCCGGCCAGCTGGCCTATCCGGTGATGGCGATCCTGGATGTGGAGCATACAAAGGATTTTGACAACGGTGCCATCGGTACCGGTCCCTATATGATCGACAAATTCAACGGCGTGGGTGTGGGTTACGATATGAAAGCCAACCCCAACTATCGGGAAAAAGTACCCTATGACAAGATCCATATTCTCTTTATGGGCGATGCCTCTGCCAAGACCATGGCACTGCAGAGCGGCCAGGTGGACCTGGTGGAGAACATCACCAATGTTTCGGACATCCAGAACTTCCAGCAGGACGCCAATTACACGGTGGACATTGCCTCCGGTGTACGCTGCGGTTTCAGCTGGATGAACCTGAACGGTGTTCTGGGCAACAAGACCCTCCGGCAGGCCATTCTCATGGGCATTGACAATGATACCATCTGCTCCTCCAAGACCATTGGCGGGCTGTACACTGCCGGCTTCTCTGTCCTGCCCTCCACACTGAGCTATGGCTATGACAAGCTGGTAAACCCCTATAAGTATGACCCTGAGGGGGCAAAGAAACTGCTGGACGATGCGGGCATCGTGGACTCCGATGGCGACGGTTTCCGGGAACTGGACGGAAAGAAAATCGACCTACGCTATGTTTCCTATGAAAACCGGATGCTCAATGATTTCTCCAATGCGCATATGCAGTATCTGGCGGAAATCGGCATTGCCTGCACCGCGGATTTCGGCAGCTCGGACGATCAGTGGAGCAAGCTGGCGGCGGGCGAGTACGATCTCAATAATAACAACTGGACCACAGTGGGCACCGGCGATCCCTTTGAGTATATGGCAAACTGGACCACAGACGGTACCTACTGCGGCTACAGCAACCCCGAATACGATGCCCTCTATGAGCAGCTCAAGGGTGAGATGGACACTGAAAAGCGGGCAGACCTGATCCGGCAGATGCAGCAGATCGTCATCGACGACGCCCTGGTCATTGTGGACGGCTACTACAATTCCTCCATGATCTACTCCAAAAACGTGGGCTTCGCCCATATCCATACGGCGGACTACTACTGGCTGACCACAGAAATCGTACCTGCCTAAAGAAAAACGTTTCTCGCACAGCCGGGGCCAAAGCCTCGGCTGTGTATAAAGAGAGGAGAATCGGCCTTGAAGAAGAAAAAACTGGCCCTTCGGCTGGCGCAGATCCTGGTGGTGCTGGTGGGTATCAGCTTTGTGACTTTTTTGCTGACCTATCTGTCTCCAGGAGACCCTGTGCGCAATATGTATACTGCCGCAGGGATCATGCCCACGGAGGAACTGGTGGCGGAAACCAGGGAAGAACTTGGCCTCAACGATCCGCTGCCGACCCAGTATCTCCGCTGGCTGCGGAACTGTCTGCGGGGAGACTTCGGAAAATCCTATACGCTGAACAAGCCGGTGACGGAACTGCTTCTGGGGCGGCTTTGGCCTACGGTGAAGCTGACCCTGCTTTCCATGGGCCTGATGCTGCTTCTGGCAGTGCCTCTTGGTATGCTGTCCGCAGTTTATAAGGATCGGTGGATCGATTATCTGGTACGGGGGCTGACCTTTGTAGGCTGTGCCATGCCGAATTTCTGGGTGGGCCTGCTGCTGATGCTGGCGTTCTGCGTTCATATAAATGTCTTTCCCGTCATCAGTTCTGCCGGGGATCTGCGCAGTATTTTTCTGCCTGCGCTGACACTGGCCCTTGCCATGTCCTCTAAATATACCAGGCAGGTCCGCACGGCGGTTCTGGAAGAGATGAACCAGGACTATGTGGTGGGGGCCAGGGCCAGGGGCGTTCGGGAATCCGTGATTTTGTGGAGAAACGTGTTCCCCAATGCGCTGCTGCCGCTTATCACCATGTTTGGACTGTCCGTTGGCAGTCTGCTTGGTGGTACCAGTGTGGTAGAAGTGATTTTTTCCTATCCCGGATTGGGAAATCTGGCGGTTTCGGCCATCACTTCCAGCGACTATAATCTGATTCAGGGGTACGTTCTCTGGCTGGCACTGATTTACATGGTCATCAATCTTCTGGTAGATGCCTCCTATGGGGCCGTAGACCCCAGAATGCGGGCAAAGGAGCAGATACGATGAAAAAGAAAAATTTCTTCCTTGCCCATAAGCAGTTTACATTTTTCCTGATTCTGGCTCTGCTGATCATCCTGGGGGCGATATTTGCCCCGGTGGTGACCGGCGGTGCAGATCCCCTGAACGGTTCTCTGACGGAGGCCCTGGAGGCACCCAGCCGGGCGCATATTTTTGGCACCGATAAAATGGGCCGGGATATTTTCACCCGGATCATTTACGGAGCAAGGGCTTCTCTCAGTGCGACCTTTGGTGTGGTCGCTCTGATTTTCCTGGTTGGCACTGCGGCAGGCGTGACGGCCGGATATTTTGGGGGCTGGGTCGATGGGGTGATCATGCGCATTGCGGATATGATGCTGGCCTTTCCCGGCCTGGTGCTGGCTCTGGCTGTTGCCGGAATTATGGGGGCGGGCAGCCGGAATGCGATCATCGCCATTGTCCTGGTCAACTGGACCAAGTACGCAAGACTTTCCAGAAGCCTGGTTTTGAAGATCCGGGACCGGGATTATGTGTCAGCGGCCATTGTGACAGGCTCCAAAACAAAGCATATGCTTTTTTCTTATATGCTTCCCAACGCCCTGCCCACGCTGATCATTACGGCCACTACAGATATTGGCGGCATGATGCTGGAACTGGCGGCACTGTCGTTTCTGGGCTTCGGTACCAGGCCCCCCGCGCCGGAATGGGGCTATATGCTCAACGAAGGCCGTGCCTGTATGCAGTCCGCACCCTGGATGATGATCTTCCCGGGATTGGCCATTTTCCTGGTCGTTACGGTTTTTAACATGCTGGGAGATTCCGTGCGGGATATTCTTGACCCCAAGGAGGCGTAGAAAAATGCTGGAACTGGACCATGTTACCATCGCCTATGGGGAAACTCAGGCTGTGGAGGATTTTTCTTTGCATATGGAGCCTGGTGAGATCGTCAGTCTGGTGGGCGAGAGCGGCAGCGGGAAAACCAGCGTGATCCGTGGGATCCTGGGGCTGTTGCCGGGAGGCGGTGCTGTTACCCAGGGGAATATTGTATTTGACGGAAAGGATCTTCTGGATATTACCCCGGAGCAGTGGCGCACCGTCCGAGGGCGGGAGATTTCCATGATTTTTCAGGACAGCGGGGCCATGATGAATCCTACCCGCAAAATCGGTACCGTTTTTGCGGAGTATCTGCGAACCCATGAGAAACTGACAAAAAAAGAAGCCTGGAAAAAAGGAACCCAAATGCTTGCCAGAATGCGACTGCCAAGCCCTGAAAATATCATGTGCTCCTATCCCTTTCAGCTCTCCGGCGGTATGCAGCAGCGGGTGGGCATTGCCATGGCCATGAGCTATGAGCCGAAGCTGCTGCTGGCGGATGAACCCACCTCTGCGCTGGATGTGACGACCCAGGCCCAGATCGTCGGGGAGATGGCCAGACTGCGCAGGGATTATGGAACGGCAATCCTGCTGGTCACCCATAATCTGGGCGTTGCCGCCTATTTGTCAGACCGTATTCTGGTGATGCGCCATGGGCGCATCGAGGAGGCGGGGAACCGGGACACCATTCTCCAATCTTCTACCAATGCCTATACAAGAAGTCTGCTGGAATCCGTTCCGACGTTGGGAGGTGTGCGTTATGTCTGAGCCGGAAGTGATCATGGAGGCCCTGCATGTTTGCAAAAGCTATCCCGCTTCTGACGGCCGATGGCTGCGGGCAAATGAGGATGTCTCATTGCATCTGGTAAAGGGAAAAACGCTGGGTCTTGTAGGGGAATCCGGCTGCGGCAAAAGCACATTTATGCGATTCCTGGTAGCGTTGGACCGGCCGGACAGCGGGCAGATCCTGTATCGGGGCCAGGATATTACGGCCCTTCGGGGAGAGAAGCTACGGCAGACACGGCGGCACATTCAGATGGTTTTTCAGGATCCCGGCGCATCGTTCAATCCCAAAATGAGGGTGCGGGATATTGTCTGTGAGCCTTTGCTGAATTTTGGCCTGATCGCCCCAAAGGAAAGGGCAGCGGTATGCCGCAACCTCCTGGAAATGGTGGAGCTGCCCGGAGATTTTGAAGACCGTTACCCTCACAGCATGAGCGGCGGTCAGCGGCAGCGGGTAGCAATTGCCCGGGCGTTGGCCCTCCAGCCTGAGATCCTGATTTTGGATGAGGCAACGGCAGCATTGGATGTATCCGTACAGAAAAATATAATCGAACTGATCGTTAAACTTCAGAGAGAGCAGGGCCTTACCATAGGCTTTATCTGCCATGACATTGCTTTGGTGCAGAGCGTGGCCCATCAGGTGGCGGTCATGTATCTGGGCAGGGTGGTGGAGATTTTACCTGGGGAGAATTTGCGCACTCAGGCCCGGCACCCCTATACCCGTACACTCATTGATGCAGTCCTGGACCTGGATACGGACCCGAGGAAGCCTATTACGGTTATTGACTCGGAGCCACCCAGCCCCCTGGATATTCCGGCGGGCTGCCCATTTCGGGATCGTTGCAGCCAATGCTTTGAAAAGTGCGCCCAGGAAAAACCGGAAATGCGCTGGCTGTCCAAAGAACACGGCGTGGCCTGTCATCTGTTTCCTGAGGAAAGGTAGGATGGCGTGAAAAGAAACGAAAGCCTGATTTCCGGCCCCATCGGTTCTGCCCTGCTGGCCTTTGTGGTGCCGCTGATGCTCAGCAGCCTGGTGCAGCAGCTGTATGTGACGGCGGATGCGGTGATCGTTGGGCGCATTGCCGGGAAGACCGCACTGGCGGCCATTGATTCCGTGCATACGCTCTTTCGGTTTCCCATCAATTTTATGAACGGCCTTGCTGCCGGGGCGACCATCCTGATTTCCCGGCACTTTGGTGCGGAGAACCGGGACGGAGTGCGCTCCTGCATGCTCTCAGCCGGAGCCTTGGCGGTGGTACTTGGGATCCTGTGCGCAGTAGGAGGTGTTCTGCTGACACCTGTGCTTTTGCAATTCATGCAGGTCCCGGAGGATATTTATGCTCAGACCCTGGAATATACGAGAATTTATTTCGGGGGCATTTGGGCCATGATTTTATACAACATGGCCTCCGGTGTCCTGCGTGCCTTTGGAAATTCCAAAAGTCCCCTGTATATTCTGCTGGTCAGTTCGATTATCAACATTGTGGGAGACATTCTGCTGGTGGGCGGGCTGGGGATGGGAACCGCAGGTGCGGCGATCGCAACGGTTTTTGCCCAGATGGTCAGTGCGGCAATGGCACTGTGGATGGCAGGGAAAAAACTGCCGCAAAGGATCGGCGCACGGCGGCTCCGGCGGTGGCTGGAACACCTGTGGGCCATGGTACGGACCGGCATTCCGCTGGCACTGCAATCGGTGCTGTTCCCGGTGGCCAATTCCATTGTGCAGGCAGCGGTGAACACGATGGGAACAGACACCATTGCGGCCTGGGGCGTCTGCGACAAGCTGGATATGCTGATCTGGCTCCTGGCGGATGCCATGGGGCCGGCACTGACGACCTATACCGCCCAGAATATGGGGGCGGGACGTTGGGACAGGGTCTGTAAAGGCAATCGGATCGGTGCGGCCATGTCCGTGGCCGCAGTGGGGACGGTAAGCCTTGGCCTGTATTTCCTGACGGCCCCGCTGGGCGGCCTGTTTGTTCCCGTGCAGGATGCGGCGGCAGTCGTACCCCAGGCGGTTGCTTTTATGGCCCCATTTTTCCTGTTTTATGCTTTGGCAGAAAGCTTTTCCGGCGCATGCTGCGGAACGGGTGATACGGTCAGGCCCATGATCCTGACCCTTTTGTCCATCTGCCTTCTGCGGGTGCTGGGGATCCTGCTGGTGCTGCCCAGACAGCATACCATGGAATGTATCATCGATATCTATATCTCCTCCTGGATCGCTGCGGGCATCGGTTTTCTGATTCTGTGGCAGTGGGAGAAAAATAGAGTCCAAAAGACGTAGCCAAGCCCGCCCACCGGGCTTGGCTTCCCCGACCGGGAAGCTGCAGGGCGTA
>ERZ827440.3235-NODE-3235-length-12601-cov-3.068867_pt1 | contig 12601 bp, 8 predicted proteins | sample MGYA00519774_ERZ827440 | MGnify/ENA primary metagenome ERZ827440 (study PRJEB31778, sample SAMEA3449302) | human gut metagenome | biome: human gut; feature: human-associated habitat; material: faeces | place: United Kingdom | collected 2010/2012 ... | reverse complement strand
AAACTCCCGCACCTTGAAGCTGGGTGAGAGCTGCCGGGTGGAGTCCCGGGACATGGAATATTCCTTGATTGCGATAGAGATCACGACCTTTCTTTTTGTTGACTTTTTGATCGAATGATGCAATGCGGTCATTTCCTGTGCGGAGGCTTCTGCCGATACCATCCGCACGCAGACAAAAACTTCGAGCCGTTTCCCGAACAGATGTCGGCCTCTGCGCCCATGAAACAACTTTATTTCGTTATCTTTGTCTTTTCTTGTGCCATATGGTAGCATTTTGCACATTCAAAGTCAACGATTCTCATGAAATAGTCGGAAACTTGTGCAAAAGCGCACAGAAAACTGTGTTTTCCTCTTTTGGACGCAAAAAAGAACCGACCCGAGCCGTGTGAGGGTACACGAACCCGAGTCGGTTTTCCATCATTTTATTTCAGAACGATATTTTCGGAGCAGCTATGCCGCCGGGATGTTTGCCTCATCTGTCCCACTTGTCACAGAGAGCGTTGATCTGGTCGGCGAACTTGGCAAGGTCCTTGTTGGCACCGCCCTCGTTGTGCTCGATGACCCGCAGCAGGCGCTTGCCGGCGCTGACCAGACGCTGGAACACCGTGGCGGCGCGGTTCTGGCCCTCCGATACCTTGTGCTGGATGCGTACCTTAGTGCCCTCCTGCAGGCAGACAGCGCCCTCGGCACCGATGGCCCACTGCGCACCGTTGTAAGGTGCGCAGGCGGTGAAGCCCTGCCCGGTGAGGGTGTCGACGAAGATGTTTTCCACCTCATCTTCGCCGTGCATCACGAACACCCGCTTGGGCTTCTCGGTGAAAGCGTTCACCCAGCGCAGCAATCCGTCCCGGTCTGCGTGGCCGGACATGCCGGTGAGCTGGCAGATCTCCGCCTGCACCTCAATGGGCTCGCCGAACAGCTTGACCGTGGTGGCGCCCTCGATGAGGGTGCGGCCCAGCGTGCCCACTGCCTGATAGCCTACGAACAGGATGGTGCACTCCGGCCGCCACAGGTTGTGCTTGAGGTGATGGCGGATGCGGCCTGCCTCGCACATGCCGCTGGCCGACAGGATGACCTTGGGCGTGCGGTCAGTGTTGATCATGCGGGAGTCGTCACTGGTCACGCTGATGCGCAGCCCCGGCACGTTGATGGGATCGATGCCCTTTTCCAGTAAAGCACGGGTCTGGGCGTCAAAGCAATCGGGGTCTGTGTCCCGAAAGATGCGGGTGGCCTCGGTAGCCAGCGGGCTGTCGATGTACACCGGGAAATTGCCGTGCCCTTTGACCAGCCCTTTTTCCTTGATCTCACGCAGAAAATACAGCATCTCCTGGGTGCGGCCCACCGCAAAGCTGGGCACGACCACATTGCCGCCCCGGTCAAAGGTGCGCTGCAAGATTTTAGCCAGCTCGTTCACATAATCCGGGCGCGGGCCGTGCAGCCGGTCGCCGTAGGTGGACTCCATGAACACATAGTCCGCCTCGCTGATATAGGCGGGGTCCTTGATGATGGGCTGGTCCAGGTTGCCGATATCGCCGGAAAACACCAGCTTGGTGGTAGTGTCGCCCTCGGTGATCCACAGCTCGATGCTGGCGGAGCCCAGCAGGTGGCCCACATCCACGAACCGCACCTCGATGCCCGGAGCCAGCTCAATGCGCTTGTCGTAGTCCACACCCACGAACAGCTTCATGGCCGCCTCGGCGTCCTGCACGGTATACATGGGCTCCACCAGCTCGGCACCGGAGCGCTGGGCCTTGCGGTTCTTCCACTCGGCCTCGAACTCCTGGATGTGGGCGGAGTCCCTCAGCATGATACCGCACAGCTCCACCGTGGGGTTGGTCGCGTAGATTTTGCCCCGGAAGCCGTTGCGCACCAGCAGCGGCAGCATACCGGTGTGGTCGATGTGCGCATGGGTAGCCAGCACCCAGTCGATCTCGCCGGGTGCCACCGGGATGGGCTGGTTCTCGTAGACATCCCTGCCCTGCTCCATGCCGCAGTCGATCAGGAACCGACGGCCCGCGGCTTCCAGCAGCGTACAGCTGCCGGTGACCTCATGGTTCGCGCCCAGAAACGTGATCTTCATCCCAAAACACCTCCGGTTATTCAGGCCAACTTCTCCGGCCGTCCGGCGGTTTCCACGCAAATGCCTAGGGCCATTCCATCGCCCTCCCTACTGCCTGCGGCAGCAGGGTCCCTCCCCAGCGGATCATTTGCTTTGGAAACTGCCGGCCAGCCATACCAAGCCGTGCCTTTTTATTCTGTGCTTTCAGTATAGCACATTTTAAAGGTACACGCCGCACAAATCGGCGGGATTTTTGCGGGCAATCTGCCGAAAGGAGCAAAAAGTTTTTATACAATCTTGACAAACTGCCCCATTCTGTTATAAACTTAGATTTGTATGACGTTCGTTCGTATTTTATGAGTTTGAAATAATAGAGAGGTTGAATTTTTATGGTTCGTAACGATTTGCGCAACGTTGCCATTATCGCTCACGTTGACCACGGCAAGACCACGCTGGTGGATGCCCTGCTGCGTCAGAGCGGCGCTTTCCGCGACAATCAGGCCGTGGCCGAGCGCGTGATGGACAGCGGCGATATCGAGCGTGAGCGCGGCATCACCATTCTGGCCAAAAACTGCTCTTGCACCTACAAGGGCGTGAAGATCAACATCGTCGATACCCCGGGCCACGCCGACTTTGGCGGCGAAGTGGAGCGCGTGCTGAAGATGGTCAACGGCGTGCTGCTGCTGGTGGACGCTGCCGAGGGCTGCATGCCCCAGACCCGCTTCGTGCTGCAGAAGGCTCTGCAGCAGAACCTGAGCCTTGTGGTCGCCATCAACAAGATCGACCGCCCTGACGCCCGCATCAAGGAAGTCATCGACGAGGTGCTGTACCTGCTGATGGATCTGGGCGCTACCGATGAGCAGCTGGACTGCCCCATGCTGTTCTGCTGCGGCCGCGACGGCACCGCCAGCCTGGACCCGGATGTGCCGGGCACCGACCTGATCCCCCTGTTCGACACCCTGCTGAGCACCATCAAGCCGCCCGAGGGCGACCCTGAGGCTCCCTTCCAGATGCTGGTGTCCTCTGTGGACTACAACGAGTTCGTGGGCCGCATCGGCATCGGCCGCATCCAGAACGGTGTTGCCAAGGTGGGCGAGGAAGTGGTCGTGTGCGACTGGCACAACCCCGACCTGAAGATGCGCGGCCGTCTGACCAAGCTGTACGACTTCCAGGCCAACGGCCGTCAGCCGTGCGACAACATCACCGCAGGTGATATCGTGGCATTCTCCGGTCTGCCGGACGTGACCATCGGCAACACCCTGTGCAGCCCCTCCAACGTGGAGCCGCTGCCCTTCGTCAAGATCAACGACCCCACCGTGGAGATGACCTTCTCGGTCAACGACAGCCCGCTGGCCGGCCGTGAGGGCAAGTTCGTCACCAGCCGTCAGATCCGCGACCGTCTGCAGAAGGAACTGCTGAAGGACGTGGCCCTGAAGGTGGAGGACTCCGCCACCACCGATTCCTTCCGTGTCATGGGCCGTGGTGAGATGCACCTGTCCATCCTCATCGAGACCATGCGCCGTGAAGGCTATGAGCTGCAGGTCTCTCCCCCGCACGTTCTGACCAAGGTGATCGACGGCAAGACTTACGAGCCCATGGAGCATGTTGTCATCGACGTGCCCACCCAGTATCAGGGTGCCGTCATGACCGGTCTGGGCCAGCGCAAGGCCATCCTGCAGCAGATGGAGTCTCTGGGCTCCGACCGTGTGCGTCTGGAGTTCCGTATGCCCAGCCGCGGCCTGTTCGGCTACCGCAACCAGTTCCTGACCGATACCCACGGCGAGGGCATCATCAACCAGATCTTTGACGGCTACGACGTCTGGGCTGGCATGATTGCCAACCGCTCCACCGGTTCTCTGGTCAGCTTTGAGACCGGCGAGGCCGTCACCTACGGCCTGTTCAACGCTCAGCAGCGCGGCACCCTGCTGGTGGGCCCCGGCGAGAAGGTGTACGAGGGCATGGTCATCGGCTACACCGCTTCCGGCGAGGATGTGGACGTGAACGTCTGCAAGACCAAGCACCTGACCAACACCCGTTCTTCCGGCTCCGACGACGCTCTGCGCCTGATCCCCATCAGCAAGCTGAGCCTGGAGGGCTGCCTGGAGTTCCTGGCACAGGACGAGCTGCTGGAGGTCACCCCGGAGAACCTGCGCATCCGCAAGCAGATCCTGAACCACGAGCAGCGCATGAAGGCCAAGAGCCGCATGAAGTAATTGCGTTACCTATTATAATAGTCTCCCGCATCCCGGCAGAAACCGACCCGTTTCTGCCGGGATGCTTTTTGTTTTTTGCACTTTTTTGAAATCAGGGCTTGCAAAACGGCCAAGAATGCGGTATAATATCACTCGCAGTCACTTAAGTGATCTGCCTCTTTAGCTCAGTCGGTTAGAGCACCTGACTGTTAATCAGGGTGTCGCCTGTTCGAGTCAGGCAAGAGGCGCCACGAAGGCAATGTTCTACGGAACATTGCCTTTTTTATTTGCCGTGCCGCATGTTTCAGAAGTGTTAATTTTTCACACTTTTTTCATTTCTCACGATTTCTTAAAAAAGAAGTTCTTGAAGATGCTGTCATATTGTGGTATACTGCACATAAGCTGTAACGCCTGCGCATACAAACTTTGCAGGCATTGCAAGCCGGAAATCTGAGCATTCTGCCCCATTCCCGGGCGTTCAGAGGTGGTAAATCCTTCCGGTTTTGGCGGTTTTGTCAAATTCACTGCATGTTTTCCGGTCCGTGTGTCTGGCAGATGTGTATGGTGTTTGAATAAATTTGTATAGTTTCAAAGGAAGCATCTATGCGTTATACCTATGTCCGGCAGCATGACACTACCGACTGTGCGGCTGCCTGCCTCGCAATGGTGTGCCTCCATTACAAAAAGGAGATCACCATCACGCGCCTGCGCGATATGATGGGTACGGACCTGAAAGGCACAAACCTCGTTGGTCTGCAGAAGGCCGCGAACGAGCTGGGTTTCACCACCGCCGCGGTGCGTGTGGACCGTGAAAACTTCCTCAGCGACTTCTCGCTGCCCTGCATTGCGCAGGTCATCACCGACCAGGGCCTGGCCCACTTTGTGGTGGTGTTCAAAAAGACCACCCTCCGCGATGACGGCGAGCGCCGCAAGCACATGCTGGACGAAGCCGAGCAGGTCAAGGAAGCCGAGGAAAAAGGCAAAAAGCACAAGTGCAAGGATTACGTCATCATCGGCGACCCTGCTACTGAGCTGAAAAAGATCAGCCTGGATGAGTTCTACAAGAACTTTACCGGTGTTCTGCTGCTGCTGAACCCCACCTCGGAGTTCAACGTGAGCCAGCGCAAAAAGCTGGCACCCGGCGCCCCCGGCTATGAAGCCCAGCAGGCCAGCGAAAAAAACGACGGCAAGCCCAACCGCTGGGGCATGATGAAGCGGTACATCGACCTGCTGCTGCCCCAGAAGAAGCTGTTCTTCTACGCCATTTTAAGTTCCGTCATCACCACCATCCTGGGCATCGCGTCCTCGATGTTCAATAAGATCCTGATGGATGAGGTGCTGCCCTACGGGCTGGACAACCTGCTGGTCACCCTGATCATCGTGTTCAGCATGGTGAGCCTGACCAGTTCCCTCATCGGCTTCGTGCGGCAGTGGGTGCTGATCCATCTGTCCATCAAGATCGACATCCCGCTGATGCTGGGCTACTTCGGGCACATCTTCCATCTGCCCATGAAGTTCTTTGCCACCCGCAAGACGGGCGATATCACCACCCGTTACTCGGACGCAAACACCATCAAATCCATCTTCACCAGCATTGCACTGAGCCTTGTGATGGACATCTCCATGGCCATCATCACCGGCATCATCCTGTTCCGGATGAACGCCATGCTGTTCTCCATCTCGCTGTTCATGGCACTGGTCAGCATCCTGCTGGTGCTGGTGTTCAAGCAGCCCTACAAGCGCATCAACGAAGAGACCATGATCCAGTCGGCTGCCCTCAACAGCCAGATGATCGAGAGCCTGCGCGGCATCGAGACCATCAAGTGCAATGCCAACGAGGACACCCAGCTGGAGAACCTGGAAAAAGAGTACATCAAGAGCCTGAAGATCAGCCTGCGGTCCAGCCGCATCAGCACGGGCCAGGGCCTGATCTCCACCTTCATCTCCACCGGTTTCAGCATGCTGACCACCTATGTGGGCATCAGCCAGGTGCTGCACGGTGAGATGACGCTGGGCGGCTTCATGGCGTTCAGCACCCTGTCCAGCTACTTTACCTCCCCGCTGAGCAACCTGATCGGTCTGCAGATGAGCATTCAGGAAGCCGGCATTTCTATGAAGCGTCTGACCGAGATCATGGACTACCCCGCCGAGGACGAGGCCAACGAAGGCAGCGAGCTGATCCCGCTGGAAAAGGTGGAGGGCGACATCGAGTTCAAGGACGTCACCTTCCGCTACGGCAACCGTGCCCCGGCGCTGGATCACATCAGCTTTACCATCCCTGCCGGTAAAAAAGTTGCCCTGGTGGGCAGCAGCGGCAGCGGCAAATCCACCATTACCAAGCTGCTGCTGAAGTACTACGACCCCGAAGAGGGCGAGATCGACTTCAACGGCGTGAATCTGGCCGAGTATACCCACGATTCGGTGCGCCGTGCCATTGCCTATGTGCCGCAGAACATTGAGCTGTTCAGCAAGACCATCTACGACAACATCCGCATTTCCCGTATGGATGCCACCATGGAGGAAGTAAAGGAAGCTGCCAAGAAGGCCGATGCCCATGAGTTCATCCGCCATCTGCCGCTGCAGTACAACACCTACCTGGAGGAAGCTGGCAACGGCCTGTCCGGCGGTGAGAAGCAGCGCATTGCATTGGCGCGTGCCTTCCTGAAGGATTCCGGCCTGTACATCCTGGACGAGTCCACGAGCAATCTGGACTTTGCCACCGAGAATCTGATCTTCAACATGATCTACGAGCAGCTGGCCGACCGGTCCATGCTGATCGTAGCTCACCGCCTGTCCACCGTCCGCGACTGCGACCTGATCCTTGTGATGGATCACGGCAAGATCGTGGAGCGCGGCACGCACGACGAGCTGATGGCCAAGGATGGCAAGTATGCTGAGCTGTGGAACATGCAGCAGGGCATCTACCGCCGCCGTGAGCCGGTGGCCAAGCAGCCTGTGGCTGCCGCCGTGGTAGAGGATGACGATGACGGCGAAGCCTTTACCTACTGATTCGTTGCAGTCGGGTGCGCACCCGATTACATAAAACCGGTTCCCTCCCGGCAGCGCAGCCGGGGAGGAACCGACAAAAGTTCATTATTTGAAGGGAGTAATTCATCATGATGATGCCTGCAAATTTTTCCGCAATCTCTGAGAACGAGATGACCTACGTCAACGGCGGCGCTTCTCTGGCTGAGATCCTGGCCCCCGAGCTGAAGCTCGAGAACTGGCAGAAGTTCAACACCAACATGGTTACCATCATCGGTAACAGCTTCATGAGCAAGTACATCGGCAACACTGTCGGCGTTCTGTTCGGCGGCAGCTACCGTCCCGGTGCTCTGGGCAACGCTTGGTACACCGACGTCAAGGGTTCTTACAACGCTGGCTACGATGCTGGCTTCGGCAAGCATGGTGATGAGCAGACCGCTGGCGACAAGTTCCTGAATGGTGGCAACGGCGTTCTGAACGCTGGCCTGCGTATGGTCGGTTCCGCTGCTGCTATCTACAACCTGGCTACCGGCACCGTGAAGAACACTGTTAATGAGAATGCTCTGAGCTTCAAGGTCCTCGCCTAATCGGTACTTGTGACTGACTAGCTGGTTTGCCTGAGGGCAGACCAAAGAACAGGTTCTGAATGGGCCCGGAGACGAAAGTCTCCGGGCCCATTTTTGCGTACAGCTCCCTCAGTCGCCTGCGGCGACAGCTCCCTCTAGGAGGGAGCCTTTTTTGTTGGTACGGGAAACTTGGCCGGGCTGCCAAAAGCCTCCCTCCGGGAGAAAGATTTCCCCCGGCCGGGGCCGCAGAATTGTTTTGACAATAGTCTGGGATGTGATACAATAAACTCATATCGTCCGGTTGGGACCGGACCAAAGGAGGAACAAAAAATGAGATCCTGGAACTACAAGCTGCTGTGCGGGGCGGTGTGCCTGGCACAGCTGGCCTGCCTGAGCCTGCCCGTATGGGCAGCACAAAATTCGGCGGCGTTCACCCGGCAGACCACCCTGCAGCAGCTGCGTGATGACCCGGCCATCAAGTCGTCTGGCTACTATACTTACTGCCGTGAGCTGAGCGGCCTTGGCAACGAATACTGGAAGAACAAAACGCTGGAACGGTACATGCGCCCGGAGCTGGTGGATGACAGCGTGGCGGCCATGAATCTGGTGGCGGAAAATACCCGCAATGGGGTACAGGTGACCTGGCAGGTGTACAGCCCGGAAGAAATCGCGGCAAACTCTTCACTGGGGTGTGTGCAGCTGTATTATTTCCCGGGCAAGGAGCCGGGCGGCAAGTACGCGCTGGTGGTGCCCGGCAATGGCAGCACCATGACCTCCGAGATGGAAGAGGGTGGCTCTGCGGCCTACCAGCTGCATGAACAGGGCTACACCGTGTTCGTGCTGCGGTACCGCACCTGGATCGACATGGGCGGCAATGCGCCCATTCAGGATCTTGCCAATGCGGTAAAGTTTATCACGGCCCATGCCGGGCAGTTCGGCGTACAGCCGGAAAATTATGCGCTGGTGGGCTTTTCTTCCGGCGGACAGATCGCAGGAATCTTTGCAAACAAGGAACGGGGCTATGGCTCCTATCAGGTGGAAAGACCCGGTGCACTGTTGTTGGGTTACCCGGTGGTGGACCTGACAGTGATGAAGCCGCTTTACCACATTCTGTATGACATTGGCACCTGCGGCTGGCGTTACTACTGGGCAAACCTGTGTAATATGGTAGACGCAGACTATCCGCCTGTGTACTTCTGGTGGGGGAAAAACGATGTTGTGCTGAGCTCTGCCGAGATGCCTGGCCAGCACAGGGATTTTGACCGGACCTTGGAGCGAAACAACATTCCCCATCAGATGGTCGTTTATCAGAATGCCCCGCACAGCATCGGCACCGGCAACGGCACCGATGCAGAGGGCTGGATGACGGATGCGGTGGCTTTCTGGGAAGCACATACCACCGGCTGATTCAAAACGGAAAGGAATGGGTGAAATGTTCGGACATCTGCTGAAACGCGGTGCGGCCATGCTGTACCTTGCGGCTGTTCTGGCTCTGCCGGCCTATGCGGAAGGGCGCATCACCACCGATATGACCATGAAGGAGATCCGCTCCGACCCGGCCATTGCGGGCAGCGGGGTCTCCACCTATTGCAAAGGGGATGCGGACAGCCTTGCACTGCGCCGCCTGTATGAAAACAAGACCCTTCTGGACTATGTGGGTGAGACCACGGCACAGGACAGCGCCGACGGCCTGAACATCGTCATTGAGAATTACGAAGCCGGTAAGCAGGTGACCTGGCAGGTGTACAGCCCGGAAGAGATCGCAGCCGACTCCTCGCTGGGCTGTGTGCAGCTGTTCTGGTTCCCCGGCACGAATGCCGATGGCAAATATGCGCTGGTGGTGGGCGGCAATGCGGCCATGAAAAGCGGCGACCTGAACGAGGGCATTGCTGTGGCAGCGAAGCTGAACGAGATGGGCTATAGCGTCTTTGTGCTGCGGTATCGCATCTGGTGGGACCTGGGGGACAACGGGCCGCTGCAGGACCTTGGCCGGGCGGTGCAGTTCATCACGAACCATGCACAGCAGTTCGGCGTGCAACCGGAAAACTATGCCCTCGTGGGCTTTTCCTCCGGCGGGCAGCTGTGCGGGCTGTTCAGTTCGGATAAGCGCTATGGCTACAAGGCCTATGATGTGCCAAAGCCCGGTGCACTGCTGATGGGCTACCCCGTCAACGATTTTGCAGAGATCAAGCCGGTGTACCATGCCGTGATGGACCCGGCATCCTGCAGATGGAGGTATTACTGGTCGGATATCTCAGGCGGCATCACACCGGACTTCCCGCCGACCTATTTCTGGTACGGCAAGAATGATGTTTCCCTGAAGACTCTGGGATATCCGTTCCAGGGTCCGGCCGTCCGGAAGGCGTTGGAGGCAAACGGTGTGCCCTGTGAGGTGCACGTCTATGAAAATGCACCCCATGCCATCGGCACCGGCAATGGCACCGATGCGGAGGGCTGGCTGTACGACGCTGTGGACTTCTGGGAAGCGCAGACGACTCTTTGACCTGAACAATAAAAATAAAAAGGAACGTGATTTCCATGAAAAACCTGATCTCTCGCCGCCAGTTTCTGCAGGTGACCGGTGCCTCGACCGCCGCGCTGCTGCTGGCCGGCCTGCCGGTGGAGGCCTCTGCAGCATCGGGCCATCTGACCGTTACGCCGGATACCCTCGTCTCTGACCTGCGTGCCGACCCGACATTCGCCGCCAGCGGCGTGTGGACCTGGCAGAGTGCTGTGGACAGCCCGGACACCCCGGAAGCAGGTACCACGCTGTCGGACTATGTGCCAACATGGCACAGGACAGCGCCGACGCCCTGAACTATCTGGCCGATACCTATGAAGCCGGCACTCAGGTGACTTATAAAGTGTACTCCCCGGAGGAGATCGCCGCAGACGCCACCCGTGATGGCGTGGAACTGTATTACTGGCCGTCGGAAGTGCCCGGCAGCAAGTTTGTGGTGGTCATGTCCGGCAATGTGCTCAACAAGACTTCCAATATGTCCGAGGGCTATGCCACGGCATGGCGGCTGCACCAGATGGGCTACGCAGCCTTCGTGCTGCGCTACCGCGTGTTCCTCAAGGCAAAGGACAACGCCCCGGTGGCTGACCTTGGCAACGCTGTCCGGTTCATCACCACTCATGCAGACCAGTTCCATGTGCAGCCGGAAAACTACGCCCTGCTGGGCTATTCCTCCGGCGGCCATCTGGCCGGTGTGTTCTCCGGCGACGAACTGGGCTACAAGCACTATGGGGTACCCAAGCCCGGTGCTTTGCTGCTGGGCTATCCCATCAACAATTTCTTTGAGTATAAGCCGGTCTATCATGCTGCCATCGACCCCTTTGTGCTGGAGGGCCGGTACTATGAACTGAACATCTCTGACTGTGTCACCGACGATTACCCGCCGGTGTATCACTGGTACGGCGAGAACGATTATGTGTTCCCGCTGCTGTGCTACCCGGCTCAGCGCCCGGCGCTGAGCCGCGCACTGGAAAAGCACCATGTGCCCTGCAAAGAGGTGCTGTTCCCCAATGCGACCCACGGCGTGGGTACCGGCGCAGGCACCGATGCCGACGGCTGGATGCTGGACGCTGCGAACTTCTGGGAGACCCAGATCAACGGCTGAATCTGAACAAAAGAGGAGCGGAATGCAATGAAGAACCTGAATGCCTGTCTGGCAAGCCTGAACCTCGGCCTGCCGGACGATGTGCGCCGCCTGAAAGAGGCAGGCTATTATACCGAGGCCATTGCCTGCATTGACACCTACCTGGCGGAGGACTGGACAAAGACCCAGAACCAGCCGGTGCAGCCTGCCGGCCCTCTGCCGGAAAACCCCACGCCCCGCGGTGTGGATGCCATGCGGGATGCACTGCTGGCCCAGCGGGAGATTCTGCGCCGTCTGCCGCTGGACTATACGGTGCCCGAAGCACAGGCGCTGGAACTGCTGCAAAGCCTTGTGCGGGGCTTTACCCCGGAAGAATTCCGTGCACTGGACCGCGCCGGGGCCATGGACTGGCGGTTCGTGGAAGGGGAAAAGCGGTACATCCGCTCCTTTGCCGAGACCCTGTTGGCCACCCATCCGGAGCTGGCAGCCCGTCAGATCGACCCGCCCCAGCAGCACCCCAGCTGGGAGCGGTATGAGCCGGAGCACGAGCAGATGGTGCGCACCGGCGCAGTCAGCGCGGACATCACGCTGGAAACCAGCATCGGCATGAGTGACGAGGCCTTTGCCGCTGCCCTTGCGGCTGCAAAGCAGCAGGGCCGCAGCACCGTGCACGTCCGGGTGTGGCTGCCGCTCCCGGCGGCCTGCCCGGCACAGAGCAATATCACACTGGATTCCTTCACCGAGCCGCCCACCTGCATTGCCCCGGAAGATGCCGCCCAGCGCACTGCGTACTGGGAGGCCGACCTTGCCGAGAACCGGCCCTTTGGCGCGGTGTACAGTTACCGTACCACGGCCCGCTATGCCGACCCGCTGCACATGCAGGCGGACCCCGTGCAGCCGGATTTTGACACGCAGGAGGAGCTGCCGCATCTGGAGTTCACGCCCTATCTGCGGGCACTGGCGGCCCAGCTCACCCAGGGGCTCACCGACCCGGTGCAGAAGGCAAAGCGCATCTACGACTATGTGACTCTCAACACCCACTACCACTACCAGCCGCCCTACTTCGTGCAGGAGAACATCACCGACGGCTGTGCCCACAACCGCCGGGGAGACTGCGGCATCATGGCCTCCACATTCATCGTGCTGTGCCGTCTGGCCGGCATCCCGGCCCAGTGGCAGAGCGGCCTTGTGGTGCGG
>ERZ827440.3231-NODE-3231-length-12611-cov-6.075980_pt1 | contig 12611 bp, 8 predicted proteins | sample MGYA00519774_ERZ827440 | MGnify/ENA primary metagenome ERZ827440 (study PRJEB31778, sample SAMEA3449302) | human gut metagenome | biome: human gut; feature: human-associated habitat; material: faeces | place: United Kingdom | collected 2010/2012 ... | reverse complement strand
CCACATGACCGTCATGGACCTTACCGGCCAGAATGGCCTCCTCGGCGGCCTCCTCAGAGTCGAAGCAGATGGCCTCGCCCTTGAAATGATGCAGGCTCTTGTCGAATGCGCCGGGCTTGGTGATACCGGTGTCGGGAGCCAGATTGCCCCGCAGCACTGCCACGCCGCCGGTGTAGCCGAAGGGATCGTCCAGCGTGTGGTTGACAAGGCCCGTAGCGGGATAGAGGTACTTGTGGTCACGGATATTCTCTGCCAGCGTGTGGGCGGTGACGGTCATAACGTCCGTCTCCAGCATGGACTGGAGGTTTTCCATCAGGCGGGGCACGCCGCCGTCCTTATAGAAATCCACGATGCTGTACTTGCAGGCGGGGTTCATCTTGGCAAGCTGGGGCGTGGTGTCGGAGAGGGTGTCAAACTCGTTCAGCACCTTGATGCCCAGCTCCGCCTCATAGGCGATGGCGGTGAGGTGCATGACAGCGTTGGTGGAGCCGCTCATGGCGAGGCAGGCCTTGATGGCGTTGCGGACAGCACCGTCGGTAATGATCTGACGGGCGGTGATGTTCTTCTCCACCAGTTCCATGATCTTCACACCGGTCTCCTCCGCCTTCATCATACGGACAGCAGAGGTGGCGGGGGCGGTGCCGCCGTCCGGCAGGGTCATGCCCAGAGCCTCGGCCAGCGCGCACATGGTGTTGGCGGTGCCCAGATAGGAGCAGGAGCCGCAGCCGGGGCAGGCGGTGTTCTCCAGAGAGACATACTCCTCCTCGGTGATCTTACCGGCGGAGAGCATACCGTAAGCCTCGGTGCTGGAGGTCTGGTCGGCCTGACGGCCATCGAACTCCACGCCGCCCTCCATGGGGCCGCCGGGCAGGAAGATGCAGGGAATGTCCAGACGGGCGGCAGCCATCAGCATACCGGGAACAATCTTGTCGCAGCTTCCCAGCAGCACCAGACCGTCAAACAGGTTGATCTGGGCCATGGATTCGATGGAGTTGGCGATCAGCTCACGGGAGGGCATAATGAAGTGCATGCCGTCATGTCCCTGGCCCATACCGTCGCAGCCGCCGATCACGCCGAACTCGATGGGAGTGCCGCCAGCCCGGTAGATGCCGTCCTTCACCCGCTGGGCGACCTGACGCAGGTTATAGTGACCGGGAACGCATTCGCTCCACGCGTTGGCGATGCCGATGATGGGGCGCTTCAGGTCCTCGGTGGTAAAGCCCATGGACTTGTAGGTGGCGCGGTAGTACTGGTTGCTCAGGCCCTTCAAAATATGTTCACTGCGGTACATAAGGCAGTTCCTCCTGTATTCCGTATATCAGAATTTTGTAGTTGCGCAATGCGGGAGCGCCGGCAGCTCCCTTTTTTGCTATCTGCCTGCATTATAAAATCTCGAAAGAGGTATTACAAGTCGTCAAAAACGCTTTCTACTTTTTTGTAGAAATTTTTCAAAAATTTGCACAATTCGGTGAAAGGCCGTAAAGACGCAATGGATTTCCGTTAATAAGTCGGGTTTTTTCGTGAAAGGTCAAAGAAAAGTCATCCGATGACTTTGGCAAAAAAAGAAAGCCGTCTCAGAATCGCACACCCCAAAACAGCTTTCCCAAATATTATTTTGTTTTCTCTGACCGCTCCTTCGCGTGCTTGATCACGATCCGGTTCATCTCCAGATGCAGGGCCACGGCCGCCCGGGCCGCCTGAGGGTCCTGATCCAGAACGCCGTTGAGGATCTCCTGGTGGGTATCGACCGTCGCGGTCAGCAGCTCCTTGCGGGTGATATTGGCGATGGAGACCACCGCCGCGTCGATGATCGGCATCAGCGGCTCTACCACCATGTTGTGCGAGCATTTCGCAAGATACCAGTGAAACCGCATATCCTCGATCAGGTAATCCTCCCCCGCCTGAATCCTTCTCCGCACAGCATCGCAGTACTCCGTCAGCCGTTGGGCCTCCTCCTCTGTGCGGTTCCGGGCAGCCAGCTCCGCGATCGCCGGCTCCAGCATCAGCCGCACGTCCGTCAGGTCCAGCGCCAGCTGGATCCGGTCCTCAATGGCGTCCAAGCCCAGCGGATCGGCTTTCAGCGGCATCAGCGATGCCACATAGGTACCGGAGCCGTGCTTGACCCGCAAAACTCCACGGGATACCAGCAGCTTCACCGCTTCCCGGATCGTTCCCCGGCTGACGCCGAACCGGTCCGCCAGCTCATATTCATTGGGCAGCTTTGCGCCCACCGCCAGACGTTCATCCAGAATATACTGGAAAAGATGGTCCTCAATGCGCTCCGTCAGCGCTTGATTTTTAATATTGGTCAGTCCTGCCATCATTCGCTCCTTTTAGAGAAAGGGTCCACTCGTGCGTTCTGTTTCCCTTGTATTTTACCATACTCATATAGGGAAAACAAAGAAAAATTCAACGGTCAGTTCACCGTTTTGCATCTAGAATATGGTAATCTATCCGCAGGTGCAAGCAGCGGCGCCCAAAGTATCCACCGCCGCCGGTGACACGGTGTTTCCCACGGCTCACGCCTGTGCGTAACAGCGTCTGCACGAAAAAACGGCCGACAGTTTGACTGCCGGCCGGGAAGCTCTATATGTTTACCGCCCTCTTAACGGGCAGCGGTTCACTTACGCCTCTGCCGGGCAGTCTGCCAGAGCCGCCTCGTCGGCGATGACGATGACATCCCGGTGGAACTGCAGGATCGACGCCGGGACCTGAGGCGTCACGGGGCCGAAGAAGCTGTTCCGGATGGCCTCCGCCTTGTCCGCGCCGCTGGCGATCAGCAGGACCCGCTTGGCCTGCATAATGGCCTGCATACCCATGGAGTACGCCTGCCGGGGCACCTGCGCCTCGTTTTCAAAGAAATGGGTGTTGGCGGCGATGGTGCTCTCCGTCAGGGTCACCTGATGGGTGCCGCAGGCAAAGCAGCTGTCCGGCTCGTTGAAGCCAATGTGAGCGTTGCGGCCGATGCCCAGCAGCTGCAAGTCGATGCCGTTATGCTCCTCGATGATCCGGTCATACTGGGCGCACTCCAAAGCGCTGTCGGTCTGGGTGCCGTCCGGCAGGAAGCTTCTGTCCGCCGGGATATTGATATGGTCAAACAGATTCTCCCGCATGAAGCGGCGGTAGCTCTGGGGATGGTCCCCGGACAGGCCGCAGTATTCATCCAGATTGATGGAAACCGCCTTCCCGAAATCCAGCTCGCCCTTCTGATACCACTCAACCAAATGGCGGTAGGTGCCGATGGGGGTGGAGCCTGTTGCTAAGCCCAGCACGCTCTTGGGGTTCAGGGACACCTGCGCGGCGATGATGTTCGCCGCCTTCAGGCTCATGTCGTCATAATCTCTCGCACGAATCAGTCTCATAGGACCTCCTTCACAAACTTCCGATTTTCCGGTTGTATTTCTCTCACGGACAATTATAGGGGCCGCGCCCGTTCCTGTCAATACGGCGTTCATCTGCCGATACGGCCATTTCTGCGGCGCTTCCCCCTCTTTCCCCGGCTATTGACAAGCTCCGCCCTTTCTGCAATACTCATCTTTAGCTGGCGGAGCTTCGGCATCCGCCGGATCGAATGGGAGGAAACATGTTGAAACAAACTGGGTATTCCCGGGAAGCGCCTTTGCTTCCCGCTATTCTTCGCTTTTCCATTCCGCTGATGCTGACGGGGATCTTGCAACTGGCGTACAACACGGCGGATTCCATCATCGTGGGCCGCTATGCGGGCCACGCTTCTCTGGCGGCCGTCGGTTCCACCACCTCTATTATTTTCCTCATCATCACGCTGTTCAACGGCGTCTCCATCGGCGCGAACTACATGGCCGCCCGGGACTTTGGCGCCCAGGATGACAGGGGTCTGTTCCGGACGGTACACTGTGCCGCCTTGCTGAGCGTTATTCTCGGACTGCTGGCCTGCGTGTGCGGGCTTCTGCTCTCCACCCCCCTGCTGCGCTGGGCGGACGCCCCGGAGGACGTTCTGCCTTTGTCGGTGCTGTATCTGCGAATCTACTTCTTAGGCGTCCCTGCTCTGGTGGTCTACAACTTCGGCAGTGCCCTGCTGCGGGCGGTGGGCGACACCTTTTACCCCCTGCTGTTCATGATCGTCTCCGGCGCGCTGAACGTCGCGCTGAATCTGCTGTTAGTGGTGGTCATCCCTCTGGACGTGGCCGGCGTGGCCATTGCCACCTCCGTCTCTCAGCTCCTCTCCGCGGTGCTGGTGACGGTCCGCCTGTGTACCTTCCGGGGGCCGTGCCGTCTGGATCTGCGGAAGATCCGGCTGTATCCGGACCGGACGGGCCAAATGCTGCGGCTGGGCTTCTCTGCCGGGCTGCAGGGCGTTCTCTTCTCCGCCTCAAACGTGATGATCCAGTCCGCCATCAACTCCTTCGGCTCCGTGGTCATGGCAGGCAGCTCCGCCGCCTCCGGCATTGAGAACTTCATCCACACCGCGCTGAACACCTTCTATCAGTCCGCCATCACCTTCACCGGCCAGAGTATCGGGGCCTCCGATCCCCGCCGGGCCGTGCGGGTCTTTCGGATCAATCTGGCCCTGACAACAGGGCTGGGCATTGTGCTGTGCACACTGGCCCAGATCTTTCAGGCGCCCCTGCTGGGACTGTACGTCCAGTCCACCGATCCGGCCTACGACGCGGTCATCGCCGCCGGTGTGGTCCGGGTGCTGGCCCTCAGCCGGTTCCAGTGGGTCGGCGGCTTGATGGAAACGGCCTGCGGCACCCTCCGGGGACTTGGTCACTCCATGAATCCCACCGTCACCACCCTCATCGGCGCGTGTCTGCTGCGGGTGGTCTGGCGGTACACCGTGTTTGAAGCGGTGGGCACCGTGGAGAGCATGTACTGGTCCTATCCGGTCAGCTGGCTCCTGACTTTCCTGATCCATTTGATCTATCTGGAGCGTGACCGCCGCAGGCTGATGGTGGAGAACACGGCCGCCCGATAAGCAGCGGCTCCCATTCCGGATTTTTATATTTCTCATAAGAGGAATTGCGTTTTGGCAAAACTGCTTTTTGTGTGTCACGGCATTATTTGCAGAAATCTCTAAAATCCCCTGTAATATCAAGGTTTTTCAGGCTTGAAGGTAGTGCTACTACACCACTACTACACCAGTGAGTCTCGATGTGACAAAAATTTTGAGATCGAGGTCAAGTTTATAGATAATATCTTACCGGACTTCATTTTCGATGGAGTCCGGATTTCTATATCCAGAAGCAGCATTTCCTGTGTCGGCAAAAAGTGCAACAATTTCGTTTTGAATGCTATTGATATTTTTGCCGATGGCATGGTATACTATGTAATAGATTAACGTGGTTTTTTGATGGATTTTATGGTGGAGGATCATGGATGCGATATCTTTCAGTTGCTGAAATAGCGAAAAAATGGGATGTGTCCGAGCGCAGTGTTAGAAATTACTGTGCTCAGGGGCGTGTGAACGGTGCGTTTCTTACCGGCAAGACATGGAACATTCCGGAAAACGCAGAAAAACCGGAGCGTACCAACAAAAGAAAAGAAGGACCAATTACTCTGTTAGATATTCTGAAAGAGCAGAAGGTAAGTAAATATTCCGGTGGGATCTACCACAAAACACAGATTGATTTGACATACAATTCCAACCATATAGAAGGAAGCCGACTGACCCACGATCAGACCAGATATATCTTTGAAACCAATACCATCGGTGCAGAAAAAGAAGTGCTGAACGTGGATGACGTGATTGAAACAGCAAATCATTTCCGCTGCATTGACATGATCATTGATCATGCAAAAGCAGCTCTGACGGAAAAGTTCATCAAAGAGCTTCACTTGGTTTTGAAGAATGGCACCAGCGATTCCAGAAAAGATTGGTTTGCTGTTGGCGATTATAAGAAACTTCCGAATGAAGTTGGCGGCATGGATACCGCCCTTCCCGAAGAAGTTGCCGATAAAATGAAGGCCCTGCTGACGGAATATAACGCCAAGGAAGAAAAGACCTTTAAAGATATTTTGGACTTCCATGTAAAGTTTGAAAGAATTCATCCGTTCCAGGACGGCAACGGTCGTGTAGGCAGACTCATTATGTTCAAGGAGTGCCTGAAATACAATATCGTTCCGTTCATCATTGAGGACAATCTGAAGATGTTCTATTACCGTGGATTGAAGGAATGGGACAACGAAAAGGGCTATCTGACCGATACCTGCCTGACCGCACAGGATAAGTATAAAGCATATTTGGATTATTTTAGGATTGGGTATTAAGCAAGCTAATTTCCAAAGTGTCAAATGCTTGACCCAAAGTGTCAATTTGACACTTTGGAGACAGTGGAAAGGGTAAAATGGCATTTTGAAAAAGGCAAACAAAGAGTTGAATTATAAATGGAGAAAGCGGATATGAATGACAAAAAAGGTGTAATATACATTCTCACAAATCCTTCTTTTCCAGATTGTGTGAAAATAGGATATGCAGATGATATAGATAAACGATTAAAGCAATTGAATCGCAGCGAATGTATTCCGTTTGCATTCCGAGTATATGCTACATACGAAGTGAATTCAAGATTGTCAGATTTGAAGTTGCATGCGATTATTGATAAGTTAAATCCGGATTTGCGTTCTGTTGATGAATTTAATGGCCAGAAAAGAGTGCGTGAATTCTACGCAATGAAGCCAGAAGAAGCATACGCAATTTTGGAGGCAATGGCAGAAATTCATGATTGCAAGGAGAATCTGAAATTAGTTGTTCCAAGTGATGTAGAAGCACAGGAAGAACAGTTGGCACAGGAAATTGACACAGAGAGTCATGAAAAAGCAGAGAATTTTTCTTTTACCAAATGTCAGATTCCTGCGGGAGAAGAAATCGAATATTATGATGATCCAAGTATTACGTGCACGGTTGTTGGGGACAGAAAAGTAGAGTATCAAGGAAAAGAAATGTCGTTGACGGCTGCTGCAAAACTCATATCTGGAAAGAAATATTCGATTGCAGGTCCGAGATTTTTTAAATATAAAGGCGAGTGGTTAAATGATATTAGGGCTCGTATAGGATTTTAATTTTTACCAACTATGTTCCGATAATATTTTATTATCAGAACATATGATAAACGAGAGGGGGACGTATTAAATGGCTTCCAATTTTAAATTCTTAGAAACAGAGTTTCCGATTTTGGCGAATTTTGGTAATTTGGCAGAGCAGTATTGTTACACAGATCCGAACTCGTGCTTGATGAAACTGGGAATGATTGGAGAAACAATCGTAAACCTGATGTTTACATACGATAAAATTCCTGTTCCCTATGATAATTCTGCAGTGAATCGAATCAATGCATTATTTTCAGAAGGTCTTTTGACGAGAGATTTAACTGATATTTTGCATGCACTTCGTAAAGTAAGAAATAAAGCTGTTCATGAAAATTATTCTGAAAGCTCAGATTGCCCTGTTTTCTTACAGATGGCATACAGTTTGTCTGAATGGTTTATGCAAACTTATGGTGACTGGAATTACCAGCATCAGAAATTTGTTATGCCTGTAAAGGAAGAAGATAAAACAAAAAAGATTGTTGTTCTGAATAAAGCTCAGGAAGAAGAAAAAGAAGAAGAACTTACAAAGGCTGCTATTGCGTGTGCTGAACGTTCTGAGCAGATAGATAAGAAAATTCGTTTGAAACAGGCTAACAAAATGGCAAGTCAGCGTCAGAAGTCTGAGGCGGAAACTCGCTACATGATTGATGAGCAGCTGCGCCAAGTTGGCTGGGAAGCCAATACGCAGGAAATCCGCTATTCTAAAGGTGCAAGACCTGCAAAAGGTCGTAATATGGCGATTGCTGAATGGCCAACAGATTCCACTGTCAGCAAAAAAGGCTACGCAGATTATGCGCTGTTTGTAGGGACAAAACTTGTTGGCATTATCGAGGCAAAAGCGGAACATAAAGATATTCTCTCTGTAATTGATTATCAGGGTAAAGATTATCCGAGAAATATCCGTAAAGAAGATGCTGAATATCAGATTGGTACATGGGGAGAGTTTAAGGTTCCGTTTACTTTTGCAACAAACGGCAGACCATATCTGGAGCAGTTCAAAACAAAATCCGGTATCTGGTTTTTAGATTTAAGAGAGCCTTCTAATGTTCCTATGGCATTGCATGGCTGGATTAGCCCGAATGGCATTATGGAACAATTGGAAAAAGATATCCAAGCAGGTAATAATGCGTTGCAGGCAATGCCATATGACTTGCTGACAGATAAAGACGGTTTAAATCTGCGAGAGTATCAGGTAAAAGCTATCAAAGCAGCTGAAAAAGCAGTTATTGATGGACAAAAAGAAGTGCTGATTGCAATGGCAACAGGTACCGGTAAGACCCGTACTGTCCTTGGCATGATTTACCGCTTTTTAAAGACAAATCGTTTTAAACGTATCTTGTTCCTTGTTGATCGAACCTCTTTGGGAGATCAGGCTTCCGATGTTTTTAAGGAAGTAAAACTCGAAGAACTGATGACTCTTGATGAAATCTATAATATTAAGGGACTGGATGAGAAAACTGTAGAGAAAGAAACTCGTATTCAGGTTACTACTGTTCAGAGCATGGTAAAACGTATCCTTTATAACGAAGGGGAGGCAATGCCATCCGTAACAGATTTCGACTTGATTATTATTGACGAGGCTCACCGTGGATATATTTTAGATAAAGAAATGGGTGATGTAGAAGTTCTGTATCGTGATCAGCGTGATTACCAGAGCAAATATCGCACGGTAGTAGAATATTTTGATGCTGTGAAAATTGCCCTTACTGCAACTCCTGCATTACATACAACAGAAATTTTTGGTCAGCCAGTATTCAAATACACTTATCGAGAAGCTGTTATAGAGGGATATCTTGTTGATCATGATGCTCCACATCATTTGGAAACAAAACTTAGTACAGGCGGCATTCATTATAAATCTGGTGACACCGTGACGCTATATGATCCTGTAACCGGCGAAATAACGAATAGCGAATTGCTTAACGATGAACTTGATTTTGATGTTGAAAATTTCAACAGGCAGGTTATTACAAAGAACTTTAACAGAACTGTTCTGACGGAAATCGCAAGAGACATTGACCCAGAAAATCCGGAAGAACAGGGTAAAACTCTGATTTATGCGGTTGATGATCAGCATGCCGACATGATTGTTTCTATCTTGAAAGAGGTATATTCAGAAACTGGTGTTGACAATGATGCGATTATGAAGATTACTGGCAGCGTTGGCGGTGGTAATCCTAAGAAGGTGGCAGAGGCAATCAAACGCTTTAAAAATGAGCGTTTTCCAAGTATTGCTGTTACTGTTGATTTGCTTACAACCGGTATCGATGTACCAGAAATTACAACACTGGTATTTATGCGTAGAGTGAAATCTCGTATTCTTTTTGAACAGATGTTGGGACGGGCTACCAGATTGTGCCCCAAAATACATAAAACCCACTTTGAGATTTATGATCCGGTAGGTGTTTATGATTCTTTAGAACCAGTGAACACAATGAAGCCCGTTGTGGCGAATCCCACAACTACTTTTACACAACTTCTGGACGGATTAGAAGAAGTAGAAGAAAAAGATGTTGTTCAGGCTCAGATAAATCAAATCCTTGCAAAGCTTCAGCGCAAAAAGCGTCGTATGGGCGAAAAAACGATGGAGCAGTTTATTAGTATGACTGACGGTATGGATCCTACTCAGTTTATTGCCGAGATTGAAAAGCAATCTCCGGAAGATGCTAAAAAGCGTTTGCTTGCTTATAGAGATATGTTTGCGTATATTCAGCAGACAAGTGCAGACGGTAGAAACCCGGTGGTTATTTCTGAGGAAGAAGATGAATTGACAAAACACACAAGAGGTTACGGCAATTCTGATAAACCAGAAGACTATCTGGACGCTTTCTCTGAATATGTTAAAGCTCATATGAATGAGATTGCTGCGCTGAGCATCGTTTGTACCAGACCAAAGGATTTGACACGGGATGCACTGAAAGCATTAAGATTAACTCTCGATAGAGAGGGATTTACCACACAACAGCTGAATACGGCAATATCAGAGCTTACGAATGAAGAAATTGCTGCTGATATTATCAGCCTTATTCGTAGGTATGCTATTGGTTCTGCGCTAATTAGTCATGAGGCAAGAATTCGCAGAGCAGTAGATAAATTGAAAAAGGCTCATCATTTTTCAAAACAGGAAATGAGCTGGATTGGACGTATGGAAAAATATTTGATGGAAGAATCCGTACTGAATGTTCAGGTATTTGACGAAGACAGTCGCTTTAAAAGCAATGGCGGATTTGAAAAAATCAATAAGATTTTCCAAAACCAATTAGAAAATATTGTTATTGAACTGAACGAATATCTTTATGATGACGGAGGTAGAGTTGCATAATGACAACACAAGAAATCGTTTCAAAACTTTGGAATCTCTGTAATGTGCTCAGAGATGATGGTATCACATATCATCAGTATGTAACCGAATTGACATATATTTTATTCCTGAAAATGGCAAAGGAAACCGGCGCTGAGTCACAGATTCCTGAGGCATATCGTTGGGATAATCTCACATCGAAAAGTGGAATTGAACTGAAAAAATTCTATAAAGAATTACTGACACATCTGGGTGAAGAATGCACCGGTCGTGTACGTGAAATTTATCAAGGTTCGTCGACAAATATTGATGAGCCCAAGAACCTTGAAAAGATTATTACAACCATTGATGGGCTTGATTGGTTTTCTGCAAGAGAAGAAGGCCTGGGTAATCTTTACGAAGGTCTTTTGGAAAAGAACGCTAACGAGAAGAAGTCCGGTGCAGGCCAGTACTTCACTCCTCGTGTGTTGATTGATGTAATGACTAAACTGGTGAAACCACAGCCGGGCGAACGCTGCAACGATCCTGCTTGCGGCACATTTGGCTTTATGATTTCTGCCAGTCAGTATGTGCGTTCACAGACGGATGATTTCTTCGATTTAGATGCAGATACTGCTAAATTCGAACGAGAAGAAGCATTCACCGGATGTGAACTGGTACATGATACGCACCGTTTGGCTTTGATGAATGCTATGCTGCATGATATTGAGGGGAAAATCACTTTAGGGGATACGCTGTCCAATGCGGGTATGGGCATGAAAGATTATGATGTTGTATTAACTAACCCGCCTTTCGGTACTAAAAAAGGCGGAGAGCGTGCAACACGTGATGACTTTACATTCCCCACAAGCAATAAGCAGCTGAACTTCCTTCAGCATATTTACCGGAGTTTGAAAGCAAACGGCAAAGCACGTGCCGCAGTAGTCCTGCCGGATAATGTTCTTTTTGCTGATGGCGATGGCGAGCGAATTCGCCGTGACTTAATGGATAAATGTAGCTTACATACGATTCTTCGTCTGCCTACCGGCATTTTCTATGCTCAGGGTGTTAAAACGAATGTACTGTTTTTTACTCGTGGTAAAACAGACAAGCACAACACCAAAGAAGTTTGGATTTATGACTTGAGAAATGATATGCCGTCTTTTGGTAAGACAAATCCGTTGAAATCCGAGCATTTCGATGATTTTGTAAAATGCTATGCTGATGGTGATTTAAGCAAACGCAAAGAAACATACAGCGAAGAAAATCCCAATGGCAGATGGCGTAAACTTACTATCGAGGATATTCTGGCTCGTGATAAGACGAGTTTGGATATTACATGGATGAAAGCGGATTCCGGAACGGAAGATTATACCCTGGTGGAATTACTTGATATGATCAAGGAAAAGTCTAATAACATAGCGAAAGCCGTTGCAGAGCTGGAAGCGTTAATTGGAGAGGTGGAAGAATAATGGATACCAAGGCATTGCGACAAAAGATTCTTGACCTTGCTATCCGTGGTAAGCTTGTTCCGCAGGATCCAAATGATGAGCCGGCATCGGTTCTTTTGGAAAGAATCCGTGAACAGAAGCAACAGATGGTCAAGGATGGAAAGCTAAAAAAGAAAGACATTAAAAACGATTCCGTTATCTTTGTCGGTGAGGATAGTTTGCATTATGAGAAGTTCGCCGATGGCAGCGTGAAATGCATCGAGAATGAGATTCCGTTTGAGTTGCCGGAGGGGTGGGCGTGGGCAAGACTCACTTCAATTTGCTTGAAGATAACAGATGGCACACACCATTCTCCCGACAGTTTTCCGACTGGGGAGTATAAATATGTTACGGCTAAAAATATCAAATTGAACGGCATTGTGTTAGACGACATTACCTATGTTACTGCTGAGGTTCACAGGGAAATATTCGCCCGATGCAATCCAGAAATCGGCGACATTCTCTACATCAAAGACGGAGCAACTTCTGGAATAGCTACCGTGAATACGCTGTACGAGGAATTTAGCTTACTGTCGAGTGTTGCTTTACTTAAACCTGCCCATGGAATTAATAACTGGTATATGTGTTATGCCATGCAATCACCATTTTTTTATAGCACAACCCGTGGTGATATGAAGGGTGTAGGCATAACGAGAATCACACTAAATATGCTTGCTTCTCGCCTAATTCCTGTACCTCCTCAGAATGAACAACAACGAATTTCTATTAAATCCAGAGAAGAAATAGATTTGATTTCAAGTATCGAAAGCGGTAAG
>ERZ827440.3220-NODE-3220-length-12642-cov-12.488282_pt1 | contig 12642 bp, 10 predicted proteins | sample MGYA00519774_ERZ827440 | MGnify/ENA primary metagenome ERZ827440 (study PRJEB31778, sample SAMEA3449302) | human gut metagenome | biome: human gut; feature: human-associated habitat; material: faeces | place: United Kingdom | collected 2010/2012 ... | reverse complement strand
CAGCGCAGCGTCCCTGCCAGTAACTTTGCGCGTCCGCAGACGCGCCCCCAAGCTGCTTTCCCCCCCAAGCTTCCGTGAAGAACTTTTTTGTGTACGCATTTTGTGCATGAACGCATATGCGCCGGGATATGATAGGAATACGCACCCGGAAAGGATGCAGGAAAGAGAGGAAAGACGCATGGAAGAACGCAAATGTGTCGGTTGGCAGGAACAGGAGACATCCCGCCTGTTTTCCGCTGTGCAGGAGGCGCGGGGCAGCGGCGCACCGCTTCGGCAAGTGTTCGAGGACTTATCCGTGGACTTGGGACGCAAACCCAACAGCATTCGCAACTACTATTACGCTTGTTTGCGGAATCAGGAGCAGAATACGCCGCGCGTACAGGCGTTCATTCCCTTCACGGAGGCGGAGACGCATGACCTCTTGCGTCAGGTGCTGACGGGCTGCGGGCAGGGCATGAGCGTCCGCGCGTGTGTTATGCGGATGGCAGACGGCGACCACAGCCGGATGCTGCGCTATCAGAATAAGTATCGCGCGATTTTGAAGCATCATCCGGAGATGATTGCGCAGGTGCGGCAGGAGCTGCTGGCAGAGGGCGTTGCTGCGCCCGCGCAGGGGAAGAATCCGCCTGATGAGGCAGAGAACCGCGCCGCGTCCCAGATGATGGCGGAACCGTGCGTGCTGAAAATGCTGGAGGGCATGAAGGAACTGCTTCAGCGGGCGTCGGCGGTGGAGGAGAAGGAGCAATTGCAGCGTTCGCTCGATCGAATGCGCGTGGAGCAGGATTTGCGGCGGATTGCGTGGGAGAAAGATTATGACGCGGCTGTGCAGCTGATTCGGGAGATGCGGGCGTGCTTGGAAAGCGTTCGTAATTCGCTGGACGGGGAGAAGCGCTGCGATGTGGAGGATTGCCTTGCGAAAGCCGCCTCGTTCGCCCAATAAACACGCGGGAGAAGCATGAAAGTGTCACCGATTGAATCGCGTGTAAGGGCTAAGGTGTAGGACTTCGGCACGCTTCATTCGCCCCTTGCGTTCCCCTGAAAAATGCGGTATACTGTCCTTGTAAAAGGGGGTAGCCACATGGAAATCGGAATTCGGCTGCATGATACGGCAGGAAGTAATTTGGAGGAACACCTGCGTAACGCAAAGGAGCAGGGGTTTTCCTGTGTTCATATCGCGATGAGCAAGGTCGTGCCGGGGTTTAAGATGGCGGATGCGCCGGAGCTGCTGACGGACGCGCTGGCGGATGAGGTGCGCGGGCTGCTGGAGAAGTACAATCAACGGTGCGTGCTGCTGGGGTGTTATTTGAACCTGTGCAGCCCCGATTTGTCGGCGCACGAGCGCACGCTGATGAATTATCGTGCGCATTTGCGGTTCGGCAAAAAAATCGGCGCGCTGATGGTCGGCACGGAAACCGGCGCGCCCAATATCGGTTACAAATCCTGCCCGGAGTGCCGGACGGAGGAGAGCCTGCGCCTGTTTATTGAGCGCGTGAAGCCTGTCGTCCACTGGGCGGAGGAAGAGACCATGATGCTTGCTATCGAGCCGGTCACGCGGCACATTGTCTGCACGGCGGAAAGGTGCCAGCGGGTGCTGGCGGAGGTGCATTCCGAAAACCTGCGGGTTATTCTTGATGCAGTGAACCTGCTCGACCGCGAGAACGTCCATCAGGCGCAAGAAGTCGTGACGGATGCGATTGCGCGTTTGGGGGCTTCCGCCGAGTTGCTGCACATCAAGGATTTCCTGCCCGATAGCACGGACGAGTGCGCATGGGCGCGGCAGAATATCGCGAATGTCAACATGTTTGATGGGCTGCTGTCGATTGCGCCGGGGCTGGGGCAGATGGATTACCGCCCGCTGATGCAGCTCGCGAAGCGCCGGAATCTGCCGATGACGCTGGAGAACACAAATCCGCAGAACGCGGTGTCGGCGCGCCGTACACTCGAAAAGACGCTGGAGGAATGCTGAATGGCAATGGATTTGCAGCGCCTGATGAGTCTGCTGCGCCAGTGTATGCAGCGCTACGATATGGTGTCGGCAGGGGATAAAATCGCGGTCGGACTGTCCGGAGGCAAGGATAGCCTGACGCTGCTGATGGGGCTGAAGCACCTCCAGCGGTTCTATCCCGTGCCGTACGGGCTGTGCGCGATTCATGTCGGCAGCGGTGCGCCGGGCAGCGAGGCAGACGTGGAGACGATGCGGCAGTTCTGCGAAGGATTAGACGTGCCGTTCTATTTTGTGGATGCAAAGGTGTACCAGATTGTGTTTGAAATCCGCAAGGAGAAGCACCCGTGCAGCCTGTGCGCCAAGCTCCGACGCGGCGCGCTCAACGACAAGGCAATGGCGCTGGGATGCAATAAAATCGCGTATGCGCACCATCAGGACGATTTCATCGAAACGAGCCTGATGAACCTGATGCTGGAGGGGCACTACGACTGCTTTCCGCCTGTGACGCACCTCGACCGCACGAACCTGCAAGTCCTCCGCCCCATGCTCATGGTCAAGGAGCGCGACGTGATTGGCTTTGCGCGGAGGGAGAATCTGCCTGTCGTCAAGAATCCATGCCCTGCCGATGGGCATACGCGCCGGCAGGATGTGAAGGACTTCATCCGGCGCAGTCGCGACGTCTTTCCGCAGGGACGCGAATGCCTATATGCATCGCTGCTGGACTATTTCGACCGAAATGTGACGAAAAATGCAAAAAACGGGTAAAAATCCTCCGAAAACGATATCTTTGGTGAAAAACAACAAAAGCTTTCGTAAAAAATACGAAAAAATGGCGCATTTAGCCGAAAAAAATGTACAAAACGCCCGAAAACAGGGAAGTAATGCTGTAATGATGACAAGTAACCTACTTGACACCATCCGAAAGTAGTGTATAATGGACAATATACATTGGTATAGGTCTCTGATTGCAAAGGTGCAGTTTGTCCACCTGCCAATGTATAAGAATGGCTGAAGTGTCACTAAGAACCGAATTTGGCAGATGCGAAATGCCCTCCGACGCAAAATTATCGGGGGGGGGTATTTTGTCTGCCAATTTTGCAACCTCTGGTTTCACACCGCCCGATGGAAAGTAGGACAAGCCGATGATTACCATGCAGGAAATGGAGAAGGAGCTGGCCATTTACCGCAAGAACTTTACCGCGGTTCGCCTCATCAGCGAGGCAGATATCTTGCGTACAATTGAAGCGCGCAAGCACAATCCGGCTTCACGCGCCTGCCCCTGCCGGGATGGGCGGATGACATCGCAGGGATGCCGAAACTGCATCGTTCTCCGGGCGTACATGGAGAAATGCAAGAAAATCAAGCTCGAATACGATGACCCGAATGTCTATCAGGTGACAGCGCGTTACCTGCATGTCGAGGGCGGGCGCTATGTGCTGGAACTGGTGCAGAAACTTGACGACGACATGATGATTGACGCCGAGTCGGGCGAGAAGCTTGCCAATCGCCTGTCCAGTTATGAGGACAAGCTGTACCACGATGCGCTCACGGGGACGCTCAACCGCCGCTATTACGAGGAACACATGTGCAAAACCGTCTATGAGGCGGGCATTGCCATGATTGATGTGGATAACTTCAAACTTTATAATGATGTTTTCGGGCATCGCGCGGGCGATGTTGTGCTGGAGACGATGGCGAGTCCGTTAAGCTGCATACCGCGAGCGGCGATCTGCTGGTGCGCCTGGGCGGAGACGAGTTCCTGCTGGTTATGCCCGGCATCCCCGCTGACCGCCTGTACAGCCGCCTGCTGCAAGTGAGCGAGGCGGTGCACAATACGCCTGTGCCGGGGTACACGAATCTGCAAATTTCGATTAGCATCGGCGGCGTGATGGGCAACGGCCGCCTGCTGGAAACGGCCGTGGAGCAGGCCGACCAGCTGATGTATCAGGCGAAAACGCATACGAACATGGTTATGACGGAGATGATGCTGGCGCAGTCGTCGGAGCAGGAGAATGAGCTGCACGCGCGGAAAGAACGCATCCTGATTGTGGATGACTCGGAGTTGAACCGCGCGCTGCTGACGGAAATGCTGGAGGACGACTACGAAATTCTGGAAGCTGCGAACGGGCAGGAGTGCATGGACATTCTGAACGCGGGCAGCGATAAAATTTCGCTGATGCTGCTGGATCTGCTGATGCCTGTGATGGACGGCTTCGAGGTGCTGGCGTCGATGAACCGCAGCCACATGCTGGAAAATCTGCCGGTTATCATGATATCCAGCGAGGACTCGGATGCTTTTATCCGCCGCGCCTACGAGCAGGGCGTGAGCGACTACATCAGCCGCCCGTTCGATGCGAAAGTAGTCTATCGGCGCGTCTACAATACCATTAAGCTGTACGCCAAGCAGCGGCGACTGGTGTCAATGGTCACGAGCCAAATCCTCGAAAAAGAAAAGAACAACATGGTGCTGATTAACATCCTGAGCCATGTGGTGGAGTTCCGGAACGGTCAAAACAGCCCGCATGTGCAGCATATGCGGCAACTGTCGGAGCGGCTTCTGGAGATGCTGTGTGCCAAAACCGACCGCTACCGCCTGACCCCGCAGGACTGCAACCTGATTGCCCTTGCGTCGTCGATGCACGATATTGGTAAAATCGCCATTGACGCAAAAATTCTGAATAAACCCGGCAAGCTGACGCCGGAAGAGTTCGAGCAGATGAAGCAGCACACGATTCTTGGCGCGAAGATGCTCGACGACCTTGCGGCGCACCACAACGAGAAGCTGGTGCGCACGGCATGCGACATTTGCCGCTGGCACCACGAGCGCTATGATGGGCGCGGCTATCCCGACGGTCTGGTGGGGGACGAAATCCCGATTTCGGCGCAGGTCGTTTCGCTGGCGGATGTGTACGATGCACTCATCAGTGAGCGCGTCTACAAACCCGCATACAGCCATGAACAGGCAATGTCTATGATCCTGAACGGCGAATGCGGCGTGTTTAATCCGCTGCTGATTGAGTGCCTGAAGGAACTTCAGGAGACGCTGCGGCGCGAGCTTGAAGTGGCGCCGTTTGACGCGAAGCGCGAAAAAACGCTGGGCGACGGCAAAAAAACTGTAGAATCCAAAGAATAAAAGACGACCCGGCTTCCGGCAATATCGGCGGTCGGGTCGATTGATTTACCATTGGTTAACGTGTACGCGGTTTTCTTCGTAGCGGCTGGGGCGCACTGCACGCATGTCGATATCCTCCGCTGGATAGCCGAGCGCGAGTATAGAGTGCGGTACAATCGTCTCCGGCAGCTGGAAAATCGTCGCCTGCCGCTTCACGCGCGTTTCGTCCGGCCAAGTGCCAAGCCAGACCGATCCGATGCCGAGGTCGTTCGCCGCTAACGTCATGTTCTGCGCGGCAATCGCGGCGTCAATCACCCAGAAATCCGGCGCGGGCGGAAAAGCGCGGTCGAGGTCGCCGCAGACAAGAATCGCCGCCGCTGCCTGATTCAGCATCCGCGCGACGCGCCCGTTCGCTTCCGCCATCTGCGCGAGCTTTTCCCGGTCGGTTACGACAATGAACGCCCATTCGCGGGCGTTGACGGCGCACGGCCCGCTCATCGCGGCTTCGAGAATGGTGTGGAGTTTGTCGGGTTCAATCGGCTTGTCGGCAAATTTGCGCACGCTGCGGCGGGTGAGGATGTTCTGCATGGTTTCCATGGAAATTAGGCTCCTTTCAATGATGATATATAGTGTGCTTTTTGCATTGCGCGGGAGTTTCGCCTCTGCGGACGAGATTCTACTGCGACCAATAAAGTTCCGTGAGAAAATGTCAGCAGCGGAAGCATACGCTGCTATCCTCAGCATAACACATTTGTGTGCGCAAGACAACGCGCGCCACCGAAAAAATCGCGGGTGGAAAATTGTGCAGCCGCGAAGTTTCCCGGCGGGTCATGTACAAATGGGAAAGAATGCGGTATAATAAAACATGAGCCGCGAGGAACGGCTCGGAAAGGATGAAACACCAATGCTCGATCAGAACGTTGCACGGGAAGTATTGCAGGAAGCGGTACGCACCGGCGGTGATTTCGCTGAAATTTTCATGGAAGACCGCATTGACCACGCAATGGGGATGCGCTCTCATAAGCTGGAAAGCGCGACGACCAGCCGGACGCACGGCGCGGGCGTGCGCGTGTTCAGCGGTACGAATGCGATTTATGTCTACACCAACGATACCAGCCGGGAAGGGCTGATGAATTGCGCGCGGCAGGCAGCGGCGGCGGTGCGCGGCGGCAGGGGCTGCGTGGTGGAACCGTTTAAGCCGTGGGATGCCTCCCGTCCGGAAGAAATTCTGCTCCTGCCGACTGACGTGAAGGCGGCGCTCAAAGCGGAGAAGCTCCGCGCGGCGGAAGCGGCGGCGCGCAGTGTCTCCCCGGAAATTGTGCAGGTGATGGCGAATTATGGCGACCATGTGCAGGATGTGTGCATCTGCAATACCGAGGGCGTGTTCGTGACCGACCGCCGTGTGCAGACGCGCCTGCGCGTGAGTGCGATTGCCAGTAACGGCACGGAGAATCAGTCCGGCAGTGATGCGCCCGGCGCGTCCATGGGCTTTGAACTGTTTGACACGCGCGTGAATGCGGAGGAATCAGGAAAAATCGCCGCCCAGCAGGCAGTGACGATGCTTCATGCGCCGGTATGCCCCGCGGGTGTGATGCCCGTCGCGATTGACAACGGCTTCGGCGGCGTTATCTTCCACGAAGCGTGCGGCCATTCGCTGGAGGCTACCAGCGTGGGCATCGGCGTGAGCGAATTCTGCGGCAAGCTCGGTCAGCAGATTGCGTCGCCCATCGTGACCGCCATCGACGACGGTACGCTTGTCAACAACTGGGGTCAAATCCATGTGGACGACGAGGGCACGCCCAGCCAGCGCACGGTGCTGATTGAGAACGGCATTTTGAAGAGCTACATGGTTGACCGCCTCGGCAGCCGCCGGATGAATCACCCGATTACCGGCTCCTCCCGCCGCGAAAGCTATGCCTATGCTCCCACGAGCCGTATGCGCTCCACCTTCATCGCCCCCGGCAATGACAGCAACGAGGAAATCATCGCGTCGATGGGCGACGGTCTGTACGCGCGCAAGATGGGCGGCGGCTCGGTCAACCCGGCGACGGGCGAATTCAACTTCTCCGTGGCGGAAGCGTATCTGGTGCGCGACGGCAAGATTGCTCACCCGGTGCGCGGCGCGTCCCTGATTGGGCGCGGCAGCGAAATCCTGATGAAGATTGACCGCGTTGGCAAAGAACTGGAACTGTCGCAGGGCATGTGCGGCTCCAAGAGCGGCAGCGTCCCGACCGACGTCGGTCAGCCGATGATTCGCGTCAGCAGCATCACCGTGGGCGGCCGCTAAGGAGGAAAAGCAGATGAAAGTCAACGAATTTTTGAATGAGGTGCTTGCTGCTGCGAAGGCGGCGGGCATTGATCCGGCGGAAGTATATTATCACGGCGGCGACAGCTTCAACGTGAGCGCACTGGACGGCGAAATCAGCGACTACAAGGTGGCATCCTCGTGCGGGGTGTCCCTGCGCGGCATGTTTGGCGGCAAGATGGGCAGCGCGTCCACCGAGGCGTTCGACGCTGATGCCGTCCGCCAGCTGATTGACGGTGTGAAGGAATCCGCCACCCTGCTGGAAACCGACGAGCAGGACGAGATTTTCGCGGGCGAAGAGCGCTATCCGACCATCGAGAAGGAAGAAAGCGACGTCGCGACGACGAGCGCTGAAGCGAAAATTGAGAAGTGCCTGAAGCTGGAAGCTTTGGCGAAAGCCGCTGACCCGCGCATTGTCCGTGTGCCGAGCGCGATGGTCGCGTCCTCCAGCAGCGAAGTCATCCTGCGCAACAGCTATGGGCTGAATTTGCAGGATTCGGGCAGCTACTTCTTCTCCTACACCAGCTTGGTTGCGAAGGACGGCACGTCCACCGCGGTCAATGGCAAGGTGGCTGTGTCCAGTCGCTTTGACGGCATTGACCCGGAGAAAATTGCTGCGGATGCGGCGAAAGAAACGCTGTCCCAGCTGAACGCTTCTCCCGTGCCGACAGGCGAATACCGCGTGATTTTCCGCTATGACGCCATGCAGAGCCTCTTGCAGACGTTCTGGGGCGTGTTCTCGGCGGAGAATGCCCAGCAGAATCTGTCCCTCTTCGCGGGCAAGGAAGGGGAAAATGTCGCAGCGGACGTCGTGACCATCGTTGATGACCCGCTGATGAAGGGCGGCTTGGCGACGAGCGCGTTTGACGGCGAGGGCAGCGCCAGCCGCACGAAGAAGGTCGTAGACAGCGGCAAGCTGACGACCCTCCTGCACGACCGCAAGACGGCGCGCAAGCAGGGCGTTGCATCGACCGGCAATGCCGCGCGCGTGGGCGGACGCATCATGGTTGCGCCGACGAACCTGTACATTGCCGCGGGCGAGAAGTCGCTGGATGAACTGATGGCGGACGTGGGCAACGGCGTGGTGATTACTGAACTGGCGGGTCTGCACGCGGGCGCGAATCCCTCCAGCGGCGATTTCAGCCTGCTCAGCAAGGGCTACACCATCGAGAATGGCAAGCGCGGCCGCGCCGTGGAGCAAATCACGGTGGCGGGCAACTTCTACCAGCTGCTGAAGAGCATCTGCGCCGTCGGCAGCGACCTGACCTTCGAGGGCAGCAGCATCGGCAGCCCGTCTGTGGACGCTGGCACGCTCAAAATCTCCGGCTAATCTGTTCTATCAAGGGGAAGCGCGGCATTTTCGCCCGTTTCCTCTTTTTTTGATTTTCGCCAACCAAACCGATGAATGCGGCGTCTAATGATATGGGGAATCCCCAGCAACGGGAAAGACTGCTAACAGTAGGGTGTACTCCGAAGCAGTCCAGAGGGCAATCGCAGGATTCGCCTGTTTTCATTCCTCTCTGCTCGCTCCCACAGGAGCGCCACCCTGCGCAACACAATAAAGGGAACACTCCCGCGAATCGCACCCCAAAATCAGAAAGGAGGCGTAACCGCAATGACCGAACAGCAGCTTCGCGAGAAGCTCCAATTCGCCTACGGAACCATGCCGGACGCAACCCGCGCAGCTTTTGAGCATTCGCTGACGCATCACCGCGCGCCGGAAACACACCGAAGCATCGGCTTGAGCCGGATGATGCGCATCGTCATCACTGCTGTGCTGATGGCGCTGATGCTGACGGCGGTTGGCGTGGCGGCGGCGCGGTTCTTCAGCGTCACCGACGTCCACCCCGCGCAGGACGGCACGGAAGGGGACTATCAGGCGCATTATCTCGCGCTGGAGGAGCGGTATGACAGCGATTTGCTGTCTGTGTCAGTCAACGACGCCGTGTACGACGGCAGCGTGCTGGCGTTCACGATGGAGATGGCGGCAAAAACGGACGACGTGCTGGCAGTGGAAGTGCGCATATGCGGCGAATGCGACGGCAAAATGTACCGTTTTGACCCGCTGGATGTCTACGGCGGCGAGTTCCAAAGCCTGCTGATGCTGCCCGACCTCGGCGGCACATTCGATGGAGAAAAGTACGCTGCGGAGGGTATCCTGCTCGACGAAAATGGGCAGATGCCGCCGGAAGGAAAGCCGATTGCGTGGACAATCGAAATCGACGTGCTGAAAGCTGTCTGGCAGACGGAAACCATGCCGGATGACCTGTATGAAGCGCTCAGCGAAGAGGACGACGTGGCGCAGTACATCCGTGAGCAGGCGGAGCAGCACGTTATCACGCTGACGGACGCGGGCGTGGAGGACTACCTGCTGGAAATGTGCGGCGCGGGCTGGGACGAGATAGAACAGATGTCCAAGGCGGATTTGCTCCTGCGCTGCGGCGGCTTCGAGCGCGCGGAAACATATACCGTGGCGTTTGCGACGGAAGGGAACACGCAGTACGTCCACTCGGAGCTGTCCGGCTTGCGGATTCCGCTGGACGGGTACACGGCGGTTGTGAACTATGTGCGCGCATCGTTCCTCGGCGGGTGCGTGGTGCTGCACTGCGAAGCGCCGAATGGAACGGCACTGCCGAATGGGACGGCACTGCCGGACGTGTGGCGAGTCTACCGCAACGACGAGCAGAATCCGGCGGGTGAAGCGGGATGGGCGCGCGCGTCGGGCTATGCGGGCGTGCCGGGCGGCGTGGTGGATGTGAATCAGCCGTCCATCTGCCTGTACTTTGCGCCGTGCGCGGATTTGACGAGCTTGCGCATCGTGCCAGAAGGCGAAGCGGGCTTCACGCTGAATTTGTCGGGAGAGAAGGGGACGGAATGAACGAAGCGACATGGATCGAAAAGATGCGCGCGGTTGAGGGAACACTCTACCATGTGACCTGCGCCATGCTGCGCGAGGAGTATGACCGCCGGGATGCGATGCAGGAGACGGCGCTGCGGGCATGGGAGAAGCAGTCGACGCTGCGCAGGGAGGAATATTTCGGCACATGGGCGGTGCGCATCTGCATCAACGTGTGCAAGGACATCCGCCGGAAGAGCAAGCCCGTTATGTCCACTGATGACGTGCCGGAAATCCCCGCGCCGCAGGGGGATACGGACTTCCGCCTGATGCTGGACAATCTGCCCGATACGCTGCGCCTGCCGGTCGTGCTGTACTATCTGGACGGGCTGACAGTGGCTGAAACTGCGCAGGCACTGGGCGTTCCGGTGGGCACGGTGAAATTCCGGCTGCATCAGGCGCGGAAAAAGCTGCGCGTGGAGCTGGACGCCCCGGAGGGAGAGGGGGCAAACGTGCAATGACCGAGCGGGAACTGCGGGAGAAGCTGCAATCCGCCTACGGAACCATGCCGGACGCAACCCGCGCCGCCTTTGAGCATTCGCTGACGCACCACCGAGTGGAAACGCGCAATCCCGTCCGGATGAGCCGAAGAATGCGGACGATTGTCACGCTTGCTCTCATGCTGATGATGCTCACGGCGGTCGGCGTAGCGGCGGCAAAACTGGCGAGTGTGACGGACTATCCGCCGCCGTCGGGGCTGACGCCGGAATACATGTCACATTTGGTCGCGCTGAACGAAGCCTACGACGGCGATTTGCTCACGCTGTCCGTCAATGACCTTGTGTTTGACGGCACGACGGTCGAAGTTGCCATGAACGTGCAGCCCAAGGCGGGCAAGCAGGTTTTCATGGACATGGAAGTCACGGCAGAATGCGAAGGGCGGGCGTACACCCTGGAAATTGAGGGCTGCGGGGGCGGCGATTTCATGAGCGGTATGTTCCTGCCGGATGGAACGGGCAGCTGGAGTGACTCGCCATTTGGGTTCGACGGTGTGCTCTGGGATGACGACATGCAGTCGCCGCCGGAAGGAGCGCCGATTGCGTGGACGATGACGTTCGAGCTGCTTCAGCCCGTGTGGAAAGTGGAATATCTGCCGGACGCGCAGTATCAGGCGCTCTTGGCGGGTGGGGCGGACACGCTCGAAGCCTATGTGCAGAACAACTGGCGGAAGCACATCATCACTGTGACGTATGGCAGTCTGGTAGAGTATCAGTATGCGGCGGAGGCGGCGATGCTGGCGGATGGAACCATTACCGAGCCGCTTTCGGGCAGCCGGACGGAACAACTGCTTTCCTGCGGCGGATTCCGGCGCGCGGACACAATCATCGTGCGGTTCACAACGGATTTTGCGGATGATTACGCGCATCCGGAGCTGGTCGGCAAGCGCATCGACATGGGGGACTACGACCTCGTGATTGACAATGTGAACTTGTCATTTATGCGCGCGAACATCACCATGCACTATGAATTTTCAGCGGCGTATACCGAGGATGAAATCCGCCAAATGACGAATCTGCCGAACGCTTGGCGCGTGTATGTCAACGGGCAGACAGAAGCCGGTTACGACGCCTACGCGAATTTCCAGCAGGTCACGAACGGCGCGTACGGCGTGGATACGCCCGAACAGCTGACTGTCGGCTTCGACTTCTATCCGGCGGAGACGGACATCACGCGGCTGACGTTTGTACCGATTCGCAATATGGGAGAAAAGTGGGATGCTTGCCATCCGGATGCGGAAAAGGGGTTTACGCTGGAACTTCAGGAATGATGCGCATATTTGCATAGAAAACACAACATATGAACAGGACATCATATTTTTTCGACTAACCATTTGCGTTTTTCCGCCAACCATGCTATAATGAAAGCGATTTAGGCAAGGAGGCGGAATGCGTGGCGGAGGCAGAAGAGAAGCTGGAGGTAGAGGGCTGCGGTTTCCTGTGTGTGCACGAGAAAGTGGTGGAAAAAGTGCAGCACGAGCTGCCGCAGGAGGAAACGCTGCTGCGGCTGGCAGATTTGTTCAAGGTGTTCGGCGACGGAACGCGCGTGCGCATCCTGTTCGTGCTGCTGACGGCGGAGGTGTGCGTGTGCGACCTCGCGAAGTTGCTGGGCATGACACAATCCGCCGTATCGCACCAATTGCGTGTGCTGAAACAGGCGCGGCTGATTAAGGCGCGGCGCGACGGCAAGACCGTGTTCTATTCGCTGGCGGATGACCATGTGGCGACGCTGCTGCGGCAGGGCATGGAGCATGTCTGCGAGGGCAGCGGGGGAGAATGCGGGGAATAATCAATCATCAGCATAAAAAGAGGTTCTTCACGGAAAGTTGGGGGCAAACAAGGGCTTAGGCGAAGCGCCAAAAAGCTGCACGCGGAAGGAGCATGAAA
>ERZ827440.3219-NODE-3219-length-12644-cov-5.740011_pt1 | contig 12644 bp, 10 predicted proteins | sample MGYA00519774_ERZ827440 | MGnify/ENA primary metagenome ERZ827440 (study PRJEB31778, sample SAMEA3449302) | human gut metagenome | biome: human gut; feature: human-associated habitat; material: faeces | place: United Kingdom | collected 2010/2012 ... | reverse complement strand
CGGAGGGCGAGCTGCCTCCCATCCTGGCGGAAGCCTCCAAGGAGGCACGGCAGGTGCTGGAGAGCACGAGAGATCCCCAGCTCTGCGATATGGTGCTGGACCGTGCCCGCTTCCAGGAGGAGCTGCGTGTGGCGGAGATCACTGGCAGCCGCTTCCTGCAGGGCTATGTCCGGGACTGCATCGACGCCGCCAACCTTCAGACCCTGGTCCGCTGCCTGCGGGTCCGCAAGAGCAAGGAGTTCCTGGCCCAGGCCCTCATCGAGGGCGGCGACATCTCCACGGACGTGCTTCTGCACGTGGAGGGCCGGGACGGCCGCGCCCTTGCCGCCATCTATCAGACCCCGGGCTTCAAAGCTGCGGCGGAGGCCAGCAGCGTGAAGGGCTTTGAGAAGAGCTGCGACGACGCTGTGACCAGCTACCTTGCCAACTCCCAGCTCATCCCCTTCGGCGAGGCGCCTGTCATCAACTATATCGCCGCGCTGGAGACCGAGTTCACCAACCTGCGGATCATCCTGCTGGGCCGGAAGGCCGGACTCTCTCCCATGGAGATCCGGGGCCATCTGCGCAACAGCTATGTGTAAGGAGGGCGGAGCATGGCAGTGAGTTATCGGATCGCCGTCATCGGCGACTGGGAGTCCGTGATGGGCTTCCGGGCGCTGGGACTGGACGCCTATCCCGCCTCCTCGCCGGAGGAGGCCCGGGAGATCATCCACAAGCTTGCCAAGGAGGACTGCGCTGTGATCTATCTCACGGAGCAGCTGGCCGTGAAGCTGGAGGATGTCATCGCCCGGTATAAGGACGCCCTGCGTCCCGCCATCATCCTGATCCCCGGCAAGGACGGCTCCCTGGGCATCGGTATGGCCAACGTCAAGCGGGCCGTGGAGCGGGCCGTGGGCGCGGATATTTTGTAGCTCCCCCTACGCCCGTAACGCGTTGGGCGCCCTGTAGGGGCGGGTGCCCACACCCGCCCGCGCCGAAGACGGAGCAGGCCGAGGGAGCGGATCATCGGCAATGGCCGGAAGGACGGGCGACCATGAAGGTCGCCCCTACGTCCGGAACGCCCTGCGGTAGGGGCGGCCTTTATGGCCGTCCGGACCCCCGGCGGAGCCCAACGAAGTGGGTCCGGCGGGGAGGAGGAGGCGCAACGGAACGAGTGAGCGTTCCCGTTTACGGGGACGCGAAGGATGTGCAGTTTGCGCCGACGAGAAAGAAGGTTGAAGCATTGAGCGGAAAAATTGTCAAGGTCTCCGGCCCGCTGGTGGTGGCGACGGGGCTGAAGGACGCCAACATGGCCGACGTGGTGCGGGTGGGCGAGCAGCGCCTGATCGGCGAGATTCTGAACATGAACGGCGATGCGGCGTCCATCCAGGTGTACGAGGAGACCTCCGGCCTGGGCCCCGGCGCGGTGGTGGAGACCACCGGCGCGCCCATGAGCGTGGAGCTGGGCCCCGGCATCATTGAGAACATCTACGACGGCATCCAGCGCCCCCTGGAGGGCATCATGCGGAAGGCGGGGAACAACAACCTGCCCCGGGGCGTGGAGGTGCCCGCCCTGGATCGGGAGAAGAAGTGGGACTTCACCGCCGTGGCCAAGCCCGGCGACAGGGTCACCGGAGGCGACGTGCTGGGCACCGTCCAGGAGACCAGCGTGGTGCTCCACAAGATCATGGTGCCCCCCACCCTGTCCGGCACCATCGAGTCCATCCAGTCCGGTTCCTTCACGGTGCTGGACACGGTGGCGGTGCTGGTGGACGGGAAGGGGGAGAAGCACGCGCTGACCATGGTGCAGAAGTGGCCCGTCCGCGTAGGGCGGCCCTACAAGCACAAGTATCCCCCCAGAACCCCGCTGCTCTCCGGCCAGCGCATCGTGGACGCCCTGTTCCCCGTGGCCAAGGGCGGCACCGCCGCCATCCCCGGGCCCTTCGGCTCGGGCAAGACGGTGATGCAGCACCAGCTGGCCAAGTGGTCGGACGTGGACATCGTGGTCTACATCGGCTGCGGCGAACGGGGCAACGAGATGACCGACGTGCTGCGGGAGTTCCCTGAGCTGGTGGATCCCCGCACCGGCGAGTCCCTGATGAAGCGGACGGTTCTGATCGCCAACACCTCCGACATGCCGGTGGCCGCCCGTGAGGCGTCCATCTATACGGGCATCACCATCGCCGAGTACTTCCGTGACATGGGGTACGACGTGGCCGTCATCGCCGACTCCACCTCCCGCTGGGCCGAGGCCCTGCGCGAGATGTCCGGCCGCCTGGAGGAGATGCCCGGCGAGGAGGGCTATCCGGCCTACCTGTCCTCCCGCCTGGCCCAGTTCTATGAGCGGGCGGGCATGGTGGAGTGCATCGGCTCCGACGAGCACCGCCGGGGCTCCCTGACCGCGGTGGGTGCGGTGTCGCCCCCCGGCGGCGACCTGTCCGAGCCGGTCAGCCAGGCCACCATGCGCATCGTCAAGGTGTTCTGGGCCCTGGACGCCTCCCTGGCCTACAAGCGCCACTTCCCGGCCATCAACTGGCTCAACTCCTACTCCCTGTACCTGGACTCCCTCAAGCCCTGGTACGACGAGCACTTGGGGCCCCAGTTCATGGTCAACCGCGACAAGGCCATGTCCATCCTTCAGGAGGAGGCCAGCCTCAACGAGATTGTGCAGCTGGTGGGCAAGGACTCCCTGTCCGCCGCCGACCAGCTCACCCTGGAGACCGCCAAGATGCTGCGGGAGGATTTCCTCCAGCAGAACGGCTTTATGGAGGTGGACTGGTACTCCAGCTACGAGCGCCAGGACAAGATGATCCAGATGATTCTGGATTACGACAAGCTGTGCCGCGCCGCCATTGAGAGGGGCGCCGCCACCGCCGAGCTGTTTGCCATCCCCTTCCGGGAGCAGATGGGCCGGGCCAAGAGCGTGCCGGACGACCGGTACGCCGCCGTCTACGCCGACATGGCCCGGGAGATGGAGGAGCAGATCGCGGACATCGCCGCCCGGGGAGGTGCTGAGGAATGATCAAGGAATACCGTACCATACAGGAGGTCAACGGCCCCCTGATGGTGGTGCGCCGGGTGTCCGGCGTCACCTACGACGAGCTGGGGGAGATTGAGCTGCCCGACGGCACCGTGCGCCGCTGCCAGGTGCTGGAGGTCAACGGCGACAACGCCGTGGTTCAGCTCTTTGAGTCCTCCGCGGGCATCAACCTGGCCGAGTCCAAGGTGCGCTTCCTGGGCCACCCCCTCCAACTGGGCGTGTCCGGCGACATGCTGGGCCGGGTGTTCAACGGTATGGGCAAGCCCATCGACGGCGGCCCGGAGATTCTGGCCGAGGAGTACCGGGACATCAACGGCCTGCCCATGAACCCCGCCGCCCGGGACTACCCCAACGAGTTCATCCAGACGGGCATCTCCACCATCGACGGCCTGAATACCCTGGTGCGCGGCCAGAAGCTGCCCATCTTCTCCGGCTCTGGCCTGCCCCACGCGGCCCTGGCCGCCCAGATCGCCCGGCAGGCCCGGGTGCTGGGGGACGACGCGGGCAACTTCGCCGTGGTCTTTGCCGCCATCGGCATCACCTTCGAGGAGTCCGACTTCTTCGTACAGGAGTTCCGCCGCACCGGCGCCATCGACCGGACGGTGCTCTTCACAAACCTGGCCAACGACCCGGCGGTGGAGCGCATCGCCACCCCCCGCATGGCCCTCACCGCCGCCGAGTACCTGGCCTTCGAGAAGGGCATGCACGTGCTGGTCATCATGACCGACATCACCAACTACGCCGAGGCCCTGCGCGAGGTGTCCGCCGCCAAGAAGGAGGTGCCCGGACGCCGGGGCTACCCCGGCTACCTCTACACCAATCTGGCCACCCTCTATGAGCGGGCGGGGCGGCAGCTGGGCAAGAGCGGCTCCATCACCCTCATCCCCATCCTTACCATGCCCGAGGACGACAAGACCCACCCCATCCCCGATCTGACCGGCTATATCACCGAGGGACAGATCATCCTCTCCCGGGAGCTCTACCGCAAGGGCATTATCCCGCCGGTGGACGTGCTGCCCTCCCTGTCCCGCCTGAAGGACAAGGGCGTGGGCCCCGGCAAGACGCGGGAGGACCACGCGGGCACCATGAACCAGCTCTTTGCCGCCTATTCCACCGGCAAGGAGAACAAGGAGCTCATGAGCATCCTGGGCGAGGCCGCCCTGTCCCCCACCGACCTCCAGTACGCCAAGTTCGCCGACGAGTTCGAAAAGCGCTACGTGGCCCAGGGCAGCGACGAGAACCGCTCCATCGAGGAGACTCTGGATCTGGGCTGGGAGCTGCTGAGCATCCTGCCCAAGGCGGAGCTCAAGCGCATCAAGCCGGAGTTCATTGAGAAATACCTCCCGAAAAAGGAGGGGTAATCCATGCCCGCGATTAACGTGAACCCCATGCGGCCGGCCGCATGGGGGCCCCTGGATTTCACATTCTCGGGCGGAATGAATCCGCCCTGCGGAAATCGCCTGCGGCGATTTTGCGGCGCAAAAGCGCCGTCCCCGCGCGGCGGGGCCCCTCTAAAGGCTGACGGTGGCGCAAGGAGAGGAGGGGTAATCCATGCCCGCGATTAACGTGAATCCTACCCGGCAGGAGCTGACGCGGCTGAAAACCCGGCTGAGAACCTCCATCCGGGGCCACAAGCTGCTCAAGGACAAGCGCGACGAGCTCATGAAGCAGTTCATGGACGTGGTGCGGGAGAACCGGGCCCTGCGGAAGAGGGTGGAGGAGGGGCTGATGCGCGCCCACGGCTCCTTCACCGTGGCCTCCGCCCTCATGTCCACCGAGATGCTGGAGCAGGCCCTGCTCTACCCCAAGCAGAGCGTGGAGCTGGACATGACCTTCCAGAACATCATGAGCGTCAATGTGCCGGTGTACCACTTCAAGACCAAGAGCGACGACGCCGGGGAAATCTACCCCTACGGCTTCGCCACCACCTCCGGCGAACTGGACGGCGCTGTGGAGGCCCTGTCCGGCGTGCTCCAGGATATGCTCCGCCTGGCGGAGATCGAAAAGACCTCCCAGCTCCTGGCCGAGGAGATCGAGAAGACCCGCCGCCGGGTCAACGCCCTGGAGTATGTAAAGATCCCCCAAATGGAGGAGGCCATCCAGTATATTACCATGAAGCTGGACGAGAACGAGCGCGCCAACACCATCCGCCTCATGAAGGTCAAGGACATGTTACTGAAAGAGGCCATCGAGGAGCGCAGAGAGGAAGATGCTAGAGCCACAAGGACTTTTGGGTCTTCCGGTAAAGCGCCCCGGGAGGTATAAAGGACGGTTTTACCCAAATTTACCGCTACTACGATGGAACAAAAAGGAACAGGCGGTATCCCATGGGACTACATGGGATACCGCCTGTTTCTATTTATTATTGTCTCTTATTTGATGTTTTACCCGCTGGTTTTGTCTCGTACAAGCATCTTTATTGAATAGGCCGCGATTATGCGGCGGGCGGCTTTTTTAGGGGTATTTATGATTCCCATTGGGCGGTGAAGGCCCCACCGCCCCCGGCGGCGGCCACGGCCATCCAGGTGCTCCCCTCCGGCACCTCCACCGTGTTCTCCCCCTCCTCCAGCTCCACCACAGTGTCGTCGGGCAGTACCAGCACCACCCGGTAGTCGCCGCACTCCTGCTCGGCATAGGTCACGTGCACCGTCCGCGCTTCGTTTCCCGGCAGGGTCCAGAGGTACTCCACCCCGCGGAAGCTCTCCCAGCTCGCCTCGCAGGAGAAGGTATCGCTGTAGCTCTGCCAGAGAACCGCCGAATATCCCATCTCGTTTGCCACGATATCCGCATCGGTGATATCCTCCAGGGCATGCACCCCCATGTGCCCCACCCCGCAGGCCGTCAGCAGCAGAAACAGCGCGGCCAGACAGGGAAGCAGGTGCTTTTTCATGGATTCTGCCCCCTCTCATATTCTGTCCAAAGAATAGCAGTCCCAGCTTTAACCGTTCTGAAAGAGAGATTAAAATCTTATGAAAGCCCCGCCTATTCGGTGAGCTGGCCGGTAATGTACTGTTCCCCGTAGAGCATGTCATAAACGATGTTGCGCCACGCCGCCACCAGGGGTTCGCAATTCTCTGGAGGCGTGTGGGAGGGGGTGCCGTCGGCGGCTACGAAAAGCCGCTCCCGGTAGAGGGTCATCTCCTCCATAGCGGCGGACACCCACTGGAAATACAGGGGCTTGGGCAGCCCCGCCCACCCCAGCAGATACGTCCCCAGGCCGGTACAGCTCACCTCCGCCGGCGCCTCCAGTTCCGCCCCAAAGTTGTTCCACACCAGGAAGTCGGTGCTGTGCATCCGCTTGAGCTCCTCCGCGTCCCAGCTTCCGGTATCCGCCGAGGACGCATAGCCGAGGCGGGTATAGAGCGTATCGTCCCCGCCCAGTGACAGTCCCGGCAGATGATCCCCCAGAAAGACCAGGATAGTGGGCTCCTCTGCCTGGGCGAAGTAGTCTGTCAGCTTGCCCAGGGCGGCGTCCGCGTCGGTCAGGCCGTGAACCAGAGCGTCCAGCACCCCCGCCTCCTCCCCGCTCAGGTTGTCCGCCGACGCCGCCACCGGCGCCGGGGTGTTAAACTTGCCGCCGAAGTAGGGCTGGTGATTTTCCATGGTCAGGCCGTAGAGAAACACCGGGCCGTCCCCCTTGGCCTCGAAGCGGGCAATCAGCTCGTCGGCCAGGGTGTCGTCGGAGACATAGCCCCCGGCATAAGTCTTGTCCACAAGGAAGTCGTCCTGATAAATGATCTGGTCAAAGCCCAGGGCGGGGATATTGCGTGCCCGGTCATAGAGCTCGTCGTTGTAGGAGTGGACAAAGAGGGTCTCATACCCCGCCGCCCCGAATACCCGGGCCAGCGAAGGCACACGGCGGTAGGCCGACGTATCGCCCAGGCCGGTGAGGGACTCCCCCGCCCCCAGGAAGGCGGAAGGGATGCCGGTGAACAGTTCCATCTCCACGTTGCCGGTACCCCCGGCGTAGGTGTTGGACAGGAAGACGCCGCTGGGGAACGCCTCCGCCAGGGTGTGGAAGTTGGGCACCGGGTCGGCGGAAAAGGACACGCCCGGCAGGCGGGTGGGGTCAAAGAAGCTCTCCGACACCACCAGCACCACATTGGGCTTGACCGCCGGCTCCGCCGACTGCTCTGCCTCCGCCCGGAGCTGGAGCAGGATGCGGTTCATGCCGTCCTCGCTGTAGCTGTCCGGCTCGGCCATGGCGCTCTCCCGGGCGGCGCTGTAAAGCCCGGCCAGAAGGCCCAGCCGGTCGTTGCGCATGGACTGGCTCTCCCCCTCCTCCCCGGCCAGCAGCACGGCGGAGGCCGGACTCAGCAGCACCCAGGCCAGCAGGGCGGCCAGAAGTCCCAGCACGCCCAGCCGCCGCCGGCCGTCCAGGGGCCGGGCCGGGCGGGACCAGACAAAGGCCGCCAGGAACAGAAGCGCCGCCAGGGCTATGCCCCCCCAGGTGCCCTCCCCCAGCTCCATGCCGGGGCGGAGGAAACCCGCCACCTGCCCCGCCTGCCCCGCCATGGCCAGGTCGCTGACCAGCAGGGGGACACCGTTGACCGCCTGCTTCAGATGGCTGGCGACGGACAGCAGCAGGCAGGGCAGGAGGGTGAGGAGCTGGCCGCAGAGCAGGCTGTCGGTCAGGGTGGTCACCAGGAGCTGGGCCAGCAGCAGCACCAGATAGGTGTACCCCGCCGCACCGGCGTGGCTCCCCATCCACGCCCACGCCGCCGCCGGCTCCTGGAGGGTGACCAGTTGGCACAGGTAGACCCCGGCCAGGGGAAGCAGCAGGGCCAGCAAGGCCCGCCCCTGGGGATCGGTGCGCCGGTACCACCGGCTCTGATGCGGCTGCAGCGGTTCCATTCTGCCCCACTCCCTCCTTTCGCGTTCTTTCTACTATAGCAGAAACGCGGCCCCGCCGCAAGGGCGGGGCCGCGTTTTGAAACAGAGAGCGCTATCCGCCGAATTCCACCCGCACATCCCCCATATCACTGGTCACCTTCAAGGAATGAGGGCCGCCGGGGCTGGTCATGACCGGGCGCTGTTCCGAGCCGTTCAGGGTCAGCTCTCCCATGGACAGGTGCATGTCCAGGCCGTAGTCGTCGATGGGTTCTCCGGTATACAGCTCCAGATCCCCCATGGACAGGGTGCACTCCGTATTCCCCCGGAAATTCCCATCCAGATAGACGTCGCCCATAGCATTCTCCACGGTGCAAGAGCTGCGGGTGGTCAGGCCCTCCGCCGTCAGATCGCCCATGGAAACCGCGAGCGCGGCATCCGCCGCCTCCACGCCATAGAGCGCCAGGGACCCCATTTCACTCCCCGCAGCCAGGGTCCCGGCGGTCACCCCCGTGAGCGTCACATCTCCCAGAGCGGTGCGGATGTCCGCCGACTCCAGGGCAACCCCCTCGGGCAGCGTGATCACCGCCGCGACCTCGTGCTCCCAGTCAGACAGCTCCCAGTCACCCGCCCCGCTGCGTACCTTGAGGGTATCCCCGTCCAGCTCATACTCCAACTGAATTCCGCCCCAGCCGGTCAGGGAAATTCCGTACTCCCCGCCGTATTCCACGGTCACGTCCCCAATGCTCACATCCACGTCCAGCCGGGAGAAGGCCGGCAGCGCCGTCCCCTCCTCCACATGGGGAGCGCCGGTATCCACCGGCGTTTCGCTTTTATGTGCCCTGCCCCAGTCGAGGTCCAGGTGGGTCTGTGCCCCCATGGCAAAGCCCGTGATGGCCAGCACCCCCCCCGACATGACCAGGAAGGCACCAGCCCCCAGGCATACCTTTGCCGGCATGTTCATGCCCGCACCTCCCTTCGATTCAGCCAGCGGCCCAGCAGCGCCGCCATGCCGCGGAAGCACAGCCCGGCCAGCAGGAAGCTGCCCGCGATGAGGAGCAGCCCCACGCCGCTGGACAGCAGGCCGACGCCGCAGAAGAACATCATGGTGGGCAGGCCCGCGCTGAACAGCACTGAAAAGCCCGCGCAGGCGGTAAAGACCCCCGCCCCGATGGCCACCACCCCGCCCACGGCCACTCCGGCCACCAGGGCGAGGATCAGGACGACAAGGCCCAATACCATCGCCACCACCACGAGGATCAGCGGGATGGCGATGGGGGCGGCGCAGATGGCCAGCAGCACCTTCCACAGTGTACCCAGGCCGTGCCGCTCCCGGGCGGCGCCCTCTGGCGGGCAATCCCGCTCCGCCGGAACCGTCCGGCTCCGCTGTGCTCCCAGGACGCGGCCCACCAGCTCGGCCGGGGTGCCCAGTTCCCGGATCACCCGTCCCTCCCCCTGGGGGCCCGCCTCGTCAAAGTATTCCGTGTAGTAGGCCAGAATGCGCTCCAGCTCGTCGGGCGGCGTCCGCCCCGTGAGCAGGGCCCGCAACTGGGCCAGATACTCCTCTCGTGTCATATGCTCCGTCCTCTCGTTCGAGTCTGGAGAGATCATAACACGTTTTTCTTAATCCGCAACCGTAAAAAACATTAAAATTCCATGAAAGGGCTATTCGTCTGTAAAGTCCAGGCGCACGTCCCCCGTGCCGCTGGAGAGAGTGAGCGCCCTGTCCCCCGCGCCGCCGGACACGAAGAAGGGGCCCGCTTTCTCCCCGTCCACCTGAAGTTCGCCGGTGCCCGTGGTCAACTGGTAGGCGTAGTCCGCCCCGCTTCCCGCCGCTCTCAGGGCCACGTCGCCCACGCCGGAGATCAGCTCGGCCTCCCCCACCGGAGCCGTCACATCCAGCCCGCCCACGCCGCTCTCGGCCCGCAGCAGGCCCTCCACGGCGCAGCCGCTCCAGTCCAGCGCGCCCACACCTATGGAGATCTCCGCCCGATTGAGCACCGTTCCCTCCGGGACGGTGAGCACCACCTCGCCCTTCGGGCTGCCGTCACCCGATATATTCTCCGGTGTGCTCCAGATCTCCAGCGTGTCACCGCTCTGGCTGTGGTTCAGCCGGTAAGGTGTGCCGTCTCCGTCTTGGCCACCGCTGGTCAGACTCAGATACCAGCCGTCCCCCTCCTCCATGCGGATATCACCAATGCCCACATCGATGTCCAACGCGGTAAAGGGCTCCAGCTCCAGCTTGTTTTCCGGCGGTGTGGAAACCGGGTCCTGCTCCACCACCGCAGGCTCCTGTCCTGCCGCAACCGGCTGCCGTTCCCCTGCCGCCGGTGCGTCGGGCATCCGTTGGGCCAGAAATACCAGCCTGATGCCCACGCCCAGGAGCAGAAGCGCGGCGGCGCAGATGCCGAGTACGACGGGCCAAAGCCGCCTCGGCCGCCTTTCGGCGGACGCTGCGGAGGGCGCCTGCCCCGTCCGCCCCTCCAGCACCTGGGCCGCCACGGAGGCGGGGGACCCCAGCCCCTCGGCCGCCTCCGCCTCATGCTCCTCACCCGCGTCGGCGAAATACTCCTCATAATAGGACAGCACGTCCTCCAGCTCCCCGGACGGGAGCTTTCCCGCCAGCGCGTCCCGCAGGCCCGCCAGGAATTCCGCCTTATTCATGCCGCTCCTCCTTTTCGTCCAGCAAAAGTTCCTCAATCTGCCCCCGATAGCGCGCCCACTCCTTCCGGTACCCCGCCAGCAGGGCCCGCCCCGCCGGGGTGATGGCGTAGTACCTCCGGTTGCGCCCCTGGAAGGGCTTGTCATACACCGTCAGGCATCCGCTCTGCTGCAAGCGCCGCAGCACCGGATAGAGGGTGGACTCGGACAGTTCCACCACCTCCTTCATCCGCTGGGTCAGGCTGTAGCCGTAGGCGTCCTCCTTCTCCAGCACCGCCAGCACGCAGGCATCCAACAGGGGAGCACCCAATGGAAAGGTCATGACGCCGCCTCCTTTCATTTCACCAATATTATATTCTGTATAATATTATTTGTCAACAGCATTTCAGAATCCGACGGAGATTCCTTCCGACTACGGAACATCCTGTATTTCGCCGCTTTGGGGTTGTAAAAAATCAAATTTTGATATATTATGTACGGTACGAATTCTGATAAAGGATATAAGGTGAATCGAATGAGCCTTCGTATTGGCATTGATATTGGCTCCACCACTGTCAAGGTGGTGCTGCTGGACGAACAAAACAAACTGCTGTTCCGCTCCTATGAGCGGCACTACTCCAAGGCCCGGGAGCGGGCCGCCGAGACTCTGCGCTCTCTGGCGGACCGGCTCGCCGGCCGGCAGGTGCGCATCGTCATCACCGGCTCGGCCGGCCTGGGCGTGGCCAAGGCGGCGGAGATCGACTTCGTGCAGGAGGTGTACGCCACCGCCGCCGCCGTCAACCAGTACATACCCGACACCGACGCGGTCATCGAACTGGGCGGCGAGGACGCCAAAATCATCTTTTTCGGCGGCGCGCTGGAGGAGCGGATGAACGGCTCCTGCGCCGGCGGCACCGGCGCCTTCATCGACCAGATGGCCACCCTCATGAACGTGACGGTGAACGAGCTGGACGAGCTGAGCCTGCGCCACGAGAAGATCTACCCCATCGCCTCCCGCTGCGGCGTCTTTGCCAAGAGCGACATCCAGCCCATCCTCAACCAGGGCGGCCGGAAGGAGGACGTGGCGGCCTCTATCTTCCAGGCCGTGGTGGATCAGACGGTGGCCGGCCTCACCCAGGGCCGGGAGCTGAAGGGCAAGATCGTCTTTCTGGGCGGGCCCCTCCACTTCCTGATGGGCCTGCGGCAGCGTTTTGTGGAGACCCTGAAGCTGGACGCCGACCACGCCGTGTTCCCCGAGGACGGCGACTGCTTCGCCGCTATGGGCGCGGCCCTGTGCTCCTCCGACTACGGCGAGCGCTCCTTTGACGAGGTGCTGGACCGGCTGGAGAAGAGCGTGGACAGCGTGGGCCTGGTGGACACCATGCCCCCCCTCTTTGACAGCCAGGAGGAGTACGACGCCTTCCTGGCCCGTCACAACGCCATGCACCCCCCCGAGGTGGACATACACACCTACACCGGCGCCGCCTGGCTGGGCATTGACGCCGGCTCCACCACCACCAAAATCGCGCTGATCACCGCCGACGGCGGACTGCTCTACACCTACTACCACTCCAACCTGGGCAACCCGGTGGCCATCGTGCTGGAGCAGCTCCGGGAGATCTACAAGCTGTGCGGCAGCCGCATCACCATCAAGGGCGCGGCCGTCACCGGCTACGGCGAGGACCTCATCAAAAATGCCTTCTCCTGCGACGCCGGGCTGGTGGAGACGGTGGCCCACTACAGCGCCGCCCGCCACTTCAACCCCGACGTGGACTTCATCATCGACATCGGCGGCCAGGACATGAAGTGCTTCAAAATCTGCAACGGCGCGGTGGACTCCATCATGCTCAACGAAGCCTGCTCCTCCGGCTGCGGCTCCTTCATCGAGACCTTTGCCAAGGCCCTGGGCTACACCATCGCCGACTTTGCCAAGCTGGGCCTGCTGGCCAAGCACCCGGTCAACCTGGGGTCCCGCTGCACCGTATTCATGAACTCCAGCGTCAAGCAGGCCCAGAAGGACGGGGCCAGCGTGGAGGACATCTCCGCGGGATTGTCCATCTCCATCGTCAAGAACGCGGTCTACAAGGTCATCCGGGCCGCCAACGCCGACGATCTGGGCCAGCACATCGTGGTGCAGGGCGGCACCTTCCACAAC
>ERZ827440.3209-NODE-3209-length-12673-cov-3.731019_pt1 | contig 12673 bp, 6 predicted proteins | sample MGYA00519774_ERZ827440 | MGnify/ENA primary metagenome ERZ827440 (study PRJEB31778, sample SAMEA3449302) | human gut metagenome | biome: human gut; feature: human-associated habitat; material: faeces | place: United Kingdom | collected 2010/2012 ... | reverse complement strand
GAGCGCCTCGGTCACGTTGTCGATCTTCTCGCCGTCACGCTTGTTTACATGGTCGATGATGATCTGGCTGGTGAAGCCGCGGCGGACCGAGTAGTCCGGGAACGCGGTCTGCATCGCGGCCTCGATCGCGCCGATGGTCTCGCGGCGGCTGTCGTTGTAGCTGGTGCCGAAGCTGACGACCAGCAGCTCGTTTTCGCCGATTTCGTCCTGATTGAGCGGATTATCCAAGCCTGCGTCACCCGTTTCGTAGTTTTCCTCGTCGTCTGCCTGTTCGGCCGCAGCGGTATCCGCGCCCTTGGTATCCTCTGCCTTGTCGTCGGCGGTCTGGCTGCCGCAGGCGGTCAGCGCTGCGAGCATCAGGCTCGCGGAGAGCAGCAGTGCGCCCAGTCTCTTGAGTTTCATGTAGGTTTCCTCCTTTTTTTCCTGTCTCCGCCGGCAAGCGCACCGGGAAGAACGATAAAAAGGGTACAGAAAACACGCAGTCCCCCTGCGCCTGTGCGCAGAAAGGGACTGTAATCATGCAGAAAAATGCGGCATCAGTACAGTCAATGACTCGTGACCTGGAAAAGCTTTCCGTACCAACAGAGGCGGCAGGTTTCCTGACTTGCGGATCTGCGCACGCCGCCGCCTTCCCGATGCACAGCATCAGTGACATAAAAGCGGAGTGCTCCCCGTTTACAGTGACGAGATCGTACAGGAATTGCACCTGTTTCCCTTTTAACCGCTGACCCGGCCGAGGTCGTTCAGCGGCACCGTCTGTTCGCTTGTTTATTTGTTTACGGGCAGAAAAGTCCTGCCGAATGATGTTATTATACACCGCAGCGCCGCGAAAGACAAGGGCAGCCGCCTGTTTTGTGCAAGTTCGGTAAAAATGTACAAGAAACCGGCGGCAGGGAACAAAAAAACATCCCCCGACACAGGTCGGGGGATGCAGCGGAAATTTACTTTTCCAGTTCGGTCCAGTCGCGGGTCTCGCGCAGCTTGGTCCACTTCTCGAACTGGTTCTCCTTGGTCTGGTAGTAGTGGCTGTTGGTAGCCTCCTGTACGTCCAGATAGAACCACTGAGAAACGTCAGAGTTGTCGCTCCACTTGATCATATCGTCGTGCAGATCCTCTTCGGTCTCGGGGAGACGCTTGAGGACGCGGTTGACGAGCGTCATTGCCTCGGCACGGGTGATCTTGTTGTCCGGACGGAAGGTACCGTCGGGATAACCGGTGATCCAGCCGTTGTTGGAGGCGGCGCTGATCTCGTTCTTCGCCCAGTGGGACGCGATGTCGCTGAAATCAGCAGTCGTCGTGTTGGCCTTGTCGTCAAAACGGGCTGCGATAGCCGCGAACTCAGCGCGGGTGATCGGCGCATTCGGATTGAATTTGCCGTGGCTGTCGCCCTTCACGATGCCCATAGCGCTCAGCGTAGAAACGGCATGGTTGTACCATGCACCGGCTGCTACGTCGGAGTAGCTGTTGGACTTGGTGGAGTTAGCGTCGCGGGTCTCGTCGGTCAGCAGACGGAAGAAGATGGTCGCGACCTCAGCGCGGGTGATGCCGTTCTGCGGACGGACGGTCTTGTCCGGGTAGCCGACGATGTAAGCATAGTGATCGTCACCGTTCAGACCGGTCGGAACCTTGTCCGGGATGGTAACGGTAGGTCTGCGGTGGTGGCTGCCACCGGAGCTGCCGCCGCTGCTGTTCTTCGCGTAGGTGTAGGTGAATACGGTGTCCTTCTGAACCTTGTAATTATCGTAAGGGGACGTATCCCATGCGCCCGCATAGTAGCCGGAGTTCGGCTTGTCGCCAACGGCCGGGATACGGGTGACCGGAACCACAACGGCTTCGTCTTTGAACGCTTCGCCGGTTTTCTGGTCCTTGAACTGAACGTAAGTTACGATGTCAGCGTTGCCGCCGTCGTTCCAGCTGCCGTTTACAACCTTGAATGTAAGACGGTACTCCCAAGCGTCCGGGATGTCGTTGCCGCCCTCGACGTTAAGGTAGTAGTACAGGTCGATGGTAACGTCCTTGGTCAGCTTTTTAAGGTTATCGGTAACCGTGGTCAGACCGGAAACGTAAACGTAGGTCTTTCCGTCGACCGTCTGTTTTACAGCCGCGTCCTTGTAAAGCTCGGAAACAGCCGTGTTCTCAACAGCAGGATTGGGCGTGCCGTTCTCTACCTTAACCTCAACACCCTTTTCGTTGTAGAAGTGCTTGTTGACGGTGTAGGTGTACTGTTTTGCCGGGTTTTTCTCGAACTTGCCCTCGATGACAACAGCGTGCGCAGGCATCTTGAAGCCGCGGATATCGAATGCAGAGTCCGTAGAGGTCCAGCCGGTGAAGGTGTAGCCTTCCTTAGTCGGAACGGGTCGGATTACAACATCGGAATTGAAGTCGTAGACATCAGTGCCGACTTCCTTGTCGTCGACCTTGTAGGTTACGTTGTACTTGTTGATTTCGAAGGTAGCATCAAAGCGAACGTTCTCCGCCGGCATCTTGAACTGGCCGTTAGCATCAACAGTTACGATATTCGCGATATTCGTCCAGCCGGTAAAGGTGTAGCCTTCCTTTTCAGGATGAGCGGTTCTTACGGTTACGTCAGTGCCGAAGGCGTAGGTATCGATGTCGCCAAACTGCGTGTCGACATCCTGCTCATTCTTATAGAAGTAGGATACCTTGGAATTGATCGGAACCCACTTTGCGTACAGATCCTTGCTGGTCATCAGAACCTGCTGAGTGTACGGCTTCGTGCATTCTATATCGGTGTACCAGCCGCCGAAGGTGTAGTTTTCACGAGGGCGAAGTCCGGTAGCGGCATAGCTGAGCGCCTCATAATTCGTGCCGGTCTTGGTGCCGTGGTTATAGATTTCACCTTCACCGAAATTCGAATGGTAGGTAACGTTGATTGCAACGTTCTTGACGTAGCCGTCGACATGATAGCCGTCGTCCTGATTCTTGATGGTGTACCACACGATCTCGATGTTTTTTACATCGAAGTTCTCGCCCAGAATAGAGATATCGGCCGAGCTGTCATTGTAGGAACCGTTAGACCAGTTATCCTCATCAAAGAAACCGAGTTCAGTCGGCTTAACCAGATAGTCGGAGCCATAGCCGTTAACGTCGTAGATACCGTTGGTAGAGTCATCGCCGGTGTTCGGGCCTGCGGCAGCAACGCCTGCCGCGGTGAGCGCGCCGGTGTAACCGGTACTGGTGTTCTTGCCCTCTACGCCGCCGTTAGAAGTAGCGTTCGGCAGGTAGAATTCTTTGCCCTGGTCATGGTTGTCATCCGGCTTACCACGGTTCGGCAGAAGTACGAAATACTTAGCCGGGGTCAGTTTCGGTTCCGGCTGAGTCGGGATGCTGGCAGTCCACTTTGCGTACAGAGTCAGGTTTGCATCCGGCATCGTGGTGCCGGTCCATTTCTGGGTCAGCGCCTCGTCAATGTACCAGCCGCCGAAGTCACAGTTATCCTTCGCAACTTCCGGGGTGTTAACCGTCGCATCGGGATAAACTGAACCTGCGGGGGTGTACGTGCCTTCAGCGCTCGTGATTTTGCCGCCGTTCAGCTTGTAAGTCAGCTGATGCGACTGTACCTTTGGCTCGACATAAATCTTGACGGTAGCTTCATCGCGCTTTGCCTTGGTAAGGTCAAGACTGAACCTGTACTCGCCGTCTACCTCACCAACAGTGCCCATAGTCGACGGGTCGAGTTCTACGCGGTTGATGGAATAATTCTCGGACTCGGTCTGACGAACGCGAACCGAAGAAACCGTGAAGGCCTTGTTGTACCAGAACTTCTTGCTGTCAGCGACAGTCTGCGTACCATTTTCCTCAACGATAACCTGATAGGTCACGCTGCGGCGATTAAGATGCTGTGTCTGTTCCTTGTCAACCGTCCAGTCGGAAACGTCGATCTGAACCATCTGAGAATATTCAGTACGAATCAGATAGTAGAATACCAGATGGTCGTTCCAAGCGAATGCAGTCCACTCGGAAGAATCCTTTGCACAGTACTCTAATCTGTCATTCTTGTAACGGATGCTGGTAATTTCGGTACCGGACTGGGTCTTGTCATCGTTAGACAGGGTGGTCTGGTGCTGCAATAAGCCATGCTGCACGCGAGCCTGCCAGAAAACGGTGTTGTAGGTCTCGTCTGCGGTCACATGGCGCTCAGACGGAGCCAGTTCAGCAACGGACTTGCCGTCTTCACCGACAGTATCCTTGTCGATGCTCAGCTTCCAGCTGCCATTGTCGTCTTTTGCGTGGAGGTTGGTAATCCAGTATTCAGCTTCAATCGTCTTAACGCCGTTCAAGCTATAAGCGTCGACGTCCAGCGATGCCATGCTGATTTCATTTTCCGGAGAATTGCTTGCTGCGTTATTATTCTGAGAATTGTTTTCCGAAACTTCGGGAATGGTGGGATTAGTGCTATTGCCAGCCTCCGTGCTGTCCGTACCGCCGTTTGCGCCGCCTTCAGACGGAGCCGGTGCGGTATTCTGATCCTCGGCAGGCTTTGCCTCGGTCTCAGAAGGAGTGGGAACAGCGGGAGTTTCGGTGGGGTCTGCTGCGGGCGTGGAATCAACCACCGGTACTGCGATTTCTTCGTTCGCCGGAAGAAGTGCGATGTCCTCATCGTCGGCCAGCGCCCAGCTCGGGCACATGGTCAGCATCATGACAGTCGCAAGAGCTCCTGCGAGCAGACGTTTGCGCGTATTCTTTTTTAACATATGGAATGCCTCCTTGGTCAGCGTGCATGCTGATCGAGAGGAATTGCAGATGTATTTCTGGCAACCGGCTGCCATGCGGAAGGGGAACCTTCCGTTTAGGCCCTTGGCTTTGCGAGATCGGCTTTCACCGATAGTGCCTTTGTCTGTACAACTTGCTCCTCAACGAGCCGCACAGATCATGTGTGTTTGGGTTTGTGTGCATCTCAGAATGTAATGCAGTTTCAACCTCCAAATAAAATACCCCCTTTACAGCGCGCACAGCTCTGCGAAGGAGGTACATGGTATCACTGGCAACCGGCTGCCGTGCGGAGAAAAGAGCTCCGTTTAGGCCCGTGGCTTTGCGAGACCGGCTTTCGCCGATGGTGCTTTTGTCTGTACCGGTACCCGTTCGCGGGAGTCATGCACAGATTTTGCTGGTCGCTGTCTGCCGGTAAGGAAGCATGCGGAAAACATACTGAGTCCTTTTGCACGGCCGGACAGAATGCTGCGAATCAACACTTTCAGTATACTATAATTATCCGTAAACGACAAGTAAATAATGTAAACTGATTTTGATTCGCGGCAGATTTATACAAAATGACCGCTGATTAAGTACAGAAAAGGGTGAAGTCGGCGTCATCTGTATACAAAGTGGAAGAGCAGAAAGCGTTAAGCGGCTGCTGCGGCGAGCGTATCGCTGGTGTTCGTATAGGTCAGCGGGGATACGCAGTCATGCAGGGTCTTTGCGTTCCTGACATTGCGGGTAACGGCGTAGGTCAGATCGATCTGGTACCAGCTGCCGTTCAGGTTGACCTTGTTCCATGCGTGATAGCTGGAGCCGGCGTAGCCCTTGGTCAGTGCGCACGGGATGCCCTCGCTGCGGCACATTGCCGCGAACAGGGAAGAGAAATCGTAGCACATGCCGGTGGTGCCGTTCAGGGTAGCGGCGGTATCCGGGATGTACTTGGTGATCTTGCCGCTGGTGATCTCATTTGCCAGCTTGTAATCATAGGAGTAACGGTCTGCCATGTAGTTGTAGATGGCGACGACCTTTTCCTCGTCGGTCTTTGCGTTCTTGCAGAGCTCAGCAGCCTTGGCGGAAACAGCGTCACCTTTGGAGAACTGAATGTCCGAGGTGGAGACGAGGTAGGGAGCGAAGCGGTCCTTGACGGTAACGTTCATGGACCTGGACGCTACCTGCTCGTAAGAGGAGCCGGAAACGTTGCGGTACAGGGTTACAGTGTACTTGCCGTCGCCCTGGTCGAGCGAGAACGAAGCATCTTTGCCGCTCGGGCAGTCGCGGTAAACCGTCTTGCCGCCGTTGTACTGGATGCCGACCTTGAGCTTGGCGCTCGAGGTGTAGTTAACGGTTACATAACCGTGGGATGTGTTGCTCATGTCAACAATGTCATTCGCTGCCGCTGCGGTGAAGCCCATCGAGAGGACAGCTGCTGCAAAAACTGTGCAAGCAAAACGAAAAAGCCGCTTCATATCCGGCGATCTCCTTTCGGTAACTGGCTGCCAGCCCTCTTAGAGGGGTAAGGCCCTATAGCTTTGCGTCGCCATCTTTCGATGGTTTTGCTATTATCGTTTGAGATGCGGTCAAAGCGACTGCATCATCTTTTTTTAGTGACTACAGTATAAACCCATACAGCGAGCTTTGTCAACAGAATTCCTGCAAAAAAATCAAAATTCGACAGAAAAATCTCATGCGCACAAATCGCAATGAAAAAAGTATGTAAAATCGCTTTTCCCGTGCGGCATAATATCCTATAATGGAGAGAAGGAAACCGCAGGGAGACCGGCGGGGGAAGGACGATGAATATGAAAATCGGAATGCTTACGAGCGGCGGTGACTGTCAGGGACTGAATGCGGCGCTCCGGGGTGTCGCAAAGACACTGTATAACGAGATGGGCAAAGGCGTGACGCTGTACGGTATCCGCGACGGCTACCGCGGCCTGATCGAGGGAGACTACCATGAGATGAAGCCGGACGACTTTTCGGACATTCTGACGCTCGGCGGCACCATCCTCGGCACCTCGCGTCAGCCGTTCAAGCAGATGCAGCGCCCCGAGGAGGACAGCGAGCAGACAAAGCTGGGTAAAATGCTGAAAACGGTGAAAAAGGCCGGATTTGACTGCCTGGTCATTCTCGGCGGCAACGGTACGCACAAGACTGCGAATCTGCTGCGCGAGAACGGCGTGAACGTCGTCACGCTGCCCAAGACCATCGACAATGACCTGTGGGGGACGGAGCTGACCTTCGGCTTCCAGTCGGCGGTGAACATCGCCTCGGAGGTCATCGACTCCATCCATTCGACCGCTTTTTCCCACTCGCGCGTGTTCATCGTCGAGATCATGGGTCACAAGGCCGGCTGGCTGACGCTGCACGCGGGCATCGCCTCGGGCGCGGACGTCATCGTCATCCCGGAGATTCCGTACTCCGCGAAAAAGATCGCGCAGGCCATCGAAAAGCGTGCGAAGGACGGCAAGCGATTCTCGATCATCGCGGTCGCGGAGGGCGCGGTCAGCCGCGAGGAGGCGGCCATGAGCAAAAAGGAATTCAAGGCGGCACGCGAGGCCATGCCGTACCCGTCGGTATCCTACCGGCTCGCGGCGGAGCTGAAGGAGCTGACCGGGCAGGAGATCCGCGTGACCATCCCCGGCCATTTTCAGCGCGGCGGCGCACCCTGTGCGGCAGACCGCGTGCTCTCGAGCCGCTTCGGCGCGGCGGCCGCCGAGCTCATCCGTGAGGGAAAGTTCGGAAATATGGTCGCGCTGCGCGATGATAAGATCGTGGCCGTGCCGCTCTCCGAGGTGGCGGGCAAGCTGAAGACCGTGCCGCCCGACTGCGAGATCGTCGCGCAGGCGCGTGCGCTCGGCCTGTCCATGGGAGATTAATAAAAAAGCACCTCCAATATGCCTTTCCGGCTGTCGGAGGTGCTTTTTTATGCGGGTTTAACCGAGCTTTACGCGCTCGCGCAGAGAACCGGTGACCGAAAGCTGAACTGCCTGGGTCTTGTAGCCGGTGCAGGCCACCTGCGCTACATAGCTGCCGCGCTTGACGCTGAAGGAAGCGGTGCCGTCCGCGCCGGTGGTAATGGTCTTGCCGCCGATGGATACCGCCGCGCCGGAAAGCGGAGCGCCGTATTCGTTGGTGACGACGAGCTGGACCGTCTCGAGGATCTCGCCGGTCATCTTGACCGTGCGGCCGGAGGAGACGCTCGTGGTCTGCGTGATGGCCGAGGTGAAGCGCTCGTGCGTTGCCGTCAGCGTGTAGCTGCCGCGCTTGACGTAAACGGTCGCCTTGCCGTCCGAGTCGGTGACGAGGGTCTGTGCAGCGGTGCCGCTCTCGGCATCGTTCGGGGTGAAGGTGACGGTCGCGCCCGAGATGGGCAGGCCGAGGTCATCGACCACGTTCGCGGTCAGCGCGTAGGTCGTGACGTAGTTGACGCGCAGCGTCGGGCTCTGGCCCTTGCTCATGACGAAGGTGAAGTCGGCGTAGGTCGCGCCGTCCTTGCCGAACTGGGCGACAGCGGTCTTGCTGAGGGTGACGGTCGAGCCGTCTACCTTGTACTGCCAGTTCTCCTCGAGCGTCTTGCCGCCTGCGCGGATGTTCTTGAGGGTCGCGCCGTCCGCCGGGTTGAGGGTGACGGAGACGTCCTGATAGCCGCCGGACGAGGTGTTCGCGTCGAAATCGACCGAGGAGGGAGCGACTTCATTGACCGGCGCGGAATCCGTGACGGTCAGCGAGCAGCTCGACGAGGAGCCGCGCGTGGGGACGAAGGTGATGGTGTAGCTGCCCTTGCTCTTTTTAGCGAGCGTCTCGCGCAGGAAGGTGACCGTACCCGAGGTTGCGTTGTAGTTGTAGTCCTTGCCGCGCTCGAGCGCCGAGCTGCCGAGCTTGACCGTATCGAGCAGGGTGCCGGCCGGCAGGCTGAGCGTTACGGTGACGTCGGCGTGGTTTGCCGAGCTCTCATATTTGTCGAACGTGACCTGCGAGGGGCTGACCGCGCTGAGCGAGGAGTTGCTGACGACGATGCCGATGGCGGCCTTGGTGCCGTCCTCAAAGCTCAGCTCCGCGGTGTAGGTGCCGACAGACAGAGTGGACAGATAGGTCTTGTAGATGCGGATGCCGTTCTTGTCGGAGAGAATGTTGTAATCCGTGCCCTGACGCAGGTTCTTGCCGCCGACGGTGACGCGGGTCAGGTCGTTCTTGTCCGCATTGAACAGAAATTCGTAGGAAAAGGCGATGTTGTCCTTGTTGTTGATGTCGATGGACAGGGTGGACGGGGAGACCGAAACGCTCGTCGAGGAGGCGGCGGACTTGCCCGCGATGGTGGCGGTGACGCCGCTGGCGAGCTGTACCTCAGCCGGCTGCATGACAAGCTCGCAGCCGCTCGCGTTCAGCTTTGCGGTCTGCACCGAGCCGTTGCCGGTGACGGTGGTCTTTGCATCCGCGGTCAGCTCGCTGATGAGCGTGCTGCCGGTGGTGACGATGGTGGAAGCGGCTTTGGTGTCCAGATCCCAGACCGAAGCATCGAGCGAAAGGCTCGCGCCCTCGCCGGTCACGGTGACATCGGAGAAGCCGCCTGCATTTGCGGAAAGACCGCTCTCAGAGAGCGAGGCGGAGGACTGCACCTCGGCGGTGCCGATATTGGTCGAGCCGGTCGCGATCACGGTCGGCTTGATGCCCATCGGGTTGGAGACGATGAGGTTCATCGCGGTCACGCCGTCGAGCGTGACGTTGCCGCCGCCGACGATGATATCGCCCTTGACGGTGACGTTGTTCAGGTTGACGTTGCCGGAGAGCACGCCCTCTGTGATGTAGAGATTGCCCTCGATGGTCGCGTCGGACAGCGTGCAGGCCGCCGAGATGGTGACGTTCTTCGTGTCGCCGTTGAAGGCGGCGTCAGTGTACTGTCTGCCGGATTCGCCGAGCGACGAGCCGAGGTAGAAGTACAGGATCTTGGCGATCTCGCCGCGCCTGAGGTTGCCCTGCGGCTTGAAGGTGCCGTCAGTGTAGCCGTTGATGTAGCCCTGAGAGACCGCCTCGGCGACGTAGCTCGTCGCGTAGGAGGAGATTTTGGACTTGTCGGTGAACACATCGAGCTTGGACGCGGACGCGGTCGGTGCATACTTGTGCAGGCGGCCGAGAATGGTCGCGGCCTGCTCGCGGGTCAGCGTGCCTTCCGGGTCCATCCTGTTGTTGCCCATGCCGTTGATGTAGCCGTGCTTGACGGCGATCTGGATGGTCTCATAGTACGTATCCGAGCTTTTGACATCGGAAAAGCTGATGGATGCCTTTTCGGTGAAGTCAAACGCGCGGTTGATGTAGCGCATGAATTCCCAGCGCGTGACCGAGGCCTCGGGGGTATAGTTGCCGGTCGAGGCGGAGGGGTTGATGATGCCGAGCTCGTGGAGCGAGGTCACATAGGGCTTCGACCAGTGCGAGTCGATGTCGGCCGCGAGCGCTGCCGGGACCGTGCCGGCGAGCAGGGCCGCCGCCAGAAAGGCGGAGAAAAATCGTTTCAGTTTCAAAAGTAATCACCTCTTATTATTTATAATAATACCACGTTTCAACAGGCCTGTGTGTTACACTTGTGTGTCATTATCCGTTGTGCGACAGACGCTCCTGCATATAGCGGTGGGCGTTCAGCTCGAGCGTGTCGTCGAGGGGCGCGAGCGGCTCTGCGCCGTCGTAGCGGTGGTTGAGCGCGGTCTGAAGGATAAAATCGCACAGGACCGGGTTTTTCGGGAGCAGCGAGCCGTGCGAATACGTGCCGAACACGTTCTTGTAGCGCGCGCCCTCGGTCTTGTCCTCGCCGTTGTTGCCGTTTCCGGAGAGCATCATGCCGAGCGGGGCGACCTGCTCGCTGAGATAGGTCTTGCCGGAGTGGTTCTCGAAGCCGACGACGACCGTGTCGCCGCTCTCCGGGGTGGTCCTGAACATATAGTTGCCGATCATGCGCTCCTTTGCGCCGATGGTGTGCACGCCGATGGCGCCGATGAAGTCGAGCTGCACGCCGTCCCAGGTCTTGTAGTATTCGCCGAGCATCTGATAGCCGCCGCAGATGGCGAGAAAGGTCTTTTCCTCCTCGACCGCGGTGCGGATGTCCTGCGCCTTGCCGGAGGAAAGGTCGCGCAGCAGCACCTCCTGCTCGAAATCCTGACCGCCGCCGATGAAGAAGATGTCGTATTTGTCCGCGTTCAGCGGCTGGCCGATCGAGCATTCGTCGATATTGACCTTGATGCCGCGGCCCTCAAGGCGGCGCTTCATGGTGATGATGTTGCCGCGGTCGCCGTACAGATTAAGGATGTCCGGGTACAGATGGCAGATATTGAGTTCCATTTTTCCGTTCCTCCTTATTCGTAGAACGCCTTGACGTCGGTATGTCTGCCGATCTCGCCGCGCAGGTCGAACATGGCGGTGTAGGTCGGCATGATGAAGGCCGGAGCCGCGTCCGCGGCGATCTCACCGAGCAGCTTTTCGTAGTCGCGGACAAGCTCGATGCGCTCGGCCGGGAAGCCTGCGTACTTGAGGCGGAGCGCCATGTCGTCCGCGCGCACGCCCGAGACGAAGATGCGCGTAAAGCGGCTCTGCTGCGCGGCGAGCGCCTCGAAATCGACGTCCCAGATCCAGCTGATGTCCGTGCCGTCCGCGAAGCGGTCGTTGAGCAGGAAGGCGAGCTTGCAGCTGCCGACGTCGTGCGCGATGAGGTTGATGACCTGATTGTAGCCGGCCGGGTTCTTGACGAGCATCATGCGCGCCTGCGCCTGTCCCAGACGGAACTGCTCGGCGCGGCCGAAGCCGCATTCGAACTGGCCGAGGGCGCTGACCGTGGTCTTTTCGTCGATGCCGACCACATGCGCGGCGGCAGCGGCAGCCGCGGCGTTATAGATATTGTAGCCGCCCGGCAGGTTGACATGAACCTCGTGAGCGTGTCCGAAAATATCGAGCACGATGTCCGAGGCGTCCGCACCGGTCGAAATGACCTGTGTGACCGCGACCTCGGGGGCGATGCGGTGGTAGCCGCACTTCGGGCAGCGGAAACCGCCGAGATGGCCGTAGGTGCGGTAGTCATATTCGTACTGCGTCTTGCAATGGATGCAGTAGACCGCATCGGACAGCTCGTGCGCGGTCTCCGAATAGATGGGGACGTTGACGCCGAAGCGGATGACAGGGTTCGGGATGCCGTCCTCGGCGAGCGAGGCGGTCAGCGAGCAGTCCGCGTTCAGACACAGCGTCGCGTTCGGGACATGGGTGATGCCCTCGCGGATGGCGTTCAGTGTATGCGTGATCTCGCCGTAGCGGTCGAGCTGGTCGCGGAAGATGTTGTTGACGACAAGGCACTCGACGGGAAGATATTCGCTCGTTCGGCGGAATGCGGCCTCGTCGCACTCGATGAGCGCGTGGGTGTAGGGGCATCTGCCCGACAGGGTGGCGTGCTGGGCGAACACGGCGATGATGCCGGTCAGCAGGTTCGCGCCCGACTTGTTGGAGAAATACCTGAGTCCTGCGTCAGCAAACGCCTGCTCGATCATGCGGGAGGTGGTGGTCTTGCCGTTCGTGCCGGTCACGACCGTGACCTTGACGCCGCGCGACAGCTCGCCGAGAATGTTTTTGTCGATCTTGAGCGCAAGTTTGCCCGGCAGGTTGGTGCCGCCGCGGCCGAGCTTTCGCAGAACCGCACCCGATGCCTTGCATACCAGGACGGCCAGTCTGGTTCTAAGTCTCATATCCGGACCTCGTTTTCGTTAAAATTCATAGATATAACAAGTATACCGCATTTTCGGATATAGCACAAGGAGACAGGTGAAAAACTTCAGGCGCAAGGTCATCGATCTGCCGATCAAGCGCCTTTTTACGCAAAGACAGCAGCCGCGCGGCAGCGCGCATTTAACAAGCTTTGCGAAGTAAAGCCATAAGCCCGTAGGCCTCTATCCTCAAAAATATTCAATGAGAGCAACCGGGGGCG
>ERZ827440.3205-NODE-3205-length-12679-cov-4.650349_pt1 | contig 12679 bp, 10 predicted proteins | sample MGYA00519774_ERZ827440 | MGnify/ENA primary metagenome ERZ827440 (study PRJEB31778, sample SAMEA3449302) | human gut metagenome | biome: human gut; feature: human-associated habitat; material: faeces | place: United Kingdom | collected 2010/2012 ... | reverse complement strand
TTTCCGGTTATATCGTATACCACTCGATTTACATGTTTTACTTCGTTTACTATTCTTGATGATACTACTTCTAATATTTCGTATGGTATTTTTGTCCATTCTGCAGTCATAAAATCTGATGTTGTTACTGCTCTTAGTGCTATTGTGTAGTCATATGTTCTTTCGTCTCCCATTACTCCTACACTTTTTATGTTTGTTAATACTGCAAAATATTGGTTTATTTTTCTGTCCCATCCTGCTTTTGCTACTTCTTCTCTGAATATTGAATCAGCATCTTTTAATATATCTAATTTATTTTCTGTTATATCACCTATTACACGAATTGCAAGCCCTGGTCCTGGAAATGGTTGACGATATACTAAAAATTCTGGTAATCCTAGCTCTAATCCAACTTTTCTTACTTCATCTTTAAACAAGTCTCTTAAAGGCTCTACTATTTCTTTGAAGTCAACATAGTCTGGTAATCCTCCTACATTATGATGGCTTTTTATTTTAGCTCCTGCTCCTAATCCACTTTCTATTACATCTGGATATATTGTTCCTTGTACAAGATAATCAACAGTTCCTATTTTTTTAGCTTCTTCTTCAAATACTCTAATAAATTCTTCTCCTATTATTTTTCTTTTTTGCTCTGGGTCTGTTATTCCTTTTAATTTATTCAAAAATCTCTCTTTAGCATCTACTTTTATAAAATTAACATCAAAATTTTTTGTAAATACTTGCTCTACTTCTTCTGCTTCATTTTTTCTTAACAATCCATGGTCTACAAATATACATGTTAAATTTTTTCCTATTGCTTTATTTATTAATGCTGCTGCTACTGATGAATCAACACCACCAGAAAGAGCACATAATGCTTTTTTATCTCCTATTTTTTGTTTTAATGCTGTAACTGTTTCCTCTGCAAAAGAGCTCATTTTCCAATTTCCAGAACAACCGCAAATATTATAAACAAAGTTTTTTATAATTTCTGTTCCATTGTTTGTATGATTAACTTCTGGATGAAATTGAATTCCATAAAAATTCTTTTTAGTATTTTGCATTGCTGCATTTGGGCAATGGTCTGTTGAACCTATATTTTCAAATCCTTCTGGAAGATTTTCTACAAAATCTGTATGACTCATTAAGCAGTCATTTTTATTTTCAAATCCTTTGAATAATTTAGAGCTATTATTTATATTTACAGATGTAACACCATATTCTCTTTTATCCGCTTTTTGAACTTTACCACCAAGCATATGTGTCATAAGTTGCATTCCATAGCAGATTCCTAAAACTGGTATTCCTAAATTAAATATTTCTTTACTACATTTTGGTGCATTTTCTGCATATACACTTGCAGGTCCACCTGTAAAAATTATTCCCTTTGGATTTTTTTGTTTTATTTTTTCAATTGATGTACTAAATGGTACTATTTCTGAATATACATTGCATTCACGCACACGTCTTGCTATTAACTGATTATATTGACCGTAAAAATCAATTATTAGTATTAATTCTTTATCCATTATAAAATTCCTTTCTATTTTTTTAACAAATATATGTATCTATTATTTATATAAATTTAATTTTGTGTTTCCACTTCTTTTAGCATTACATCGTGTGCACTTCCCTCTTTTATACTGATGTTAGATACTAAAGTTAATCTTGCTTTTTCGTGGAATTCTGGTATTGAAATTGAACCACAATTACACATTGTTGATTTTATTTTTGCTACTGTAATTGCCAAATTATCTTTTAAAGATCCTGCATATGGAATATATGAATCTACACCTTCTTCAAATGATAACTTATTTTTTCCTGCTTCACCTAAATCATATCTTTGCCAATTACGAGCTCTATTTGAACCTTCTCCCCAGTATTCTTTTACAATATTTCCACCTATTTTAACTTTTCTAGTTGGACTTTCATCAAAACGAGCAAAATATCTACCCATCATAACAAAATCAGCACCCATTGCCAATGATAAAGTTATGTGATAATCATGCACAATTCCACCATCTGAACATATTGGAATATATATACCTGTTCTTTCATAATACTCATCTCTGGCTTCTACTACATCTAATAAAGCACTTGCTTGTCCACGGCCAATTCCTTTTGTCTCACGAGTGATACAAATTGAACCTCCTCCAACTCCAACTTTTATGAAGTCAGCTCCAGCTTCTGCTAAGTAATAAAATCCCTCTTTATCAACAACATTTCCAGCTCCAATTTTTACATCATCGCCATAATGTGCTCTTACCCAATCTATTGTATTTTTTTGCCAAACTGAATATCCATCTGATGAATCCATACATAATAAATCCACTCCAGCTTCAACTAATGCTGGTATTCTTTGTTCATAATCTCTTGTATTGATTCCTGCACCTACTATATATCTTTTATTTTCATCTAATAAAGAATTAGGATTATTTTTTCTTTCTTCATAATCTTTTCTAAATACTAAATGCTCTAAATTATCATTTTCATCTAATATTGGTAAACAACTAATTTTATTTTCCCAAATAATATCATTTGCTTCTGCTAAGCTTATACCTTTTTTAGCACAAACTATTTTTGATCTTGGAGTCATATATTTATCTATTGAATCATCTAAATTTGCTCTTGAAATTCTATAATCTTTATCTGTAACAAGACCTAAAAACTTTCCATTACTTGTTCCATCTTCTGTGATTGTTACTGTTGAATGACCTGTTCTTTCAACTAATTCTATTACATCTTTTAATGTTGTTCCACTTTTTACATTTGAATCACTATCAATAAATCCAGCTTTATGTTTTTTTACACGTCTTACCATTTCAGCTTCTGCTTCAATTGATTGTGAACCAAAAATAAAAGAACATCCACCTTCGCGCGCCAAAGCAATAGCCATTTTTTCTCCTGAAACGGCTTGCATTATAGCAGACACAAACGGAATGTTCTCTGAATATTTAGGTTCTTCTCCTTTTTTAAATTTTACAAGTGGTGTTTTTAAACTTACATTTGTTGGTATACATCTTTCATCTGTTAAATTTGGTAATAATAAGTATTCGTTAAATGTTCTTGATACATCTTTTAGTACTTTTGCCATTCTAAAATTCCTCCTTTTATTAAATTAAATAGGACTTGATATATTCCTCAAGTCCTATTTGGTTAGTTTTTTTATTATATCTAATATTAAATAAAAAATCAATACATATATTATTTTTTTCTTATTTTATTTTGTGTCAATGGGTGTCAATGGGGACGGTTCTTTTTGACAACCTTTTTTTCATATCTAAATATAAATAAAAATATTACTAAAGGTTGTCAAAAAGAACCGTCCCCATTGACACCCATTGACACACTTCATACCGCCACCATTTTCAACCATTGACATGATCTCTTTAAGCAATTATTATATCTGGATTATCATTTTCAAATTGATTAATAATTTCTTCATTTTTTTCACTAAATTTTGTTACATAACCATCTAATGATTTTGCCTTTTCTTTTAGTGCATCAACACTATCATTTATGTAAATTCTTGCTTTTCCTTTTCCGTTTTTTGCTTCTTGCACTAAATTTGATACTGGAGAATTTCCATCAAAAGCTAATACAACTGAAGGTCTTCTTTCAAAAATTTCATAATTAAAGCTTTTATATATTCCAAGCTCTTCAGATTCTGTTGAAATGCATACTCCATTTAAATCATTTTTTACCAACATTTCTGCTAGCTCTTTTGTTACTTTTTTCGGAATTATTGCATCTATTTCAAATTTTTTATTTACTTCTTTACTTATATCAATAATTGCCTTTTCGTACCCTTGCATTTTATGACCTATAACAAAATATGCTTTTTCACTATCCAATTTTTCAATAAGCTCTTTTAGTAATGCTTTTCCTCTTTCTGTAATAACAGTTTCTCTTCCTTTTGAATTAAAACTTCCACCAGCAATAATAATAGGCACTTTATCTTGTGGTAATTTTACTATTTTTTCTTTTAAAATTTCTGCTGAATCTATATCTGTATTTCTTCCTATTGAAAAAGCTCTGTTTTTATTTTTTTCAATTTCAGCTAGCTCTTCTTGTAAAATAGCATCTTTTATATCTCTTCCATTTAACCATTCTTCAAATTTTTTGCTTTTAATTTTAAAGTATTCATCATTTTTAGCAATCAAGTCATCTTCTACCTTTTTCATCTTTGCTAAATCTTCATCTGTTAAATTTAATAAATTTGTAAGGGCCATTTGCTCCTCCATACAATCAGTTCCGTAGAATCCACATCCATCTGTACCTTGAACGCAATTTACATTATTAGCTAAATATCTTTTTATAGGATGTGATGATAAATCTGTTAAATTATTTAATCTTACATTTGATGTTAATTGGAATTCTAATATTACTCCATCTTTTTTTAAGTCTTCAACTAATTTTTTTCCGTTTTCTGTTTCCAAATCAATACCATATAATCCATGACCTATTCTACATCTTGGCATTCTTTTACCTTCTGGAACAGCATTTTTTATACATTCAATTGCTCTTTCAACATTTTCTTTAAAACTATCATTCTCACCTGCATGAACACGAATTGTAAATCCATCATCTTGCTCTATTGCAAATTCAACAAGCTCTTTTAATACTTGTTTAAAATTACGAATGTCATTTATTTCTTCACCAATGATATCACTACCAACTATATATGGACTTTTTGCTGCAACTTTTAAAACATCAATACCTTCTTTTAATTGTTCTTCTGTCATTAGGGTTCTACTAAAAGATCCTAAAAATCTTAATTTTACACCTGTTTCTTTTTCTATTTTAGGTAATATTTCGTGTAGCTCTTGTAATATTTTAGCACCTTCCTCACCTTTTCTTACAATCCAAGTTACAGAAATTTCTGCATATGTAATTCCTTGTTTTTGATATTCTCTAGCTACCCACAATAATTTGTCTTGTAATAAAGTGTTATTTTTATAATTTTCACTTACAGAATCTTCTTGCATTTTATATAAAACATTTTTAATTGTTCTGCTAGGTATTTTATCTATTTTACTTTTTCTTATTGCTATTTTATTTTCACTTATTTTTCCTTTTGAAAAAGCGTAACGATAAATATATAATTTTTCTAAGTTTGTAAATACTGCTTGCCCATCTTTCATTAATACTAGACTATTTCTTATTTTAGCAATGTTTTCTTCCATATCTTTTGGATTATTTAAAATTAAGTCAGCAAAATTTATATATGTCTCGTCATCAATTTTTCTTATTAATTTTTTTCCTGGTAAATCACAATAAGCGTATTTTTTTTCTATTTTACATCTTTCTGTAAATAAATCATTTGCCTGTTTATCAGATAATTTCAATCCTAGCTTTTTTATGTAATATAATGAATATTTTATTTGATGTTTTATTCCTAGTGCTATTAAATCATCTGAATTTAAATTGGCATGTATATGTGTATGTAAATCTGTTCTAAACTTATATTTTTTTAAGATATATGTTTTTATTAATGTTTTTTTAACATCTAATTTATACTCTTTTGTTTGTGACATTAATGTTTTATTAATTGCGGGTATTTGTGCTTTTATTTCTATTTTTCCGTTTAAATATATATTTGCAATTTTTATTCCACCTAATCTGAATATATATACTTCTTCATTATCGCAATTTATACTTGCTGGAATTATACCTTCAATTATTTTCATATCTTTATCATTTTTTATTGTTTCAACTCCGCATATTTTTGCTAAATTCGTTATTAAATTTCCAGTTTTATGGTTGGGTGTTTCTATTATATATTTTAATTCATCTTCATTTTCTTTATATAAATTTACAATTATATCCTTTTCTTTGTCTAAATAAAATCTGTCAAAAAATTTCATCATATTACTCCTCTCCTTCAAATTATGTAAAGTCTATTTTATCATATATTTTATGTATATACAAGAGCGTTGTGTGAAATTCCATTATTTATTTTTTTGTTAAATATAAAACAAGGGCATCAGTTTTATATAAAACTAGTGCCATCATTCTTATTTTTCAATTTTATTAATAATTTCTTTTACAAAATATATTTTATACTATAATATATTAATAACTAAGTATAATTTCCTAAATTATTTTATACATATTTGTATTTTGGTATCTGCATTAATTAGCTCTATAAGTCTTTTCATTATTAATCTATCTATCGCAATACACCCTTCTGTATACTTATTTTTTATACAATGTAAAAATATTGCACTACCTTTATTTGGAATATTTTGCGGATTTGACTTAATTTCAACTGCAAACTCATATTGAATTTCATAATCTATTAAATGCTCCGCAGAGCTCCAATTTTTATCTATCTTTGAGCAATTAATCAATTTATTATAATATTTCGATTTTGGATCATCTACCCAATACATCTCATTATTTAATTGTATATATTTTACATTTGCTTTATGTTTTACTTCATTTTCTGAATGTACACCAAAAGCTAATCCAAGGTAAAACTCCCCAATTGGAGTTTTACCGTCGCCCTCTTTTTTATCAATTGTAGTTCCTTTTTTTCCAATATATGCATTTGTTTCAATATTATAATCCGGAAATCTTAATATTGACTTATTCTTATATATATCTATATATATTTTATTATCTATTTTCATGCCCTTCTTTATTATTCTCCTTAGCGTTTTGTTTATTTAACATTTTTACTTTTTCCATCAGCTCTATATAAATATGATCCAATAGTTCCATTTTTATTTTGTATTCTCCATCATCTGAATTAAGTACTTGGTTATCATCAAATTTTGAAAATACTTTTACACTTTCTTCAGATATCATTTTAATCATGTTTGAATATTCGAGTAACTGCTTTACTGCTAACATATTTGATTGAATTACATTTTTATAATTTCCTTTTAAATCACCATATGGACCAATTGGATTTCCTCCCATTGCCGAAAGTTCAATTAATAAATCTAATGGATATTTTAATCTAAATATATCATTTAAAGATGTAGCATGTGAGTTGTTCATAGAATTATTTGACATATTCTTATTTTTAATATCTAATTTGCCTTTTATAGCAGGTAACCCGTATGGATAAATTTTATAATTTTCTTTTTTTTCTTTATCTCTGATTGTTTTTTCTGAATATACTCTAGCACAAAGGTAATTAAGTACTTCATTTTTCAAAATTTGCTCTTGCGGAATATCTAGCTTTTCTGGTTTAATTGCTGGTCTCTGAAAAATCATTCCACCTGTACTGTGATAATTTAAATATGCAAATAGCTCATTATTTTTATATAAACTTTCTAATAAAGCAGAAATTGCTTTTGTTTCTTTTTCCTTTCTAAATTTCCCTTTATTTTTATCATATGAACAATTAATTGGTCCTGGATGTGCTATATTTATATTGTTATTTCTTTTTGTTTTCATAAATACATTTTCGCCATTACTTATTTTTGCATTCGTTGAATTAAATTCACAATTTGCCTGTATATCTATTCCATTTGCATTAGCACTCCAAGTTTGTAAACATCCATTTGGTAAATCAGGATATAATTCAAAAATTTCTTTTATAGCAGATCTAATTTTTGCATACTTTTCTGGAATGCAAGTATAATCAATATCAGCAAACATTTTTTGGTGATGTTTAATTTTTGAATCTACTATATCATCATTTCTATAATACTCATAATATTCTTTACAAATTCGCTCTGCTACATCTTCTGGCATATCTCTTGGTATAATTGCACGTATAGCTGATGTTGAAATTAAATACCCCTCTGGGTTCAACATCGGTATAAAGTGAATAGTAAACTCTTTTAAAACTTCACTCCATTCGCAATATTTATCAGATATATTATTCATTAAATTCAAAATAAAATCTGTAGTTATAATTTCGCAACCATGTGTAGCACCTGTTATTACTATATGATTTTTCCCACTTCCAACAATGTATTGTTCTATTGGAAGCTTATATTCAGATTTACCAATATCATTAGTTTTTTTTATAACACCTTTTTGGGTAATTTTATCTAACACATTAAGCACTTGTTCATAATCCAAAATTTTATTTTTTAACATTCTAACAATTCTCCTTTCGCCATACATATTAAATTCTAGCAATAATACCTATTAAAATAAAATTGTATTTCTCAGAATTTTTCATTTACAGAAACTAAAAAAATTTTTATATAAAATTACATTTATCTTTTGCACTTATAATTCAACATTTATTTCTTATTAAATATATAACAAAGGCACCGTTTTTATGAAAACTAGTGCCCCTGCTTTTTTCTTTTTCATTTTATGGACATTTTGCGTATAATTTCAGTTGTTGATACTGATTTACCTCTTTCCTTCATTACTCCTACAATTCCATATTTTTTAAATACCTGATCTCTAGCAGATTGCAATACTTTATTATTTTCATAATACAGTACATCTGGTCTTAAAACTTTAAACAAATCTTGGAAAATAATTAACCATTCCTTCTGTTCTTTATTGTCAGGCTCTAATTCAAGAACAATACTTGGGTTATAGTCTACAATAATAGTATAATCAACACATCTTATTGCATCTACTATAGCCGCTCTTTGTTTTTCTGTAATTACGGGTCTTTCCGAATTCTTTAGTGCTGCACACTTATTACTTTTTACAGCCACAACCAAAATGTCACCATTCTTTTTTGCTCCCTCTAAATACTTGAGGTGCTCATAGTGAAATAAATCGAATGTTCCAGTTGCTAAAACAACGGTCTTTCCACACCGATTTTTTTCGACCATTTTTACAAGATCACTCAAATCTGATAATATCATAAAATACCTCCTATGATCTTTTTAAACAATTTTTTCGTATGTAATAGCAATATTTTGCCATTTATATAATCTGCTTTTGGCAGATAATTAACAATTATTTTACAATTACTTTTCTATCAGAAACAAATTTTTTTACATCATTTATAATAGGTTTATTTACTTTAAATATGTTCTCTGGAAGATTATCTAAATCAAACCACTTTAAATCTTTAACTTCACCATCTAAAAATTTTATTTCTCCTTCATAGCTTTCGCAAAAAAATACATGATTTAATATATATACTTGATCTTTACTTTTTGGATAAATATTAAATAAATCTTTTCCAGAATAAATTCCCATTAATTCTGGGTCTATTGGCTTAATATTTAGCTCTTCTTGTATTTCGCGATTAAGTGTATCTATATATCGCTCTCCTAACTCAATTCCTCCTCCGTGAATAGCCCAACATCCGTTGTCTTCTCTTTTTTGCAATAATATTTTACCATTATTGTATATGATAAGTGTTACAACTGGCCTTAAATATGGTGCTTTTGTAGTTTTAATATTTTCTTCCATGATAAACTCCTCCGCTTTCATTGGTAAATTTGCTTTAATTTATCATATTTTTTTGCGTTTTTCAAGTAAAAGTGTTATATTTAACAATTTTTAATATGATTTATTTATGAAAAAAGCATTTGAGAAAATATTGAAAATGAACAGTGTTATATATTTTTTCAAAAAATACTAAAAAAATTTGGCTACCTTCTAAAATTTTATTTACCAATGCAATTTCAAAATTATGTTTCATCATTATCAATTTTGAAATCACACTTATTTTATGCAAAAAAATCAGCATTTCTGCTGATTTTTAATTATGGTGGCTTCACCTGGAATCGAACCAGGGACACAGGGATTTTCAGTCCCTTGCTCTACCGACTGAGCTATAAAGCCTTATATGAATAATAGGAAAGATATTTCCTTTCCTATTATTATTTTTATGGCGACCTGGAACGGGCTCGAACCGTCGACCTCTAGCGTGACAGGCTAGCGTTCTAACCAACTGAACTACCAGGCCATAAATTAAAAAATATTTAGTTTATACTAAATATCTTTTAAGAAAATGGTGGGCGCAATAGGGCTCGAACCTATGACCTCCTGCTTGTAAGGCAGATGCTCTCCCAGCTGAGCTATGCGCCCATTTCCCTTCGACTCGTTTAGTATACTAGAATTTCTAAAAAATGTCAACACTTTTTTTTATTTTTTATCATTTTATTTTTCACATATGGTTACATTGCTTGATATTACTTGTATTCAGCCTTTTTATTTTTATAATATTTTTTTATTTTCAATATTTATTTTACTATTTTTAATATAAAATAATAAAATATTATATTATTTTTTAGTATATTTACACCTTTTTACTTAAAATAACTCTTTAAAAAATATTATCTGACTTTAAACTGTTCTTGTCTTTAATATGATCTAATATATATATAGCTTTATTTATCTCTTCATAAACATACTCTGTATCTTCTACATCAATACCTGCTGTTATCACTACTAATTGAGTTTTTACCTTTTCTAATTCATCATGCTCTAAAAAACAAGTTAATATATTAAATTTTTTATCCCATTCATCATTTACTTGAATTATTTTTTCCCTACTATATTTATTATCATCTAATGTTTCTTTTAGCGCTTCTAAATTAGTACTTATTGTATCTAATGTTTTTGATGTATAATTTTGTAACCAAATATCACCAATTACTATTGAACATATTATAACTAGGCAAATTATAAGTTCTTTTTTCATAGCTCTTTACATTCATCCCTTCATTATATTTTCTATTTATTATATTTTTCTTTTTTTTGACAAAAAATATCCCCCTTAGCATTAACTGTTACCAAGAGCGCTTCCTCTGGCTCTATGTTAAATTTATTTACTTCTTTTTTTAACCACCCATATGTCTTATTTAGAATTTTTAAATTGTCATTCATTATCTTTCCATCTACGACTAAATCATATGATATTCCTTCATATTCTGGCATTATATTAAAATCTTCTGGTATTGTTGTTCTTTTATTTGGTTTTTGTATTATGCTGACTTGTCCACTTGTTTCTAATATAGCATATTCTACATCAGCTAGATTATTTATATTATTTGCTCTTAATCTTTCTTGTAATTCATTTATAGTAAAACGTTCTTTTATTAGTACTTTTTCATTTATTTTTCCTCTATATATTAAAATACTAGGTTTCCCGCATATTAGTTGTCTCATTTTTATGCTTTTTAAATTTATAAAAGAAATAATTAAATGCATTACTAATAAACTTAAAATAGGAATTATACCATTTATTATTGGAATTCCAACTTCACTCATTGGAACAGATGCCAAATCTGCAATCATTATTGCAATTGCAAGTTCAAATGGTTGTAACTGACCAATTTCTCTTTTTCCCATTAGACGCATTACAACAAGCACTATTACATATAATATTATAGATCTTACAAATGTTATCAACATAAAAACAACTCCTTAATTATTTAAAAATTTACAATTTATTGATAATTATTCTTCATAAATAAGCCCTTTTTTTATTATTCTTAGAATTTTTCTTTATAATTATTCAAAAATACTTGTTTTTTTTCAAATAATGTGATAAACTTTGAATTAGTCAATTTTATTATGCATATATAGGAGGTGCAATTATCATGGCAAAATGTGCAATTTGTGAAAAAACACAATCATTTGGAAACAAAATTTCAATCGCTCGTTCACATGTTAGTAGAAGAGCTGGAAGAACTTTTAAACCAAATCTTAGAACAGTAACTGTTGATGTTAATGGAGAATCTAAAAAAATATGCGTATGTTCAAAATGCTTACGTAATTTAAAACATGCTTAAATATTACAATGGGCGTTTAATATAAAGCTATGAAAATAACTCTATATTAAGCGTCCATTGACTTTTAATAAAAGAAACTAAAATTTAATTTTAGTTTCTTTTATTATATCCTACTTAGGTTATGTATTTTTAATTCCAAATATTAATTTTACAAAACCTCTTAAAAATTTAGGAACTTTTTTTACTACAATAGTCATAATACTTGCCCCCTTTTTCTTTTAACTTGCAAGCCATATTAATCCCAATATTGTTAATGTTACACCTATTGAAAATAACCAACCTGTAAGAGGAAGTAATAAAACTAATAATATACCTAACCCTATACCTATTAAACACACTCCAAAAGTTTTCTTTAATGCACAAAACATAATTTATTACCTCCCTTTTATTTTATTATATTATGTATATCAATTTTATGTTACAATACAGAAAGGAGTTTTTATGTCTACAGATGAAGTTGTAAAAATTATAAAATTATTGAAAAAAACATATCCTGATGCAAAATGCAGTTTAAATTTTAAGACCCCTTTTGAATTGGCAATTGCAGTAACGCTTTCTGCACAATGCACAGATGAACGAGTAAATAAAACTACTCCTGCCTTATTTTTAAAATATAATAAACCAGAAGATTTCGTAAATTTAGATATTTCTATTATTGAAAAAATAATTCATCCTTGCGGATTTTATAAAAATAAAGCAAAAAATATAAAAAATATGTCTATAATGTTATTAGAGCAATTTAATGGCTCTGTTCCTCAAAATATGGATGATTTAATGAAGTTACCAGGAATTGGTAGAAAATCTGCCAATGTAATTATGCTAGAAGCCTTCAATAAACCTCAAGGAATTGCTGTTGACACTCATGCAAAACGTATATCTAATAGACTTGGTCTATCTAATAATTCAGACCCATTAAAAATTGAACAAGATTTATTGAAAATAATTCCTTATGAATATTTGAAAGATGTTAATCATTTATTTATGTGGCTTGGTAGAGATTGTTGCAAAGCACCTAATCC
>ERZ827440.3202-NODE-3202-length-12683-cov-3.127336_pt1 | contig 12683 bp, 9 predicted proteins | sample MGYA00519774_ERZ827440 | MGnify/ENA primary metagenome ERZ827440 (study PRJEB31778, sample SAMEA3449302) | human gut metagenome | biome: human gut; feature: human-associated habitat; material: faeces | place: United Kingdom | collected 2010/2012 ... | reverse complement strand
ATTCCAATATTCCTGTACATTCAAAGAGCGATCTCAATGCGTGGGGATTCCCTTCAGATAGTGTCTTGGAAAAGGTGGGCGCTCTCAAGGCGGATATCTTGATCGATATCACCCGGCCGGGTTGTTATGCCTTGCAATACATCGCTCTCCGGCATCCATCCGCCTTCAAGGTCGGGATTAAGTATCCGGGCCAAGAATGGTACGACTTAGGCTTGACTGTAACAGATAAGGACGATATTCAGTATTTATTCGGACAGATATTATTTTATTTGCGTTCCATCCGTGCTAAATGATATAATTTCCTTATTTTTGCAGTGCTAAATAACAAAAAGGAATATTTTCCCCATGGCAGACATAAATTTAAAAGGAATGGGTGTGGCGTTGATCACGCCATTCAAGGAAGATGAGAGTGTAGATTACGAGGCGTTAGGCAAGCTGGTGGATTATCAGGTGCAGAACGGTACGGATTATTTGGTAGTGCTGGGTACTACAGCGGAAACCCCTACACTTACGGAAGAAGAAAAGAAAAACCGTGCCAAGATCATCAAAAAGGAGAAGCGGCGTAATGGATAGCGGCAGGAAAACCAGAGTAATAGTAGGCGCGTTGCTGGGGTTGCTTTTCGTGGGCATAGTGGCTCTCGGCAGCATATTCCGCACCGTGGTATTTACCGTGGCGGCGGTGATAGCGGTATATGAGATGTCAAACATGATCTATAAAAAGACGGAAAAAAATATATTCGCGGCGCCCGCATACGTCTTTGCGGCGCTGTGCTTCCCCATAGCCTCATTTCCGGCGGCCCTGGCGGCGAGGATGAGCGCCGCTACCGCCATAATGCTCCTCGGGGCGCTGTGCCTGATGCTTATCGCGGCGGAGAGGGTATTCAATAAGCTGCGCACCACGGAGGAAAGCATCTACTCCGCGTTCATGCTCATATACCCCATGTCGCTGTTTGGGATGCTGGCGCTGATAATGCCCGCCGACGGGCTCATATCGCCCAAAAACGTGGGTCTGCTGCTGGTATTCATATGCCCGCTCATGGGCGACATGCTGGCCTATTACATAGGCTCCTCCATGGGCAAGCGAAAGCTGTGCCCCGAGATAAGCCCTCATAAGACGGTTGAGGGAAGCTACGGAAGCTTTCTCGGCGGGCTGCTGGGCGGCTTTGTATGCTTCCTGCTGCAATTCATATGGGGGCTGCATCTGCCCATACTTCCCATGCTGCTGGTGGGTATTATCTGCGGCGGGGTAGGGCAGATAGGCGACCTGTTTGCGTCCGTCATAAAACGCTGGGCCGGGGCAAAGGATTACGGCAACATATTTCCCGGCCATGGCGGGGTGATAGACAGGTTGGACAGTGTGCTCATGTGCGCACCGGTGGTGCTGTGTTACGTATGGCTCAGCATGCTGGTCTAAAGGAATGCAATAGATAATGAAGAATATAGCTGTTTTGGGCTGCACAGGCTCCATAGGCAGGCAGACCCTTGACGTTATCAGGGCTAATCCGGATAAATTCCGGGCGGCCGTGCTTTGCGCGGGCAGAGATGCAGACGCCATGTTTAAAGCGGCGGAGGAATTCCGCCCGGATTATATTGCCATGGCGGACGAGGCTGCGGCGGATAAGCTCAGGCAAAGCGGAATAAAGGCAAAAATAGCCGGCGGTGAACAGGCGGTGCTGGAAGCGGCGGCCTATGAGGGCGCCGACATAATAGTAAATGGCATAAGCGGCTTTTCAGGAATGAAGCCGCTGCTTGCAGCGCTGGAAGCGGGCAAAACCGTTGCCCTTGCAAACAAAGAAAGCATCGTCTGTGCCCACGACCTGGTAAATGCCGCGCTGAAAAAGGGCGGTGCCATAATACCGGTGGACAGCGAACAGAGCGCCATATTCCAGTGCATGGCGGCGGGAAACCACGGCGAGATACAAAGGCTCATACTTACGGCCTCCGGCGGTCCCTTCAGGGAATATACAAAGGAACAGCTCAAAACCGTCACGCCGGAGCAGGCAGGGCATCACCCAACCTGGAAAATGGGCAGAAAGATCACTATAGACTCCGCCTCCTTTTTCAACAAGGGCCTCGAGATAATGGAGGCGAGCTATCTTTTCGGCATACCCGGGGAAAGGATAAGCGTATTGGTACACCCGGAGTCCATAGTGCATTCCATGGTGGAATACACGGACGGATGCAATATGGCACAATTATCCAGGCCCGATATGCGGCTTGCAATACAATATGCGCTGACGTACCCGGAAAGGATCCATGGCGAGTTTGGAAGGCTTCGCCTTGAGGACATGGGCAAAATAAGCTTTTATGCGCCTGATACCGATAAATTTCCGGCGATACCCATGGCGTATGAGGCGCTGCGCGAGGGTGGGGCGCTGCCCATAGTTTATAACGGCGCAAACGAGGCGGCGGTGGATATGTTCATACGGGGCAAGATACGCTTTGACGAGATAGCCGACGTGGTCGGATACGCCATGAGCAGGGCGGACAGGGGGAATATACTCTCCCTTGAGGACATAATAAAAATAGACAGGCAGGCGAGAAGGCTTGCATTTGAGAAAGGAAACGCATAAATGACGCTGTTGTCAATTGTTGGCGCGCTGCTGGTGCTTACGGTGCTGGTATTCGTACACGAACTTGGGCATTTTTACGCGGGCAAAAAGCTTGGCTTCAGAATAGACGAGTTCGCCATAGGAATGGGCCCTGTGGTGTGCAGCAAGGAGAAAAACGGTACCCGCTTCGCGATCCGGGCGCTGCCCATAGGCGGCCTATGTGCCTTTCACGGTGAGGATGAAGGTGTATCCGATCCCGAGTGCTTCAATGCGCAGCCGGTATGGAAGCGCATGATAGTGGTACTGGCCGGCCCGTTTATGAATATAGTGCTGGCTGTAATAATACTTATGACCTACGGCGAGTATATGCCGATGATAAACGACTTTACCGCAGAGAACACCCCGGCGGAGGCCGCGGGCATACAGGTAGGCGATATCATAACCGAGATAGACGGCAAAAGCATAACCTACTATGCGGAATGCACGGATTACATACAGCAGGCTGATCCTGCGAGAATAGAGGTTACCGTACGACGTGACGGCATGGACGTGACGCTTACCGCCCGCGACATATACGACCCCGAAAGCGGCAGCAACAGGCTGGGGATATACATATCTCCCGAAAGGCTGCGCTACGGCCTGCTTGAGGCTGCGACAAATTCGGTACGTTACACCTGCTATATTGTAAAAGAGATGTTCAAGGTGCTGGGCGGCCTGTTTACGGGAAGCGTAACCTCCGACGATGTAGCTGGACCGGTAGGCACCATAAGCATAATAGGTCAGGCGGTGAGGGCCGGCTTTGAGGTGGTGCTGCGTCTCGGAGTGCTTATCAGCATCAACCTTGGCATAATGAACATACTGCCTATTCCGGCGCTGGACGGCGGAAGGTTTTTGTTCATGGTGATAGAGGCGGTTCGCGGCAAGCCCATACCTCCCGAGAAGGAGGGAATGATACATATGGCGGGGCTGGTGCTGCTCTTCAGCCTTATGATACTGCTTACGGTAATGGACGTAAGAAAGCTGTTTTAGCCGCATAGCGGCAGACCGACTTGTGGGGGAAGGATGAAAAAAACAAGAAAAGTTATGGCAGGGGCGGTGCAGATAGGCGGCGGCGCCCCCGTCACCATACAGTCTATGACCAATACCGACACGGCGGACGCGATAGCCACCGCCGATCAGATATTGGCCCTTGAGGAGGCGGGCTGCGAGATAGTCCGCTCTTCCGTGTACAATGAGACATGTGCAAAGGCAATACCCGAGATAAAGAGCAGGATACACATACCACTCGTCGCGGATATACATTTTGATTGGAGGCTCGCCATAGCCGCCATGGAAAACGGCGTGGACAAGCTGCGCTTCAATCCCGGCAACATAGGCGGAGAGGAAAACGTAAAAAGGCTGGTGGATTGCGCCAAGGCCCATCATGTTCCCATGCGCATAGGGGTAAACGGCGGCTCTGCGGAAAAGGAGCTTCTCCGAAAGTACGGAGGCCCAAAGCCGGAAGCGCTGGTTGAGAGCGCGCTGAAGCACGTCCGCATGCTGGAAAAACAGAGCTATTATGACATGGTCATATCTATTAAATCCTCCAACGTGCCGAATACAATTGAGGCTTACAGGCTTATGAGCAGGGAGTGCGATTACCCCCTGCATATAGGTGTTACGGAAGCTGGCGGCGGTGAAATGGCCCTTGTAAAGGCTGCGGCCGCCATGGGCGCCCTTCTTGTGGACGGCATAGGGGATACCATGCGCGTATCCATGACCGGCGACCCTGTACAGGAGGTTTACGCAGCGAAGGAGATACTGCAGGCCATGGGCCTCAGAAAAGAAGGAGTGGAAATAGTCAGCTGCCCAACCTGCGGCAGAACCTGCACCGATCTTCTCAGCGCCGCCAACAGGGTGGAGCATGAGCTTTCCAGCCTGATACCCAAGGGAAAGTACCTTAAAGTAGCCGTGATGGGCTGTATTGTAAACGGCCCCGGAGAAGCGGCTGAAGCCGATATAGGCGTGGCCTTCGGCAAGGGCGGCTGCGCCCTGTTCAAGGGCGGCAAGCTCTTCAGGACAGTTCCTCTGGAGGCCGCCGTAGACGAGCTGATAGCCGAGGCGAAGGCCATGATGGAATAGACTATGGAACAGAAGCTTTTGACTATATTTGAAAAATACGGCCTTGGAGACGGCGAGATAACAGATGCCGGACTGAACAAGCGTGAAAATCTGCTGACCGTTACCGTGCGGTGCGGCCATATAACCAGCGCCGAAAACATAGCCTGTCTTGAGAGGGAGCTTTGCGCCCTCATGCCGGGCTGCCGCACAAAGGTAATAATCAGGTGCGGCGGGCTTTCGGCGCTGCTGTCCGGCCGCGACCAGGATACGCTGAACATACTCAAAAAGACATGGTGCGACATACTTCCGGTATGCCGCCCCGCGATACACAGCTCCGTCTGGGATTATGAGGGTGGCACGCTCAAGGTAAGGATACCCTGGCAGGTGTTCGAGCTGGTCTCGGATCCGAGACATAGGGAAACGGTAAAGTCATATTACCTCGATCGGTACGGCATAGAGACTGACATAGAGCTTACCGCGGACGATACCATGGAGCTGACGCTGCCCAAGGAAGAGGAACGGCCCACCTGGCAGCCTAAAAAGGCTGCGGAGGCCAAGAAAAAGGCACTCCCCGACAGGGCGGATGTGATATATGGCAAGCCCATAAAAAAGACCGCCATAATCCAGCAGCGCGACGTGGACGAGACTATGTGCTACGTCACAATAAAGGGCGAGATACTAACCCTGGAGACTACAAAGCAGAAAAACGGCAGGACTATACTGACATTTGCCATAAGCGACCATACAAACACGATTCCCTGCAAGATGTTTCTCGAGGAGGGCGAGAATGGCATCGTCGATACCATAGCCGGCATACAGAAAAAGAAGGATATACTTATCGTCGCCGGAAAGTATATGATGGATCAGTGGCTCAGGCGAATGTGCGTATTCCCGCGGGACGTGGGCTGGGAGCCAAGAGCGGTGCGCACGGACAAGTCCGAGGAGAAGCGCGTAGAGCTGCATCTTCATACCAAGATGTCCAGCATGGACGGCCTGACAGACGTTAAGGAAGCCATAAAGACCGCAGCCCGCTGGGGCCATAAGGCAATAGCAATAACGGATCACGGCGTGGTACACGCCTTCCCGGATGCGGTGGCACAGGCAGACAAGCTGAAAAAGGACGGCAAGGACATAAAAATACTGCTGGGCGTCGAGGGATACCTCATGCCCGACAGCGAGCTTATAAAGCGGCCGGAGCAATACGTGGCGATAGGCGTGGTAGCATATCCCGGCGTAAAGGAGGACGACGTATTCGAGATAGCCGCGCTGCGCTTTGACGAGAGCGGCGAAAAGGAAGGCTTATCCATAATAGTCAACAGCGGCGCGGCGCTGACCGATGCCATGGCCGAGGAGGCAGGGCTTACACGCGAAATGATAAACGGCGGCGTGAGCCTGAAGGACGGGCTGAAGCAGCTGTATGACTTTATAGGCGATGGAGTGAAGGTGATACACGACCCGCTGGAGCTGAACAACCTCAGGCAGCACGGCCTGCGCTTTGATATGGAGCTGGACGCGCACTGCGTAAGCACCTCCATGCTGTTTCATTACCTGCACAGGGAAAGCAAGCAGACGGATATGAGGACTGCGGCGGAGGCGCTGGGCGTGGAGCATTGCGGCGGCAGAGCTATGGAAAGGGCGAGGACTGCGGCAAAGATAATGAACGCCGTACTGTCCGAGATGACCGCAAAGGACATAGAAAAGCTGCCGCTCATAGACGCGGTTCCCAAGGAAAAGGGAAAGGGCCGCAGGCTCACCTACCATATAATCATAATGGCCAGGAACCACGAGGGCCTTATGAACCTTTACCGCCTCGTGTCATATGCTCACCTCGAGCACCTGCGCAAGGTACCGCAGATACCCAGAAGCCTTCTCAATATGCACCGCGAGGGCCTTATAGTAGGCTCCGCCTGCGAGGCAGGAGAGCTGTTCCGGGCGGTGCTCAGGGGGGAGAGCGAGGAAAAGCTCATGTCCATAGCGGACATGTACGACTATCTAGAGATACAGCCCATAGGCAACAACGCCTTCCTTATGCGAAACGGTACAGTGGACACGGAGGAAGGGCTTCGCGATCTCAACCGCAGGATAGTAGCCCTGGGCGACAGGATGGGCAAGCCTGTGGTGGCCACGGGGGACGTACACTTCCTGGAGCCGGACGACGCGCTTTTCCGCAGCATAATAATGCACGCAAGAGGCTTTGACGACGCGGAGCAGCAGGCCCCCCTATACTTCAAGACCACGGATGAGATGCTGGAGGAGTTCTCCTATCTGGGCGAGGAAAAGGCGAGGGAGGTAGTAATAACCAACCCCAACATGATAGCCGACAGCTGCGAGAGAATGAAGGCATTCCTGTCAGAAAAGGGCACCTATGCCCCCACGTTCCCCGGCGCAAACGACGAGCTGAGGAATATGGCGCTGAAGAAGGCTCACGAGATATACGGGGACGAATTGCCGGAGGTGGTGCAGAAGCGCCTTGATAAGGAACTGAATTCCATCATAGGCAACGGCTATTCCTCGCTGTACCTTATGGCACAGCGCCTTGTACACAAGTCAAACAGCGACGGGTATCTCGTCGGTTCCCGAGGCTCAGTAGGCTCTTCCTTCGTGGCCAACATGGCGGGCATAACCGAGGTAAACGCATTGCAGCCCCACTATGTCTGCCCCAACTGCCGGCACAGCGACTTCGACATAGACCGTACCAAGTATGCCTGCGGCGTGGACATGCCGGATAAGGACTGCCCCGTCTGCGGCGCAAAATACAAAAAGCTCGGCTACGAGATACCCTTCGAGGTGTTTCTGGGCTTCAAGGGCGACAAGACCCCGGATATAGACCTTAACTTCTCAGGGGATTATCAGCCTGTAGCGCATAAGTACGTTGAGGTGATGTTCGGGGAGGGCCACGCCTTCCGCGCCGGAACCATATCCGGCGTAAAGGACAAGATAGCCTACGGCTACGTCCGCTCCTACTGTGAGGCAAACGGCATAAACGCCGGAAAGGACGAGATGGACCGCATGGTGCAGGGCTGCACAGGAGTTAAGAAGACTACCGGCCAGCATCCCGGCGGCATAGTCATAGTGCCAAAGGAAAACGATATAATGGAGTTCACCCCGGTGCAGTACCCGGCGGACCGCAGCGAGGGCGATACCATAACCACCCACTTCGACTTTCACGCCATGGACGACAGGCTGGTAAAGCTGGATATACTGGGCCACGATGATCCGACGGTGCTTAGAATGCTGAAGGATATTACCGGCTTGGACCCCCAGACAATACCCCTTGACGACCCTGAAACCATGAAGATATTCCGCACCAGCGAGCCTCTGGGCGTTACGCTGGACGAGCTGGACTGCGACGTGGGCAGCATAGCAATACCCGAGTTCGGCACCACCTTCGTGCGGCAGATGCTCAAGGACACACGCCCTACTACGATGGAGGAATTACTCAGGATATCCGGCCTTTCCCACGGTACCGACGTATGGCTGGGCAACGCTCAGGAGCTGGTATTGAGCGGTACGGCGACGCTGTCGCAGGTAATATGCACCCGAGACGATATAATGAACTACCTTATACTCAGAGGCGGCGACCCATCCATGTCCTTCAAAACCATGGAGAGCGTCCGCAAGGGCAGAGGCCTTACCCCTGAGATGGAGGAGCATATGCGCTCCATAGATACGCCTCAGTGGTTCATAGACTCCTGCAAAAAGATAAAGTACATGTTCCCCCGCGCCCACGCAGCGGCCTACGTCATGATGGCCTTCCGAGTGGCCTACTACAAGGTGCATATGCCCCTCGCCTTCTATTCCGTTTACTATACCGTCCGAGCGGATGCCTTTGACATAGCCCAGGCGGAGGGCGGCGCCCAGAAGGTGCTTGCCAACATAAACGCCATAAAGAAAAAAGGCAACGATGCGGATAAAAAGGAAGAAGACCTGCTGACAATACTGGAGGTGGTCTTTGAAATGAACAAGCGCGGCATAGAGCTGCTGCCTGTGAACCTGTATAAATCCAAGGCCAGCCAGTTCATAATAGAAGACGGCAAGATACGGCCGCCCTTCTCATCGGTGGCGGGCGTGGGAGCCAACGCCGCCATAGGCATAGCCGAAGGCGCAAAGGGCGGCGAGTATACCTCCATAGAAAATTTTCAGGCCCGCACCGGCGCCAACTCCGCAGTGATAAAGGCGCTTGCGGAAGCCGGCTGCCTGAACGGGCTGCCCGAGACGGATCAGCTCTGCCTGTTTTAAAGAAGCCGGTATGTGCGGCGCTTTGATGCGAAATAATATGCTTGCATTATAGTGCCGCATATGGTACAATTTTGCTGTTGGTATATGGCAAGTTTGCTGTATTTTAGTTTTCAAGTAAGAGTGGGCGCGTCCTGCTCTTTTGTTTTGAATAGCGGAGGAATAGCATGAAGACCACCCAAACAGTGGAAGCTCTTCTCCGGCCGGTAGTTACAGGCATGGGCTACGAGCTGGATGAGGTAGAGTTTCAGAAGGAGCAGGGTAATTGGGTGCTCACCCTGTACATAGAGCATCAGGACGGAAGAAGCGCCACCATAGATGACTGCGAGGCGGTGAGCCGGGCCGTAGACCCCATATTGGACGAAGCAGACCCCATAGAGCAGGCATACTACCTCAGCGTGTCCTCCATAGGCATCGACAGGCCGCTCAAAAAGGATAGGGACTATCAGCGCAGCCTCGGCAGCCCCATTACGGTAAAGCTCTACGCCCCGCTCAAGGGCAAAAAGGAGTATACGGGCGAGCTTTTGTCATATACGCCCGATTCCTTCACCATAAGCGTAAAGGGCGAGGAGATGACCTTCCAGAAAAAGGACGCTTCAAAGGTGCAGCCCTATATAGACTTCAAGGCTCTGGAAAAGGACCTTGACGAATTAGAAGCAGATTTTGAAAATATAGAGACAGAAGAGGAGAATTGACAATGAACGCCGAATTCATAGAGGCACTGAATGCCATAGAGAAAGAGCGCGGGATAAGCAAGGATATACTGATAGACGCATTTGAATCCGCATTGATAGCGGCCTATAAGCGCAACTACGGCGCAGTGGGAAACGTCCGCGCCACAGTGGATAGGGATACGGGAGAGGTGCAGATATTCGCCTCCAAGACCGTCACCGAAACGGTGGAGAACCCCTATGCGGAGATATCTCTTGCCGAGGCGAAGAAGATCAATTCCCTCTATGAAGTGGGCGACGTTCTGGAGGAGGAGGTAGACCCCCGCAAGTTCGGCCGCATAGCGGCCCAAACCGCCAAGCAGGTGGTGGTTCAGCGCATTAGAGAGGCCGAGCGCGGCGTAATATTCGATGAATTCGTAGAGAAGGAAAACGAGGTGCTTACCGCCATAGTCCAGCGGGTAGAGAAGAACGGCATCTATGTAGAGCTGGGCAAGACAGACGGCTTCCTTGCCGCCTCCGAGACCATAGCGGGGGAGACTTATAACACCAGCGACAGGCTCAAGGTTTACGTCCTTGAGGTGCGCAAGACCAACAAGGGCCCGCAGGTAATAGTTTCCCGTACCCACCCCGGCCTTGTTAAGAGGCTTTTCGAGCTGGAGGTTCCCGAGATACAGACCGGCATAGTCCAGATAAAGTCCATAGCGCGGGAGGCGGGCTTCCGCACCAAGGTGGCCGTTTATTCTTCCGACCCTCAGGTGGACGCCGTGGGCGCCTGCGTGGGCCAGAAGGGGATAAGGGTAGAGCGCATAGTAAACGAGCTGCATAACGAAAAGATAGATATAATAGAGTGGGATCCCGATCCGGCAGTATATATTGCCAAGTCCCTTAGTCCTGCCCGTGTTATGATGGTATACATCAACGAGGCGGAAAAGGCCGCAAAGGTGATAGTGCCAGACAATCAGCTTTCCCTTGCTATCGGCAAGGAAGGCCAGAACGTCCGCCTTGCCGCCAAGCTCACAGGCTGGAAGATAGATATAAAGAGCCAGAGCCAGGCCGAGGAGGACATGGATATAGCCGACGCCGACAGCGAGGCGGACGGCGGCTTCGAGGAATAGTTTTGGAGGACCAGCAATGCCTGCTAAGAAGGTGCCTATGAGAATGTGCGTGGGCTGCCGCGAGATGAAGCCAAAGAAGGAGCTGCTGCGCATAGTCCGCTCTCCCGAGGGCGAAATAAGCGTGGACCGCACCGGCAAGGTCTCCGGCCGCGGCGCGTACATATGCGCCAACGCGGAGTGCCTGAACAGGGCCCGCAAAATAAAAGCGCTGGAAAGGGCGCTGGAGCACGGAATAGAGGACGAGGTTTTTTCAAGGCTCGCTTCGGAGATAACCGGCGATGCAGAATGACCGTCTGCGTACAGCTCTGGGCTTTGCGGCCAAGGCCGGGAAGTGCATATCCGGCGACTTTGGCGCGGAAAGAGCCGTGAAGGACAAAAAAGCCCTCATAATAGCCCTTGACAGCGGCGTGTCCGCCGCAACGCGGGAGCGCTACGAGGGAATGTGCCAAAGAGCCGGCATACCCTGCGTGTATCTCGAAGACCTTGGCAGGGCGATAGGAAAGGATAACCGCATGATAGCCGCGGTGACAGAGGCGGGCTTTGCCCGTATGATAGAAGAGACGTATAAGACTTCACAGCAAAAGTAACATACCGGGGGGTAATATCTATGGCAAACAAGACAATGGATTCCGCACGGGAATTTGAAACCCAGGCAAAGGAGCTTCTGGAGCGAGTAAAGCGAATGCAGAACGATCTGGGGGCGGCCCTTCAGTCCGTAAAGCGGGCGGAAAGCGAGCTTATAGATAAAGAAAAGCGCGCCGAAAAGGAACGCATGGAAAAAGAAAGGGCAGAGAGACTCCGAGAGGTCCTCACCAGCGAGGGCGACCTTGCCTTCCACGTAGGCGACGACAGGGCGGAGGAGCAGCCAGCCCCGGCAGAGAGCAAGAGCAAAGTAAATGAGAAGCCGAAGCCGGAGCCGGTGAAGGAGCAGAAGGCGGAGGAAAGCGTACAGGCAAAGGCGGAGGAAAGCGTACAGGCAAAGGCGGAGGAACCTGCAATGGCGGATAGGAAGCCTGAAGAAAAGCCCGAGACAAAGGCGAAACCCGCACCGGCAAATAAGCCTGTACAGCAGCAGCGCCCGGCCTATGAGCGCAGGGAACCTCAGCGCAGAGAGGACGGCAGGCAGCAGAAGCCACGCACTGACAGGCCGCAGCGGCCCGCAGACCGCCCGGAGCGCACAGACAGACCTCAGCAGCGCCCCGTACAGGGAGGCTACCAGCCTAAGCCGGCGGCCCGCACCATGGAATCCGCTGCGCCTTCCGTAAGGGATCAGGGCAAGAACCGAAGCCAGAAACCCCAGACAAGAGATGAGGAGCGCAAGGCGCCAAAGAATAAGAAAACCATTATGAAGGAAAACACCAGAGCAGCAGGCAGCTGGGACGACGACGCCCCAATGAGCCGCAAGCAGAAGCGCAAGCAGCAGGCGTTACATAAGCCGGAGCCGGTAAAGATCGACAAGGCCGTGCTGACTACCGAGACCATAACCGTAAAGGATCTTTCCGAAAAAATAGGCAAGCCTGTGGCCGAGATCATCAAAAAGCTGTTTATACTCGGCATAATGGCTACCATCAATCAGGAGATAGACTACGACACCTGCTCGCTCATCGCCGCCGATTACGGCATAGAGCTGGAGCTCAACATAGCCAAGACCGCCGAGGACGTGCTCAACGAGAGCGTTGAAGAGGCGGATTCCGAGGAGAACCTCGTACCACGCCCGCCGGTAGTTACCATAATGGGCCACGTGGACCACGGCAAGACCTCGCTGCTTGACGCCTTCCGCGAAAGCAGCATAACCGCAGGCGAGGCAGGCGGCATAACGCAGCATATAGGCGCGTATACCGTATCCTGCAAGGGGCGCACCATAACCTTCATAGATACCCCGGGCCATGAGGCGTTTACCTCCATGCGCGCCCGCGGAGCCCAGGTTACGGATATAGTAATACTGGTTGTGGCGGCGGACGACGGCATCATGCCGCAGACCATCGAGGCCATCAACCACGCCAAGGCGG
>ERZ827440.3191-NODE-3191-length-12734-cov-3.699582_pt1 | contig 12734 bp, 9 predicted proteins | sample MGYA00519774_ERZ827440 | MGnify/ENA primary metagenome ERZ827440 (study PRJEB31778, sample SAMEA3449302) | human gut metagenome | biome: human gut; feature: human-associated habitat; material: faeces | place: United Kingdom | collected 2010/2012 ... | reverse complement strand
CAGATCTGATCGAAGATAACATCGACCGTGTTGGGTTTACGAATATGGAATCCGAAGTATTTGATGCGAGAGTGTTGGATGAAGAACATATTGAGGCTGCGGATGTTGTGATCGCAGATGTACCATGTTCAGGACTTGGAATCATGGGAAAGAAAAATGATATTAAATACCACATTTCAGAAGAAGGCATGAAGGATCTTGTGAAGTTGCAGCGAGAGATTCTTGCAAATGCAGTGCAATATGTCAAGCATGGAGGTACATTGATCTATAGTACCTGCACGATCAATCCAGCAGAGAATGAAGAAAATTTCCGATGGATTCTTGATCACTTCGATTTTGAAGCAGTTGATATTACAAAAGAACTGCCAAAGGATCTAAAGATTGAAACTGCCCAAGAAGGATTTATTCAGTTGTTGCCAGGAATACATCCATGTGATGGATTCTTTATTGGTAAATTAAGGAGAAAATAAAGTTATGGATTTAAAATCAATGACACTTCAGGAGATGCAGGAATATATGGAATCCATTGGTGAGAAGAAATTCCGTGCAAAACAGATTTTTTCATGGATACATAAAGGCGTTTCAAGCTTTGATGAAATGACTAATATTCCGAAAAATCTCCGAGATAAGCTTTCCGAGAGGGCTACGGTTTGCGGAGGAAGAATCCTTGAGAAATATCCTTCAAAGCTTGACGAAACGGTGAAGTATCTTATCGAGCTTGATGACGGAAATATCATCGAGGCGGTTCTTATGTCGTATAAGCACGGGTTTACGGTGTGCGTTTCCACCGAGGTCGGATGTAAAATGGGATGCAGATTTTGTGCCTCCACGATAGATGGTCTTGTAAGGCGTTTGAGCCCGGGCGAAATCCTGTCGCAGATAACTTTAATCGGTTCCGACAGCGGTGAAAGAATCAGCAATATTGTGCTTATGGGTATAGGCGAGCCCCTTGATAATTATGATAATGTAATTAAATTTATCCGTCTTGTAAATCATCCCGACGGCGTAAATATCGGTCAGCGTCATATTTCTCTTTCAACCTGCGGTCTTGCCGAAGGGATTGAAAGGCTTGCACAAGAGGATTTGGGCATAACTCTTTGTGTGTCGCTTCACGCTGCAGAGGATGAAAAAAGAAGTGAAATTATGCCCGTAAATCGCAAATATAATATAGACAGACTTATGAAAGCCTGCCGCTCCTATGTCAACAGGACGGGCAGGAGAATGATTTTTGAGTATTCCCTTATCGGAGGAGTGAATGATACCGATGAGGATATTGATAATCTTGTTAAGCTGACACAAGGGCTTATTTGCCATGTGAATTTGATTCCCGTAAATCCCATTAAGGAGCGGAATTTCAAATCCAGCAGGCGTGTGAGAGAGTTTTGCGAAAAGCTTGAAAAAAGAGGTGTCAGTGCAACGGTTCGCCGTGAGCTCGGCAGAGATATAAGTGCTTCTTGCGGACAGCTCAGGCGAAGCAAGCTGAAAGGAAGTGATCTGGAGTGACAATAGTTGCAAAAACCGATGTGGGCAAGGTACGAAAAATTAATGAAGACAGTTTTTGTACGTTCAAAGCCGGAGAATTTGATGTTATGATTATTGCCGACGGAATGGGCGGACACAATGCCGGAGAGGTTGCATCCGCCTGTGCGGTTGATATTATTAAAAAGTATATTACCGAGAATATGGGAAAAACGGATGTTGCTTCTTTGCTGAAGGGTTCCATATCGGATGCCGATGAAAAAATACTTGAAAAGTCCATGCAGAATGAAAAATACAGCGAAATGGGGACAACCGTGGTTATGGCGCTTATCAAAGGGAAAACCGTGTTTTTCGCAAATGTGGGTGACAGCCGCGGATATGTAATGGACAAATGCGGAATAAAGCAGATTACGGTGGACGATTCGATAGTGTCCGAGCTTTTAAGAAACGGTGAGATTACTCCCGCCGAGGCAAAAACTCATCCCCACAGAAATATAATTACCCAGGCTGTGGGAACAAAGGGCGGAGTTGAACCGAGGGTTTATCGTCATGTTTGCAAGGCAGGAGATACCGTTCTTCTGTGTTCCGACGGATTAACAAATATGCTTGACGACGGAGAAATATTTGAAACAATAAAAAGATACGGCGTAAAGTCCGGAACGGAAAAGCTTATTGAATTTGCAAATGACCGCGGCGGAACAGATAACATAACGATTGCGGCAGCCGAATTTATCGAGGAGGGCAATGTATGATAGGGAAAATATTGGGCGGAAGATATGAAATACGCGAAAAGATCGGAAGCGGCGGAATGGCCGATGTTTACAAGGCTTATTGCATAAAGCTTAATCGCTTTGTGGCTGTGAAGATTCTTAAGGACAGGTATAATGTAGACCGTGAATTTGTCAGCCGTTTTGAACTTGAATCCCAGGCGGCGGCAAGCCTTTCGCATAATAATATCGTTTCCGTTTACGATGTGGGCTATGAGGATGGAATACATTACATAGTTATGGAGCTTCTTGACGGAATAACGCTTAAGGATTATATAAGTATCCACGGGATGCTTCCGTGGAAGCAGGCTCTGGATTTTTCCATTCAGATTTGCGATGCGATGGATCACGCTCACAAAAAAGGCATTGTTCACAGGGATATAAAACCGCAGAATATTATGGTTACCGCAGACAATGTGTTAAAGGTGACGGATTTCGGAATTGCACGCACAGCCAATAAGGATATTACGACAGAGGACAATACCGCAATAGGTTCGGTGCATTATATTTCGCCGGAGCAGGCTCGGGGCGGATATGTGGATGCAAGCTCCGATATATATTCCATGGGTGTTGTTATGTATGAAATGCTCACCGGAAGGGTTCCCTTTGACGGCGATTCCCATGTATCCATAGCTCTTATGCATATGCGTGAGGAACCCGTTCCGCCGTGCGATATTGTTATTTCCATACCGTACGAGCTTCAGGCGGTTTGCCTTCGCGCAATGGCAAAGAATCCTGCGGAGCGTTTTGCCGATGCCGGTGAAATGCTGGCAAGCCTTAAGGCGATAGCTGCGGAGTATTCAAACGATAAGCCTGCAAAAACAGTTGAGGACTATGAGGATTACTTATCCTCCGTACTCACATCGGGAGAGAAAAGGGATGTTCCGGTTACGCACAGATATAAGGAGGAAAGCAAAGTGCCCGAAAAACGCAAAAAATCAGAAAAAGAATCCAAAAACGAAAAGAAAGCAAAGCTTTTTGTGATAATCGGTTCGGTTTTGATTGTAGCGATATTCGTTCTGGTGTTCGTAAGAGCGATAAAGCCCGATATATTCAGCAGCGAAAGCTCTCAGCTTGTAATCGACAAGTATCCTAACCTTGTCGGACGAAAGATCGAAGATGTAAAAAAAGAGTATAAGAACGATAAAACCGTTACCATTAAAGAGGCAGAGGAAAGAGTTGAATCCGTAGAATACGAAGAAGAAGGATATATTGTTGAGCAGTCCCCCAAGGCGGGAAAGAAAGTCACCGGAAATCATATCACCATCACCGTTACCGTAAGCAAGGGGAATAAGGACGGGCTCGAGGAGGTTCCGGATTTTCAGGGCAAGCATTACGAGAATGCGGTAAAAACACTTGATAAGTACGGAATCGACTATGAAATTATTCCGGACGAAAGCTCCGACCAGCCCGAAGGTTATGTTATCAGTCAGACGCCAAAGGCAGGAAAGAAGCTTACAAGCAGCACTAAAGTTAAGCTTTATGTTAATATGACTAAGGATGAGGATGAGCTCGAAAGAGTTCCCAAGGTAGTGGGACTTGATTCCTCCGATGCAAAAGCAGAGGTTGAGTCAAGCGGCTTTGAGTGGGGCTCGGTTACCGAGCAGGAGAGCAGCGAGCCTAAAGGTACCGTTATTTCGCAATCTCCGGATGCAGGCACGGAAATCAAAAAGGGCTACAGAATAAATGTTGTGGTAAGCAGCGGAACGGTGCAAAAAAATGAACCGTCTTCCGAATCAATCGGCTCAACGAGCGATCAGCCCGAGCTTAAAACCGTGTATCTTACAGTCGATCTTCCCACTGACCGTGAGAAGGTTGATGTGGTTATAAAGATTGACGGAAAAGAGGTTTACAACCAGGTATATCAGACCAGCAACGGCACCGCCGATTTGAGAATAACCGGTAGCGGAACAAAGAATGTTGAAGTTTATTTTGACGGAGAGCTTAAAAGAAGCGAGAATGTAAATTTTGATGAATAAAGGTATAATTGTTAAAGGAATAGGCGGCTTTTATTATGTAAAGACCAAAAACGGCGAGATCATTGAATGTAGGGCAAGAGGGGTGTTCCGTAAAAACGGGATTACTCCTCTTGTGGGGGACAGAGCGTCCGTGTCCGATGACGGCAACGGAGGACTTGCCTTGGCGGAGATTTTTCCGAGGAAAAACAGCCTTGTAAGACCTGCGGTTGCAAATGTTGATTGCGTTGTCATTGTTGCGGCGGCGGCGTCGCCCGCTCCCGATACGGTTCTTCTTGATAAAATGACGGTTTCTGCGGAATTTCGCGGAATTGAGCCTATAATTTGTATCAATAAAAGCGACCTTGCGGACACAGGAAGGCTTGAAAGAATTTACGCAAAAACAGGATACAGAGTTGTGGTCACAAGCGCCGATGACGGCAGCGGGACAGACGAACTCAAAAAATTGCTTGAGGGCAAGATTTCGGCGTTTACCGGAAATTCCGGGGTGGGAAAGTCGAGTCTTCTTAACTGTCTTGCTCCTCATTTTGTGCTTGAAACCGGAGAGGTCAGCAGAATAGAACGGGGCAGGCATACTACAAGACATGCCGAGCTTATGGAGCTTTCAAACGGAGCATTGGTTATAGATACTCCCGGATTTGGATCGTTTGAGGTCGATTCAATGGAAAGCGGGGAGCTGAAGAATTATTTCCCGGAGTTTCGAGCTTTTGAGGGAATGTGTCGTTTCTCGGGGTGCAATCATATTGCGGAACCCGATTGCGCCGTGAAGAATGCGGTAAAAGAGAAAATCGTAAGTAAATCAAGACATAACAGCTATAAAAAGCTGTTTGAAGAGCTTAAAGCAACAAAAAAATGGTAGGAGGATTACATATGAATTATTTGTCGCCTTCGGTGCTTTCCTGCGATTTCGGGATTGCCGCCCGGCAGATTAAAGAGGCGGAAGAAGCAGGGGCACAGTATTTGCATCTTGATGTTATGGACGGAAGTTTCGTTCCGAATATTTCATTCGGTGTTCCCGTTATAAAATCGCTCAGAAAACACAGTAATGCGGTTTTTGATGTGCACCTTATGATTGATGCGCCCGAAAGATATATAAAGGATTTTGCCGATGCCGGCGCCGATATAATTACTTTTCACGCAGAAGCGACGCCCCACAGCCACCGAGTAATTCAGCAAATAAAGGAGCTTGGCAAAAAGGCAGGTATAGCACTCAACCCGTCTACGCCTCTTTCGGTACTCGATTATGTAATGGATGATGCGGATATGATTTTGATTATGTCCGTAAACCCCGGGTTTGGCGGGCAAAGCTACATTCCTGCAACAACCGAAAAAATCCGCGCTCTTAAAGAGAAGCTCGGTAAAAGAACGGTGGACATCGAAGTTGACGGAGGTATAACCGTGAACAACATTTCCGAGGTTTTATCCGCCGGCGCAAATGTCATTGTTGCGGGGTCTGCGGTATTCGGCCAAAAAAATATTTCGGAAAGCACAAAACAACTTTTAAACCTATTATAACAAAAAACCTTTACAATATGTAGTATTCATGCGAAAATAACAGCACAAAATGTTGAAATGTTTATTTTTGTAAAAAAATATTAATATAAAATTTTAAAAAAACACTTGCAAAATTTGATTTTTGTGTTACAATAGATATATATTGTATTAATGTGCGAGGTTATGTCGTGCGTTAACTGTTTAATTAGAAGGAGGAAATCTGTTATGAAAAATTTAGTTAGAGGATTTTGTCTCGGGCTTGTTTTGGTTATGCTGGTTTCGATGTCCGCTTTTGCGGCTGAGATATCTGCTCCTGCGGTTACTGTTGACAAGGACGCAAAGACCGCGGATGTGTCGGTCACCGTTAAGGAACCGGAAGCAGAACAGTATGTTACTATTCTTGTTATTAAGAATACCGCAAATCTTGCAAGCGTAAGCGAAGGCGATATTGCTTATGTCGACCAGGAAAAGGCTGTTGACGGTAGTGTTACATTTAAGCTCGGCGTTGATACCGCAAAGTACGGTGAAAAGTTCACGGTTTATGTTGGCGGTACAGGCGTTGCCGCTCCCGCATCTGCTCCGCTCAGCTTCTCAAACGGCGGCCCCGGTGATGCAGACGGAGACGGAATGGTTAATATTAAGGACTATAACTTAATAATCGGCGCATTCGGTTCTGCCACAGGCAGTGCTACATATGATGAAAAGGCTGACCTTAATTCCGACGGAATGGTTAATATCAAGGACTATAACATAGTTATCGAAAACTTTGGTAAGACCTATTGATTTTGTTTAGTTTTGTAAAAAATTAAAGTATAAATATTCTAAGAAAGAAGAGGACAAATTATGAAACTTAAGAAGATTATCTCATTAGTGCTTGTCTTTGCCATGATGGTGACGGTTTTCTCTGCGGTTGCTGTTTCTGCCGAAGGAACTGCTACTGCCAACTTGGAATTCGTTGCTTATGACAATGACGGTAATCCCGTAGCAGGCAATTTGGAAGCTGGCAAAACATATCAGATCGGTATTAAACTTACCGATATTTCAGAGAAGAAATTCCAGTCTGCTCAGGTAGCAGTTCACTACAATTCCGATACAATTGAAATCGTTGATAAGAACGGTGATCCCGCAACAAAAGCTAAGGATGTTTTTATCGACAGAGCTGACATTTATAATGCAGATGAAGAAGAAGGCTACTATGCAAAGGTTGCCGCTAAGATTGATGCAGCAAACGCTCTTTTGATCTATGCTCTCGGTATGGATAAGGATGCAGGTGTTACATCTGTTGACAATGACGGTGAATTTGAAGTAGTTAAGTTCAGAATCAAGGCTAAGAAGGATGGTCAGACAGGTATTTCTATTGCTACAAGCGCTCTCGGCGAAGGTAAATATGATGCTTCAAACCCTGACGGTATCATTGCTACAACTCCTTCCGAAGCAACCGTAACAATCGTTCCCGTTGCATTTAGAATCGGTGAAGTTGCTTACACATCCGCAGTTGTTGACAGCGAGGCTGTTTTCGACAAAAAGGTTGGATTTGGTGTAGCGGCTGACAGTGTTATTGAAACTCTTCTTAAAAAAGTTAAGGTTACATATACCGATGAAGACGGAGCACCCGTTGATTTGGATTCTGCAATCACATGGACGGCTCCCGCAAACTATAATCCTGACAAAGCAGGTTCTTACACATTTACAGGTAGCGTAGAAGTTCCCGAAACAATCAATTATAAGGGTACTGCTATAAGTGTAAGCGCAGTTGTAACAATTGATAAGCTTAAGGTAGCAGCTGATACTGAAATCTCAGTAAAAGCAAAGGCTGGCGAAGCTCCCGTACTTCCCGCAACAGTTGAAGTTGCGCTTGATGACGACAGCAAGGCTGAGCTCAGCGTTACATGGGCAGAAGTTGCAGATACTTCAGCAGGTAACAGAGATGTAGAAGGTACTCTTTCCGGTACAGAAAACATTGATGTAAACGGCAAGAAGGCAATAGCTCATGTTACATTTGCACCTGCAATTACAGAAGGTTCCTTCAAGACCGTTATAACAGACAGCAGTGCAGCAATCCCTGTTGATGCTGAAGACTATGACGTTGCTATTGATGCAGTTCTTCCGGATGTAATTTTCGGAACGAATACTGCAGATGAAGAAGTATTTAAGGCGGTAGACAGTTGGGTTAAGGTTAGTGCTGATCCCGAGGGCGGAGAATACAAGCTCGGAGATGTAATCACATTTAAGCCTGTAACAGAAGGATTTGACTTCGGTGAATTTGTAATTGCTATTACATTGGAAGCTCCCGAGGGCAAGAAATCCGTAACATTTGATAAGACTACTGTTGAACTTGCATATAAGACAGACGCAGGTATCACAGCAGAAAAGGTAATTGAAGCAGTTGAGTTTAAGGGTACATATGCTGACGGTACAGAGGTTACGGTTAAGGGCACAGACATTGATTGGAACGCTGACGATGTTGCCGGCTTTAACGGAGCAAATGACGGTGTTTACACTCTCAAGGGAAATTGGGAAGACATCTATGGTAACTCACAGGCCTTTGTTGTAACTGTAACGGTTACAGCTGCCGGAGCTACTAAGATCACAATTAAGTCAAGCCTTATGGGAGCTAATCCTATTACATCACTTTCAATGGATACGCTTTCAACCAAGAAGATATATGTAGCTCTTGAACCTGTTGGTGTGGTTGATACGGTTACATGGACGGTTTCCAATAAAGCATACGCAACAGTTACAGGTAACGCTGACGGTTCCGCAACGATTAAGACAAAGAGCGTATCAGGTAAAGTTGTTGTTACCGCAACAACCGGAAGTGGATTGAAAGCTTCCTTCACACTGGTAGTTAATGATTCTAACAGCGGTGCTGTACAGATTGGTTCTTCAAGCGGCAACGGTAAGGGTGGATTCTCACTTCTTCCTTCCGCAGCTGATGACATTGCAGCAGAAGAAGTAATTAAGTCCAGCCCCTTCACAGATCTTGAAGGCTACAACTGGGCAGCAACTCAGATTGAAACAATCAGACTTCTCGGTATTGTAAGCGGTAAGACAGCTACAACCTTTGCTCCCGCAGACAGCGTTACAAGAGCTGAATTCCTTGCAATGCTTGTAAGACTCTTTGGCTTCAAAGCAGGTGCTGATGTTAAGACATTTACCGATGTTTCCGCAGACGATTGGTTCTATGATGCAGTTAATGCTGCAAGCTCACTCGGAATTGCATACGGTTATGAAAACGGTGCATTTGATCCTAATGCAGTAATCACCCGTGAAGATATGGCTGTATTTGCAAAGAGAGCACTTGAAGCTGCCGGCGTAGATCCTGATAAGGGTATCACAGGCGTATTCTCTGATGACGGTGATATTTCCGATTATGCACATGATGCAGTAATGTATATGTCCGCTATAGGTGCAATCAACGGTATGGGCGACGGAACATTCGCTCCTCGTGCAACAGCTAACAGAGCACAGGCAGCAGTTATTATCTACAATCTTTACATTAAAAAATAATTTACTCTGTTATAAGTATATGGGCCTGTCTTGTGACAGGTCCATATTTGTAACAATCCATTAAGAGAGGAATAATTATGAAAAAAATAATAGCGTTAATACTTACATTCGCACTTTGTTTTTCATGTATTGCAGCTGTTTGTGCAGAAGACGGCGCAACAGTTAAAATTGAAGCTTCGGCTGAAAAGGTTTCTGTAGGCGATGAAGTTACAGTTAATGTTACCCTCAGCGGCAATACTAAAAAGACGCTCAGTTCATTCCAAATTGCTGTTTTCTATAATGAATCCGTATTGGAATACAATACTGAGGAAGGTGTAAAGCTTGATTCTGCGCTTGAAGCAGCAGGAATGAGCAAGATTTACTACAAAAAAGGCGATAGCATAATCAATTTTGCCGCCGGCTTCACTCCCGACACACTTGAAATGAGCCCGGCAAGCGTTGAAGAAAATATTACTCTTTGCACATTAAAATTCAAAGCTGTCGCAGAGGGTGATGCTAAGCTTGTATTTGCAGTTAAGGATAATGCCCCCAAGTATGAATCGGCATTTCCTGAGGGAGTGCTCGTATTTACCGACAGTCTTACAACAAATGAAACTTGTGCAGTTCAAAATGCTGATGTTATAGTAGGTGAAGGTACAGCTACAAAAATAATCACCGAAATTATCGGTATTGAAAAAATCAATGTTCCTTTGGGAACTCCCGCTGAAGACGTTATCGCAAAGCTTCCTACGGAAGTAAGCGTTAAGCTTGATGACGGAACTACCGGTACCGTTAAAATGGCTTGGACTGCAGCTTCTCTTGTATCTGCCTATGATGCAAACGTGCCCGGAGAATATTTGTTCACAGGAAACATTACCGACTCCGGAGAGTACGATAATTACAATAAGCTCTTCTCGTTGGCAACGGTTGTTGTCGGGGACGGCAAAGGCGATGAAAACAGTGCGTCTGACGAAAAGACCGAGATAGTAATGGTTATCGGTTCCGATTCTCCCACTGTAAACGGAGAAACGGTTAAAATTGATGTGCCTGCACAGATTCTTGACGGCAGAACAATGACTCCTTCAAGATTTGTGGCCGAAATGCTGGGCGCAGATGTTGACTGGGATGACGAAACAAAGACAGTTACGATCACCAAAGGCGAAAAGGTTATCAAGCTTGTAATCGACAGCAATATAGCTTTGGTTGACGGTGAAGAAGTTGAAATTGATGTTCCCGCAACTATCATAGACGGAAGAACACTTACTCCTTCAAGATTTGTAGCTGAAATGCTTGGTGCAGATGTTGACTGGGACGATGAAACAAAGACGGTTACGATTATAGGCTGATTTAAAGCTTTAGCGACTTTTGTGAACGCAATATTAAGGAGGACAGAATTATGTCTAAGGTTTATCCCGAGCTGAAATCTTCCGGGATAATAAAAAAGTTTGAAGGAAATCCTATTCTTTCAAAAAAGGATATTCCGTACGATGCAACTTTGATTTTTAATGCCGGTGTTACAAAATATCATGGTAAGTATTATATGATTTTCCGTAATGATTACGGTATGCAGGAGGAGAACTATCCCGGATATTGGCGCGACGGAGGTACAATGCTTGGCGTTGCGGAAAGTGATGACGGTGTAAAATGGGTAGTGCGCCCGAAACCGCTTACAGATTCAGCAGAAATAACAGACCCGGAAATTAAAAGGTTTTACGATCCGAGGCTTACGGTTATAGATGATGAGATTTTCATTTGCTTTGCTATTGATACTAAGCATGGTATAAGGGGCGGTATCGGCAGAATTACCGACGATTTCAGCAAATTGGAGATAATCTCAATGACAGCTCCCGATAACAGAAATATGGTGCTGTTCCCCGAGAAAATTAACGGACTGTATGCACGGCTTGAACGGCCGTTCCCCGTATACGGACGAGGAGGAAAAGACAGATTTGATATTTGGATTTCCTTTTCTCCCGATCTTAAATTCTGGGGTGAAACAAAGCTTGTTCTCGGCGTAGAGGATGTGCCCTTTGCAAACGATAAAATAGGCCCTGCCGCGCCTCCCGTAAAAACCGATAAGGGCTGGCTCACAACATTCCATACGGTTGACAAGGATGATTCAAGAGGCAAAAACGGCTGGGAAACCAAGTGGTCAAAGAGATATTGCGGAGGAATAATGCTTTTGGATCTTGATAATCCATCAAAGGTTATAGGAATGTCAAAGCTTCCCCTCATTGCTCCCGATATGCCTTATGAAACAGACGAGGGCTATCGCCAAAACGTTATTTTCCCGGGCAGTATGATTGCAGAGCCAAACGGCGAAGTAAAAATCTATTACGGCGCAGCAGATACGGTTGAATGCCTTGCAACAGCCAATATTGATGACTTGATAAACCTTTGTGACGAATAGTTATAACGGGATTTTAGAAAATGTTATTAAAAAATTTTAATAAAATAAAAAGAGGAGAGTAATTTTTATGAAGAAATTGACAGCATTTGTTCTGGCGGCGATTATGGTGCTTTCTATGTTCACCGTTATCTCGGCAGACACACAGAAAGTTGAGGCAACCTTTATCAAGGTTGGAGCAAACGAGCAGTATAAGGACATTCAGTCCGCAATAGATGCCGCAAAAGGCATTGAAGGCACAGTTGTAATCGACCTTGCAGAGGGCGACTACACCCTTACAGACACTATTTCCATTGAAAACGCTTCCGATATTGTAATAAGAGGCAACGGAAAAGCGTCAATTCGCGGTAGCCGCGACATTCCGTTCAGTGCTTTTTCAAAAGTAACGGATGAAGCTGTTCTCAACAGAATCGTTGAAAAGAAGGGCAAGGAAGCAGTAGTTTCCGTAAAGCTTGCTGACCTTGGTATTACAGACCTCGGAAGTATGAGAGCTATAGGCTTCGGTGTAGGCGGAACTGAAGAATATGCGGATCAGTTCGGATATTCCACAACCCTTACATATAATGATGAATATCTTGATAACGCTCAGTATCCTAACGGCACCGACTATGTTTACACTTCGTCAATTAAGACAGAGGGCTCTGATGATGAAGTTGAATACGGCAAAATGAAGGTTGTTCGTTATACAATCAATGATGCAAGATTCAAAAAGTGGTCCGAAGCGAAAGATATGTATGCTCTCGGTTGGTATGTTCATGACTGGGCAGAAACTGTTGCACCTGCAACCGTAGAGGCAGACGGTACAATAAAATCCGTTTCCGGCTATGCTCCGATCAAGGCTGACAGACGAGTTAAGTTTTTGAATCTTCTTGAAGAGCTTGATGTTCCGGGCGAATGGTATCTCGATTTTGAATCGGGTATTCTCTATCTCATTCCTCCTACGGGTATTAAGGCAGATGATACGCTTTCATTCAATGCCTTTGACAAGAATCTGGTTGATATAACAAATTCAAAGAATATCACATTCCAGGGCGTTCGTTTTGCAGGTACAAGAAGAACTGCAATCAATGTTTCAGGCTGCGAAAACGTTGAAATAAACGATTGCGATATTACAAATAGCGG
>ERZ827440.3187-NODE-3187-length-12756-cov-12.561531_pt1 | contig 12756 bp, 5 predicted proteins | sample MGYA00519774_ERZ827440 | MGnify/ENA primary metagenome ERZ827440 (study PRJEB31778, sample SAMEA3449302) | human gut metagenome | biome: human gut; feature: human-associated habitat; material: faeces | place: United Kingdom | collected 2010/2012 ... | reverse complement strand
CCACATGAGCGCCGACGCGGGATTCATAATGCCGCCGTAGATGATCGTGGACGCGATTACGCCGTAGATGCAAAGGCTGATGCGGCTGCGGCGCAGAACGCCTTTGCGGTAGAGAATGCCCGCCAGCCAGCCGATGATACCCATCGAGAACATCTGCCACGGCGTCCATTGCCCTTGCGAGAACAGCATATTGGATACCAGCATGGTCATCGCACCAACGAGGAATCCCGTTTCGCCGCCGAAGGCCACGCCCGCGAGGATCGTCATAGCAACGACCGGCTTGAACTCCGGCAGCATGAAAAATACGGCGCGTCCCGCAACGTTCAGGGCAACGAGAACCGCAATCAACACCAGCTCCCGCGCCTGCGGCTTGCGTCCCTCGAAAATCAGGAAGAACGGCAGCAGACATTCCAGCAAAATGAGCAGCGAAATGAAATAGTATTTCCGTCCATCGAAGTAATACACGCCAATGAACAGCGTTAGCGGAATGAGCAGAAGAATCAAAAGCGTCGCAACGATGGTGCGCTTCTGGAGCTTTCGCTTTTCGACCGGCGTCTGAATCAGGTAATCTGGGCGTTCCGCCTTGTGGCTCACGGACAGTGCAAAGACGAGCATGGATATGAGCATTACACCGTAGAGCTTCAGCTGGTCGCCCGCGAGGGCGGTCAAGCCATCGGCGTTTACGAGCTTCGTGAGATCGGTGACGTTGAGTGTCTGGATGATTAAGACCAGCGACACGATTCCCGACACAGCGGCAAGAATCTTGCGCCAGACAGGCAGTTTCTTCGCGGCTGCTTTTTCCGTTTTCGGTTCAGGCAGCACACGCGCATACTGCGGCAGCTCCGGTTCCGGTTCGACCGCGCCGCCGCAGGCTGCAATCACATCCTCGGGCGTGACGGCATCTAGCAGCACGTCGCGGGCAATGCGATTTGCGGCGGTCGTGTAGAAGCTGTTGCCCGAGAAAAATGTCCGCGGTTCCGCCTCGGTGACGACGTTGCCGTCGAAGAACAGGGCGCATCGGTCTGCGTATTTCGCGCAGAACTCAATATCGTGGCTCACCATAAGGATTGCCACACCGGACGCTTGGAGTGTGCGGAGAATCTGTCCGAAGACCTGCTTGAACTCCGCATCCAAGCCTTTTGTCGGCTCGTCAAGAAGCAGAATGTCGGGGTTCAGGAGCAGGATTTTCGCTAGCGCCGCACGCTGCTGTTCACCGCCAGATAAATCGTAGGGGTGACGGTCAAGCAGGTCGGTCAATTTACAAAGCGATACAACTTGCGCCAGCCGCTCGGATTTGCGCTCCGCTTTTGGGAGGATTTCCAGAAGGTCTTCTCGCACGGTATTTTTCACGAACAATGCCTGCGGATTTTGTGGTAGCATACCAACAGAACCGCTGATATGAAGCTCGCCGCGGTAGGCTTTCCGCAGCCCGGCAAGCAGGCGCATAGACGTTGTTTTGCCTGTGCCGTTGCCGCCGAGCAGCGCCAGAAATTCGCCCTTGTGAAGCTCCAGCGACAGACCTTTCACGACATCCGGAGCATCCTGCTCATACTTGAACCACAATTCCTGCGCCGAAACAACGGTTTCGCCGTTCGGCGCGGGTTTTTGCGTTTCAGGGACAGCTTTCAAATCATGCGATTTTGCATAATCCAGCAGCCAGTTTCGCCCGTCGCAGACGGAGATGGGGCAGGCGGCTTTAGAATCCGTCGCGCTCCAGATGCGCATGGCGGCGGGCATCGCCAAAAACATCGCGCTGCCGCTGTTTTTGAGTTCCGCGCCGACTTCTGCGGGCGTGCCGGTGCAAAGGAGCCTGCCCTTGTCCATGACCGCGACACGAGATGCAAAGGAAAATGCTTCTTCCAGCCGATGCTCCGTCAGGATGATCGTCGTGCCAAGCTCCCGGTTGATCTTGCCGAGTGTGGCAAGAAAATCCGACGCGGCAATGGGGTCAAGCTGGCTCGTCGGCTCGTCGAGGATCAGCACCTTCGGCTGCAAAACCATGACCGACGCGAGGTTCAGGAGCTGCTTTTGACCGCCCGAAAGTGCCGTGACGGGCTTATAAAACCACGTCTGGATGCCGAAGAAACTTGCCATTTCTGCAACGCGGCGGCGAATGGTCGGCGTATCATAGCCAAGGGATTCCAGCCCGAACGCCAGCTCATGCCAGACCTTATCCGTGACGATCTGGTTTTCGGGGCTTTGCTGCACGAAGCCAATCTTTTCTGCCTGTTCGCGCTGGTCAAGGGAATCCAGATTTCTTCCCTCAAACAGAATCTCGCCGCTTCTGCGCCCGTGCGGCGCAAGGACGGTTTTGAGCTGCCGCAGCAGCGTCGATTTGCCGCAGCCCGAGGGGCCGCAAAGCACCAGAAACTCGCCCGGCTGGACGGACAGCGACAAATCGGAAATTGCGTTTTTCGCTTGTTCCGGGTAAGCAAAATTCAAGCCTTTGATTGTAAAGATTTCCACTGCCTGTCCTCCTTTCGGTCGAGAATCACGGGGGTAAGAACGAGCGCCAGATAAACGCACATGAAGCTCACAGTCATGGGGTTCCACACGGCGGCTTTGACGGTCGGATAATATCTAAAATAGGTGCCGCCCGCCATCCAACCGGAAATGAGGTACGCGCCGCAGAAGATCAGCCACGCGAGGGCGGTCTTGTCGCGGTCGTCAAAGCGATAGATGGAAAATGCCGTGCGCCCCGGCAGACCGTAGCCGCGCGAACGCATGGAATCTGCTGTTTCGATTGCATTTTCAAGTGACCATGTGACCATGATGGAGAAAATTTTGACGGCGTTGCCGACGCGGCGCAGGACGCTGCCGGTTTTGGTATCGCGCCCGATGCAGCTCTGCGCTTCGGAGACAACTTCCATCTGTGATTTGAATTTCGGGATGAAGCGCAGCGCCATCGACAACACCAATGACAGTGCGGGGATCATACGTCCAAAGAGGTAGACAAACTTGTCCGAAGTCATAATTTCGTTGTAGCTTGAAAACCACAAGACAACGCTTGCCAGCATGACCGCCGCTGCCACGCCGTACAAAATGGATTCCAGCGTCAACGGGTTTCCACTTGGCAGATACGTCAGCATCGTTTGCCCCTCGTGGTTAAACGCGGGGTTGACCAGCGCGGCGATCACCGTCATGGGAAGTAACCCCATGACGGCGAAGCGCACGGCTTTTTTGCCTTTGAGATAGACGTCATATGCCAATGCGCCGGTCAGCGAGATCGCCAGATAGACCGGGTGCATTAAGCACATGGATAGTAAGAGAACCAGCGCGTAGTACAGGAAATTGATAATGGGATGATACCCCGAAAAAGCGTCTTTGTTTTTCATCAGCCGCCTGTTGCGTAGCCGCCGCCTACATCATCTCCGAGGTCGCAGGTATAGACCCACTCGATCACGTCGCCGTCCTGGAGCAGATAGCGGCTGCATCCGTAATTCGGGAACCAGTCATTGACGCGATACATCCAACCGGAGAGATTGCCTACGTCAAACTCATAAAGATTGTTGATCCCTTCGATATAGGCAGAGTTGTAGATCGGTGTGTTGGAAAACTCCATGTGGATCTTCTGCTGTTTACACGTTCGCTGCAAGACATTGAAGACACTTTCGCCCTCGTAGAACGTGACGGTCATCGGCTTGAGGATCCAACCGTCCTCCGGAACCAGCTCCCGTTTTTCTTCTTTGCACAAATCCATGTTATCCAGAATGGTGGCGCAGGAGATGGAGAGCGTACAGGTGTATTCCGTGTTGCCGATTTCCACATCCTCCGGTTCGACCGGAATAGGTTTGCCCTCTGGCACGGGGTCGGTCTGATACTTGTCCTTGTGTGTGCCGGTGTCGATCAGCATACCGTTGACTTCTTCGTATTCACCGGTCGCGTTTGCCTGAATTTCCTCCGGGGAAACGTATTCTGGCTGCTCGGTATCAGTCTGCGCCGGTTCGTCCGTCTGCGGCTCGTCAGACGGCTCTGGTGCGCTTTCTGTGGGTGCTTCTGTCGGTTCCGTCTCAGCATCATCCGGCACATCTGCCGTCGCTGCGGGCTGCTCCGACGTCTGCACCGGCGCGTCAGCAGTTGGCTGCTCCGGGGCTTCTGCCGGGGCAGAAACAGTTGCCTGCTCAGCCGGGTCTTTCTGCTTCGGCATATTCCGGTCGCCGAAGACGAACGCTGCCGCCAGCACCAGTACGATCAGAACCGGCGCGATGATTTTCCACTTATTCTTCTGCCAAAATGTCATATCAGATCAACTCCGAAGTAACCAACATATTGTAAAGCATCTGCGCGATCTCGCAGCGCAGGATCGCTTTTGTCGGTTCAATATTGAGATCACTCTGGTCGAGGATCCCCGCCGAGTAGCAGAACGCCAGCGGTTCCTTTGCCCAGCTTGCTACGCCCCGGTAATCTCCGAACTGCGCCAGCATATCCTTGATCGATGCCGCGTCCATCGCGGTATCCAGACCGCAGAGCTTTGCGGCTCTTGCGACCATAGCCGCAGCTTCCTGCCGGGTGATCGTGCCGTCCGGATTAAACTTGCCGCTGCCAGCACCGTTGACGATGCCGCTGCTGTTGGCTGTGCCGATATAACCGGCATACCATTTGCTGCTGGGTACGTCGGTAAAGGCTTTCGTGTCCTTCGCGGGCAAGCCAAGCGCCCTTGTGACGATGGCGGCAAACTCCGCTCTTGTCATGGTCTTGTTCGGGGCGAACGTGCCTTTGCCCATGCCGTTGATAATGCCGCGGGACGCAAGCTCTTCGATAGCGGCTTTGTTGGCATGGTTCTTAATGTCCGAGAATGTCGTGCCGGGTGCGGTTACGCCGGGGACGTTGACCGACGGATCTGCTTTGCTCTTATTGATGTTGGTGTTGGGCTTGGATGTGTTCTTCGTCACATCGCCCATGCGGTACAGGCTGTTTTTACCGTTTTCCGCGCGGTCGATTGCGACGAGTGCGTAGAAGCCCTGTTCTGCGGACATTTGATTGTTGCCGTCCGAACCGTCCATGACGTGATAGAAGCCGCCATTGGACTGACGGAACGAGAGGAGATTTTCTACAAGACCGTGACCGTTCTTTACGAAGCGGCTGTCATTCAGGTCCATGCCCAGCTCGCAGAATGCGACCACGACCTGCGCGACGGACTCGACGTTCGTCGTTCCCCACGACGCAAAGCCGCCCTTGCTGTCCTGCACGTTGGAGAGATAAGTCAGTGCCTTGTCCGTTGCGGTTTTGACCGCCTTCTGATCCTGATATTTTGCCAGCGCCTGCAATGCCATTGCAGTAATATCTACATCGGAATCGCCGGTGCCGGTCAGGCTCCAGCCGCCGTCCTTCATCTGGTTATTCAGGATTTCATCGATGTAGAGCTGCCGGGTCGCCTGTGTCTTTGCGGCGGGATTTTTGGGAATCTCATAATTACCGGAATCCAGCGCAATGAGCGCCCAGATGGGACCGTTCAGACCCTGCCAGATGGTTTTGTCAAAATCGCCCAGCGGCGTGAGAAGATTGTAGCCCGCGACCTTGGACGGATCTCTGCCAATGGCAGTCAGCGCGAGGACGACGCGGGAATACTCCGTATATTTTCTTTCATGCAGCACGCCGTTGCAGTTTTTGACGTACTTTTCAACGCGCGTGTAATATTCATCGTAATAATCTGCGGGAACGGAATACCCAGAACGGGCAAGACCGATGATCGCCCATTCGCCGCCGATGGAACCGACCTCCGGCGCTTTGACAGCGGACACCATAAAAGCGGCGCTGCCCTGCATTTCACTCTGGACGCTGGATGCAGCCAACGCTGGAACGGGCAGCGTCAGAAGGATCGCGAGGGCCAGAATCCAAGCAGAAATTCGTTTGATTCTTCTCATTTGTATTTCCCCCTATAAATGCGGCAATCAGGGCTGCCCCCAAATGGGGGCAGTCCTGTGCTGCAAAGTGATTATTTTGTGGTTTTCGCCACGTTTTCCACGAAGCGGTGGAGAATGGCTGCAACCTGTGCGCGGGTAGCGTTGCCGGTCGGCATGAGCTTACCGGCGCTGCCGTTGACCAGCTTTTCGGCAACAGCCCATTCCAGCGAAGCTGCGGCATAGCCGGACACGCTTGCGTGGTCTGTAAATCCATTCAGGCTGGAGCTTGCGGCGGTATTGTACTTCTTGTACTGCGCGTAGCGGTACAGAATTGCCGCCATCTGCTCACGGGTGACATTTGCGTTCGGGCTGAACGTGGATGCCGAAGTGCCGTTGACAATGCCATTGTCAGCCGCCCATGTCACAGCGTCCTCATAGTAGCTGTTGAACGTCACATCGGAGAAGCCGCTGCGTCCGTTGACTGCGGGCTGGCCTTCGAGACGGTACAGAACCGTGACGAGCATTGCACGGGTCATGCTGGCGTTCGGCGAGAACGTTGTGTCGCTCGTGCCGGAGAACAGTCCGTTCTCATAGGCGAAAACGACGTCATTGTAGAACCAGTCAGCTTGCAGAACGTCCGTAAACGGCAGCTTGCCATCGGTAAACTCAACCTCGATTCTGGTCGATACGGTGAGCTTGTCAATGGTATAGGTCGTGACAGCGCCGACGGACTTGCCATTCACCTTAACATCTTTCACGCGATAGCCCGCGTCGGGCTTGAAGGTGAAGGTGACGGACTTGCCGATATGCGACATGGTGAGCTTCGGTTCGACCGTGCCGTGCTTGCCGACCGTCAGGATCTTGCCAAGGAGCTGCTGGACATACTGCTCGGGGCTGATATCCGCTGCGCGGAGCCAGCCGTTGTAGTACGTGCCATTGCCGAGCGAGGGATACTGCGCACCGCCGTTCCAGTCGGAAACTTCGTGCGCGTAGTCATTGACGTAATGCCAGACGACCACATCGCCATCTTTCAGTTCCTGCTCTTTCAGACCGTAATTCGGGTGCGAGCCATTGATCGTGTACATCCAGCCAGAGCGCGTGCCGTTCGTAAATTCACTCAGAGCATAACCGCCGAGGCAGGACGGTGCATAGATCGTCTTGACATAGTTGTTGTCTGCACCAACGGACCGCAGACCCGCTTTCGTCATGGCTTCTGTATAGAGGTCATAAACCGTTGCGTTGCTTGCCACCTCATACTTCGTGGTGGGGATCCACGTTACATATTCAGGCAGGTAGCTGTTCGAGGTCAGGTCAACGTCCTGCGTCGCTTCGAGTGCGCCGATCAAGCGGAAGGTGACAGTCATATCGCCCTTCTTGACGGCGTTCATATCCTCGATTGCCCGATCACGCAGCGTCGAAACCTGCTTGCAGCTCTTTGCAGAAGCGATGTTCTTCTGCGCCGTAGAGAGGATCTCGGCGAGCTTCTTTCTGCCGGCTTCGCCGTACTCTTCCTGATTGAAGCTGAGGTAATGCTCGTTCAGCTTATTCTTGGCGTCGGTCTTTGCCTTTTCCAAAAGTGCCGCGTAATCGGTTTCGGCATTGACGAGCTTGTTCAAATACTGCGCCGGAACCTGATTTTCCTCGCTATCCGTCAGCTTGTTGTACGCTTCACGCGCCGCGACGATTGCTTCATAGCTGTCTTCGTCAACCGGATCGGGAATCTGTTTGATTTTCTCGATTACGGATTCAACGCTTTCAGGCGTAGAACCATTGTCGGACATATCATAGAGCGAAGATTTGCCGTTCAGAAGACGATAGTACGAAACGAGCGCATAATAGCTCTGCTCGGTCGCCATCGCGTTGCCCTGACCGTTTACCGTGTGCTTGAACTCGCCGCTGCCGTTGTAGAAGTTCATCAGGCCGTCAAGCAGCGTCAAGCCGGAGTTCGTGATGAAGCGGTTATCCTTGGTGGGGTTGGTGCCAAGCGAGGTCAATGCGGCGATAACCTGCGCGGTGCTTTCCACACTCAGCTCATTGTAGGAGTTGTAGTAAGCGCCGGTTTCGTTATTCTGCGTCTTGCTGAGAAGCGTGAGTGCATTGTCAACAGCTGTCTTGACGTTTGCTCTGCTGTAGTACGGGGCAAGCGCCTGAATCGCCATTGCCGTCATGTCGGCGTCTGCCACGCTGCCGCTGGTCGCCCAGCCGCCGTTGGCCGTCCGCTTATCCAGAATCTCAGCGATCAGCTTGTCGCGGGTCGTGGTGCCGGTGGGAATTTCGTACTGGTTGCTGTCCAGCGCGATGAGCGCCCAGATCGTGCCGTTGACGCCCTGCTTCTTGACCCAGTCGAAATCGCTGTAGCCCTTCAACAGATCCTTGCCGGGTACGAACGTCTGCGGGTCTTCGCCCAAAGCAGTCAGCGCAAGAATAATACGGGAATTATCTGTCGATACGGTCGTCTTGAACCCGGCATCATACAGCTTGCCGTCTCTGTATCTTGCGTTGATGTAGCTGCGGACCGCATCCAGATAGGTATTGCGGTTTTCCGTGGTGATCGTATGCTCTGCGCGGGCAAGACCGAGCATGAGCCATTCGCCCTCAATAGAACCGGTTCCCGGCGTCTTGAGCGCAAGCGCGTCGCCGGTATCCTTATAGGCTTCTGCCAGTTCCTCCGCAGTTACCTTGTCGCCGGGCTTCGGCGTGGGCTTGTCGCCGCCGCCGATGCTGCTTTCCTTAGTGTAGTCGTCCGTCCAATGGAAGATGATCTCGTCGCCGCTGTTCAGGAACTGCTCGTTGACAGCATTACCGGAATGAACGCCATTGAGCGTATACATCCAACCGGACTTCATCTCGGCACTATTCATTTTTTCTGTCAGCGTTACATTTTTGTAAGTGACAGAAGAAATGTAGTCGCCCCTTTCGTTGACAAATGTAATATCATTTGCCGTAAAGGCAGCTTGGACAACATCCAGAACCGTTGCGTTCAGATCAACGCTATAACCCGTGCGCGGGAGCCACTCGGTCAGAGTATTGTCTGCGAGGGTATGCGTCGTGCCATCGTCGTGTACGATGTCGCCAAGGAGCGTGAAATAGACCGTGATGTTGGAGGACTTGAGGACCTTGACGGTGATCTCCGCGGTCGCGCCCTTGTAGGAGATCGTGAGCTTCTGGACCTCGTTTTTGTTCTTATCATAGCCGGTGATCGTGACATCGGCATCCGTCGGATCGACCGTGACGGTCTTGCCGTCGCTGTAGACAGCGGTGATCTTCATGCCGGTCAAATCAAGGTCTTCACCAAGATAGTATTCCGTTTTATAAGTACCGGAAATGTCCAGACGGGTAACGACAGATGCGCCGAGCAGCGTCGGGTACAGTGCATTTTCGCCCTGTGTCCAGTTCTTATAGTCGCTGCCTTCGTTCAGGAGGTTTTTAACAGTGCCATCCTTGAACTCCTCTGCGGTCTTAGCAGAGCCCATCTTAGCAATGACGGCTTCTTTTTCTTCGTCTGTATACCAATACTTGCCGACGCCGCCAATCAGGGGCAGCTCTTTTTCAGAAGTTTCGTAATAATAGTTGTTTTCGATGTGCTGATACAGGTTGATACCTTGATACCAACCGATGATACCGCCAACATGTTCGCCGGTAGCTGTAATCTTGCCATAGAAGAAGCTATCTTCCAGATAGCAGTCATTCATGGCAGATTCCAAGCCTTCTTCGCCGCCAAACAGACCGCCGACGTAATCAGCACCAGTAATATCTGCATCGACATAGCTATTGATGAAAGAGACAGGCATGGTGTTCGGAGCGGAATCGCTAACGTAGCCGCCAGCGATCAAACCACCAATCCAGTTGCCGGTTGCAACGAGATTACCGCTGAAATGGCTGTTGCGAATGACGCATAAGCCCATACTTTGTCCCTTTTTACCAGCTAGACCGCCAACAACATCTTTTCCGTAAATATCTGCTTCACTGTAGCTGTTGTTGATCTGTCCATTGAACATGGAGCCAACAAAAGAGCCGATATTGCTCTGTTGCTTGTCATAGCCGATCGTAACGCCATTCTCGATAACACAATTCTCAATCGTAATGGTGTTTGCGCCGGAGCCGCTGCCTTCCATAAGGCCAGAACGAAGTGTCGAAGATCCTTCCAGCAGACGAACGTTCTGAAGGGTAACGCAGTCAGGAACACCGGTCCAGTAGTTTCCATCCTCACCGTAGTCTGCAAAATACTGGTCAATCAAACCATTTCCGTTAATTTTCTTTCCGAAAATGTCTAAGTTTTTAATAACTGCATCACTTACCAAATTGAACAGAGGTTTTCCGCCTTCAGCAATCGTCAATTTATGATTATTGCCATCAAAGATTCCACCAAATGCTTCAATCTTGTATTGCTTTTTGCTTTCATCTGTAATATCTGGAGTTAAGTCAATGCGCGTACCAATCGGCTGCCATTCAGAAGAAAGCTCAATGTCATTCATCATTTTGAACTGCACGCCCGAACACCATTGTCCGCCGTTTACGAGTTCACGGAGTTTATTCAAGTCTTCTTCTGTAGAAATCTCATAAGGAGATTCAGCCGTACCTTCGCCTGTAAAATCGAGTTTTATGGATTCAAACTGAAACCGTACAAATTCGCTCTTTGTAGATACTGTTGGCATATTTTCTGCTTTCGCAGTAACAACGCAGTAAACATAATAAGTACCGGCCTCAAATCGATCTTCTGGCTGCACGCTAACAATTTTGCAGCGCTTTCCATTTACGGTAGCTTCAGCACCAGCACTGTCTCGAACATTCATCAAAGTTCCGGTGGCATAATCTGCCGACTGGGAGTAGTAATAGGAAAAGTCAAGTGAAACTCCATTTTCAGGAAGCTCCACACAAGTATATAATGCGTTAAACTTTTCGCCCGCAGTATAATTTCGTTGATAATCCTCTATGACTGTACCATTCGTTGACCAGCTAAAAGAGCCAGTTTGTAAGACGATATTTGGGGCAGAAACATACGTCAAATTCACATTTACAGCAATAACATCGCCATATGTTGAATAAGAGTGGCCATCAACAGTATTTGTCACTACACAGCGATACAGCCACTCAGCAGCACGATTTGTGTTTTGTACCGGGATTTTATAAGTGTTGGACGTTGCGCCAACAATTTTCTGCATTGCATGCTCGTTGCCTGTATTAGTGGAATACCATTGATATGACAAAACTCCACAAGTTTCTGGAGCCTGTACCGCAACCGAAAGGGTTGGTGTCTCCCCCTTTTCGCACTCTATATCTTCACTTTGACTTTTTATGATAGGGGCAACGCTCCCTTTGGCAATATATAAAAAGTATTGATTTTCAATCGTATCCGCACCATTCTCATAGACGAGGGTAATCGGAATATTTGCGCTTTCGCTCTCACCGACAGAATAATTGCTGAAGGTGATAGAGCTTTCAACCCCTGATGCGCACTCTACTGTCTTGTCACTTCCAAGATAGCATTTAACGGTTCCGCTTCTATTATTAAAAGTCAGTTTCAGTGACGCAGTCTCTGTATCACTGATGGCTGTAAAGACATTTGATAAGTAACTTTGATCCACCGAAAAGCCTGTAGCAATCTGTGTGCCATCAGAAGAAAGCACCATCGCTGAAAGTGCAGGCTTGTAATTTATGTCAAATACATATTCGTCGTAGTTAGAGATATTATTACCAGTTTTGGTGCCAACACAAATTGATACTTTATTCGGCCCCAACTTGAAATTGCGCGCTACTGTTCCCAGATTGATTTGAGTTGTTTTGGTAGATATGGCTTTTGTATATAGAACTGCCGGCGCAGGAACTTTTCCGTCTACTTTAATCTGGTATCCTAACGCTTTATTGCTTAATGCTGTTTCGCTTACGGTTAAGTTAATAGCAGGAGCTTGCGAATCAAAAGCAGATAAACTATAGCTTGTTATTTCTTGATTGAAAGCACGATTTAATATTTCTACTTTTTTACCAAAACCTGATAAAACCGAAATATTCTCAACGTATTTATTTGCATCTGAACCTTCCGAATCAGCTGCATAAATCGGTGTGAGCAGTCCACAAATCAGAACCGCACACAAAAAAAGCAGGCTACAGGTGAGAGAAAATCTCCTGCGCCTTATATTTGCTTTCACCATTCAAAGACATCCTCCAAGATTTTGGTTTTCCCGGCTCAGTGTTGAATATCAACACTGAGCCGGGATAGCTAGGCTAACTCAGATAATTCAGAGTTTGTACCAACTTGATTGTTTAGGCGGTCAGCCAGTAATCATAGCTAGTCCAACGAGTAGTCTGAACATCGTATGTCAATTCGATGCTGTCACCAGCGGTCAGTACGCACTGATCCATGTACAGCTGATAACCGTTTGCTGCATCAACAGGAGTCTCGCCGTTTACAGTGTAGACCCAATCATAGCCAACATAGATATAGTGATAAAGTGTTCCCTCACTGGTGGTTTCCGTAGACTCGATGCCATAGCCAGGATACTGGCTGCTCCAGAATTGTGCTGTAATTCCAGAATCAGAACCAATCGGGGTTGTGCCTTCACCGTAGATCGTTTCTGCGACATATGCAGTAGCGCCAAAGTTGGGGTTGGAGTTAGTTACAGTTTTCCAAACGGGAGCAAGTTCACTTGCATACTGGTCAATAGCATCTTTGACCGTAGTTGTCCCTGTAAGCGTAACCGTTCTGTCCGGATCCGCGAAGCCAATAACGGAGACTTTGAGGGTTGCGGTGCTGTTATCCGTTGCGAATGCGCTGACGCTCATGGCGAGAACCATGACGACTGCCAGCAGGAGGGCTGTGAGTTTCTTTGCTGTTCTCATTTTACATTCTCCTTTTTTAGATTTTGTCCCATGTTAGACAGCAGGGCTGGGACTGACCACGCTGCCCGCAATTTTG
>ERZ827440.3180-NODE-3180-length-12799-cov-26.067247_pt1 | contig 12799 bp, 13 predicted proteins | sample MGYA00519774_ERZ827440 | MGnify/ENA primary metagenome ERZ827440 (study PRJEB31778, sample SAMEA3449302) | human gut metagenome | biome: human gut; feature: human-associated habitat; material: faeces | place: United Kingdom | collected 2010/2012 ... | reverse complement strand
GCAGAGGTACCTCTGCATTAGCGTTTTAATGTGTATTAAAACGAGCACACCTGCGGAAATCTACTACCATAAGGGGAATGAACAATGAAAAAAGTATTAGCAACCATTCTGGCCCTGGTCATGGCGCTGGGCCTCACCACGATGGCGTGGGCTGACGACACACTTGAACAAAAAGTGTACGCCGCAAAGGCAAACGGAGCCATCACTCTTGATGCGGGGAACTTTACGATCCCCTCCGGCGTTGCGACCGGAAGCACGGTTCCGACTGGACTGACTATCAGCGGTGCCGGTGCGGGCAAGACGGTCATAAACGTGAGCGGAATTACACCCGGAGAGTCGAGCGGAACGTATTTCTTTGATGGCGGCAAGAGTGTGACCTTCAAAGACCTGACCATCGATTTTGGGTCTGCATCAGATTATGACGGCTTCATCCGTGCCGGTGACATGACTTTTGAAAATGTCACCATTAAGGGCATGGGCTCTCACTGGGGAACCGGTACGGTCACATTCACTAACTGCGACTTTGAATATCCCGACCAGTATAATAAATGGACATATAACCTGTGGACATACACCGGAAAGGTGTTCAACTTTGAGGGATGCACTTTTAATACGAAGCTGGGCGGCGGAGATGAACAGAATCCCGGCCACGGAAAGTTTGTGAATGTCTACAGCCAGGGCAGCACGGAAGAAAAGGTGACCCTGACACTGAACGAGTGCACCTTTGTCACGACCGAGGTGGAGGGGAATACCGTAGTGCCCGATAAGCCGATTCTGAAGATTGGCAATGGCAATGCATGGGATATTACGGTCACTAAGGCAAATACGACCGCGGCTAAGGCTGCGGTGGATGAGAACACAGGCAGCAATCTGTATGGCTCGGGTAGCAATGAGGGTATTAACGCAAACAATGGCGTAAAGGTCGAAGTCGATAACGTGACTACATGGAACGGTGGCGAAAAGCAGGCCGATGTGCCTACGCCGACCCCTGACCCCACTCCCGAGCAGCCGCCCCGCTACTACTACAACTCCACTACCACCACGGACACCAAGGCCGACGGCACCAAGGGCAGCCCCAAGACCTTCGACGCGGGCGTGGGTATCTACGCCGTGACCGCTGTTCTCAGCGTTACCGGCATGGCCTGGGCCGCTAAAAAGCGCGGAAACTGACCCGTATTTCCTGCGGTGTCTTACCCCGGCGCCGCGCGAAATAAAAAAGGCACCCCGTCAGGGGTGCCTTTTCTGTTTACTCAGCAGGGGAGGGGACGTCCTCTATCTCCGGCTCCGTCCATTCCACCATGGTGGCCACGCATCGGTTGATGCTCTTGCCCTCGCCGTAGAACTTGCGCTCATAGTCGGTCATCACGCCCACCGGCCCGTCCGCGTGCAGATCCCGCGTCACCTCCGACAGCGCGAACCCGAACTGCGGTATTTCCTCCAGCGACCACTCAAACAGCTTGTCGTTGTCGGTCTTGAAGTGGATCTGTCCTCCCTCGGCCAGCACCTGTCGATACTTTTTAAGAAAGTTCCCGTGGGTCAGCCGCCGTTTTTTCTGGTTGCTCTTGGGCCACGGGTCGCAGAAGTTGATGTACAGCCGGTCGATCTCCCCGTCGGCGAACATATCCGGCAGCAGCGCCGCGTCCCCGTCTACGAACCATACGTTTCGCAGCGCCGCGTCCCGCGCCTTCTCCATGGCCACCACCATGGCGTCCGGCACCTTCTCCACGGCGATCAGCAGCACCTCCGGCTCTGCCGCCGCGGTCCCCACGGTGAAGCCGCCCTTGCCGCAGCCCAGCTCCACCCGCAGCTCCCGTGCCTCCGGCATCAGCTCCCGCCAGCGCCCCCGCAGGGCGAACGGGTCCCGGATCAGGTACGCGCCGCAGGCTTCCATCCGGGGCGCCAGATTTTTTTTCTTCCGCATCCGCATATTCATGTCCTCGCCATTTTACGATTTTCTCCCATCATACCCCATCTTGCGCCGGGATACAAGCACGTTTTTCCCTGATATCCCTGTTTGCTGCGCCCCTGCCCGAAAAAGTGTGCAAATTCCGGTGCCCACTTTTGTGGAAACCGCTAAAAAAGTAAAAAGCCGGTGGGTTGGACTTGATAAATTTCTAACGGGACACTATAATGTGATATGTATGAGGAGGCGTATGCCCACCTGCCGGCCCCGTGCCGTTTCCGGGCGCTGCGCCCACGGAAAGGAACCATAAGGAGGAACTTGACATGACCAACATTCTGCTGGAAAAGAAGGGCCTCATCGCCGTGGCGACCATCAACCGTCCCAAGGCGCTGAACGCGCTGAATTCCGAGGTCCTGACCGACCTGGACGAGCTGGTTTCCGCCGTAAAGGCGGACGCGGATATCCGCGCTCTGGTCATCACCGGCAGCGGTGAAAAGGCCTTCGTGGCCGGTGCCGACATCGGCGAAATGAGCACCCTGACCAAGGAGGGCGGCGAGGCCTTCGGCAAGCACGGCAACGATGTTTTCCGCGCCATCGAGACGCTGCCCATCCCCACCATCGCCGCGGTCAACGGCTTCGCCCTGGGCGGCGGCTGCGAGCTGAGCATGGCCTGCGATATCCGCATCTGCGCCGACACCGCGGTCTTCGGCCAGCCCGAGACCGGCCTGGGCATCACCCCCGGCTTCGGCGGCACCCAGCGTCTGGCCCGCCTGGTCAGCCCCGGCATGGCCAAGCAGCTGATCTATACCGCCAAGAATATCAAGGCTGACGAGGCCTACCGCATCGGCCTGGTCAACGCCGTCTATCCCCTGGACGAGCTGCTGCCCGCCGCCGAGAAGCTGGCCGAGACCATCGCCAAGAACGCGCCTATCGCCGTCCGCGCCTGCAAGCAGGCCATCAACGAGGGCCTTCAGGTGGACATGGACAAGGCCATCGTCATCGAGGAAAAGCTCTTCGGCAGCTGCTTCCAGTCTGCCGACCAGATCGAGGGTATGTCCGCCTTCCTGGAGAAGCGCAAGCACGAGCCCTATCAGAACAAGTAAGTTAATTGACAGGCACACCGCCTGATAATTAAGCAATTCATGTAAAAATTTAAGTAGGAGGAACTATCATGAAAGTAGCAGTATTCGGCGCCGGTACGATGGGCAGCGGCATTGCCCAGGTTTTCGCAGCGAAGGGCCACACCGCCCTGATGTATGCTTCCAGCACCGCCAGCGCACAGCGTCATAAGGACAAGCTGGCCGCCTCCCTGAACAAGAAGGTCGCCAAGGGCAAGATGACCCAGGAAGCCGCGGACGATATCATGAGCCGCGTTCTGGTCGAGGAGTTTGACGCTGCCGCCGATGCCGATCTGGTCATCGAGTGCGTGGCCGAGAACATGGCCGTCAAGAAGGAACTGCTGGGCAAGCTGGACGCCATCTGCAAGGACGAGACCATCTTCGCCTCCAACACCTCCTCTCTGTCCATCACCGAGATGGGCCAGGGCCTGAAGCATCACCTGGTCGGTATGCACTTCTTCAACCCCGTGCCCGCCATGAAGCTGGTGGAGGTCATCGCCGGCGGCAACACCCCCGCCGACCTGGTGGACTATATCAAGAACCTGTCTGTGGAGATCGGCAAGACCCCCGTGGTGGTCAACGAGGCCCCCGGCTTTGTGGTCAATAAGATCCTGATCCCCTACTGCAACGAGGGCGTTTGCGTTCTGCAGGAAGGCGTTGCCTCCGCGGAAGATATCGATATTGCTATGCAGCTGGGCTGCAACCATCCCATGGGCCCCCTGCATCTGGGCGACCTCATCGGCTGGGACGTGGTGCTGAACATTATGGACGTGCTGTTCAACGAGACTCACGATAGCAAGTATCGCGCAAACGTGCTGATCCGGAAGATGGTTCGTGCGGGCAAATTGGGTATTAAGTCCGGCGAAGGCTTCTTCAACTACAACAAGTAAAATCAGAAAAAGGAGAAAAAAGTATGGATTTCCATCTGACGAAGGAACAGCTGCTCGTTCGCAAGATGTACCGCGATTTCGCGGAGAACGAGGTCAAGCCCCTGGCCGCTGAGATCGACGAGGAAGAGCGCTTCCCCATGGAGACCGTCGAGAAGATGGCCAAGCTGGGCATGATGGGCATTTACTTCCCCAAGGAGTACGGCGGCGCTGGCGCTGATGTGCTCTCCTACGCCATGTGCGTCGAGGAGCTGGCCAAGGTCTGCGGTACCACTGCTGTTATCGTTTCCGCCCACACCTCCCTGTGCGCCGCCCCCATCTTCGAGAACGGCACCGAGGAGCAGAAGATGAAGTATCTGCCCGACCTGTGCTCCGGCAAGAAGATCGGCGCTTTCGGCCTGACCGAGCCCGGCGCCGGCACCGATGCCCAGGGCCAGCAGACCACCGCCGTGCTGGACGAGTCCGGCGAGAACTACATTCTGAACGGCTCCAAGTGCTTCATCACCAACGGCAACGTGGCTGACACCTTCGTGGTCATCGCCGTCACCGGCAAGACCGTTGACAAGCGCGGCCGCAGCATGAAGGAGATCTCCGCGTTCATCGTGGAGAAGGACGACAAGGGCTTCTCTCAGGGCAAGCACGAGAAGAAGATGGGTATTCGCGGCAGTTCTACCTGCGACCTGATCTTCGAGGATTGCGTCATTCCCAAGGACCGTATGCTGGGTAAGAAGGGCGAGGGCTTCAAGATCGCCATGAAGACCCTGGACGGCGGCCGTATCGGTATCGCCTCTCAGGCCCTGGGCCTGGGCGAGGGCGCTGTCGAGGAAGCCATCAAGTACACCAAGGAGCGCGTTCAGTTCGGCAAGCGCATCTCCCAGTTCCAGAACACCCAGTTCCAGCTGGCTGAGATGCACACCCGTATGCAGGCCGCGCAGTTCCTGGTCTACTCCGCCGCTATGAAGAAGCAGAACCACGAGCCTTACTCCATGGACGCCGCCATGGCCAAGCTGTTCGCCGCCGAGGCCGCTTCCGATGTGACCCGCCGCGCCGTCCAGCTGTTCGGCGGTTACGGCTACACCCGTGAGTATCCCGTGGAGCGCATGATGCGTGATGCCAAGATCACCGAGATCTACGAGGGCACCAGCGAGGTCCAGCGCATGGTCATCGCCAGCAATCTGGGCGTGAAGTAAGGTAGGAGGTAAAAGGAAAATGAAAATTCTCGTAACTGTTAAGCAGGTCCCCGATACCTCCGGTAAGGTGGCCGTCAATCCCGATGGCACTCTGGACCGTGCGTCCATGCAGACCATCATCAACCCCGACGATCTGAACGCCGTCGAGGCCGCCCTGTCCCTGAAGGACGAGCTGGGCTGCAAGGTCGTGGCGTTCACCATGGGTCCTCCTCCCGCAGAGGGTATGCTGCGTGAGCTGATGGCCATGGGCGTGGACGAGGGTGTTCTGGTCACCGCCCGTGAGTTCGGCGGTTCCGATACCTACGCTACCTCCCAGATCATCGCTGCCGCTATCGATACCTACGGCATCGAGAAGGACGACATCATCCTGGCTGGCCGTCAGGCCATCGACGGTGATACCGCACAGGTGGGTCCCCAGATCGCTGAGAAGCTGCATCTGCCCCAGGTCACCTATGCCGGCGAGATCACCAAGGACGGCGCCACCCTGACCGTCAAGCGCATGCTGGAGGACGGCTACATGACCATCAAGGTCAAGACTCCCTGCATGATCACCTGCATCAAGGAGCTGAACACCCCGCGTTACCTGTCCGTGGGCGGCGCGTTCGAGTGCTACAGCAAGCCTCTGGTCACTATGACCTACGAGACCCTGAAGGATCACCCCCTGATCGACAAGAGCACCATCGGTCTGGCCGGTTCTCCCACCAATATTCTGACCTCCTTCACGCCTCCTCAGAAGGGCGCGGGCATGATGCTCGAGGGCGCTGACAAGGCTACCACCGACAAGCTGGCCGGCATCCTGGCCGCCAAGCACATCATCTAAGGAAGGAGAAAAGAAAATGGCTTTTAATAGTGCTGATACCGCTGCCTTCAAGAACGTATGGGTGTTCTGTGAGCAGCGCCAGGGCGTGATGATGCCCACCACCTTCGAACTGATCTCCGAGGGCCGGAAGCTGGCCAATGAGCTGGGTGTCGAGCTGTGCGGCATCCTGCTGGGCGACAACGTTGACGGCATCGCCGCCGAGCTGGGCGAGTACGGCGCCGACAAGGTGTACGTGTACAACTCCCCCCTGCTGAAGGACTTCACCACCGATGCCTACACCAAGGTGATCGTGGAGGCCGTTGAGGAGCTGAAGCCCGAGGTGCTGCTGTTCGGCGCCTCCAACATCGGCCGTGACCTGGCCCCCCGCTGCGCGGCTCGCCTGCACACCGGTCTGTGCGCGGACTGCACCCACCTGGACATCGACATGCCCAACTACAAGGGCTTCCTGAAGGAAGCTTCCACCCTGCCCGAGGAGCGCATCGAGAAGCTGGGCACCGTGATGATCAACCGTGAGCCCCACGATGTGTCCCGCGACCTGAAGATGACCCGTCCCGCTTTCGGCGGTCACCTGATGGCGTCCATCATTTGCCCCCGCTTCCGCCCCGCTATGGCGACCGTTCGCCCCGGCGTTATGAAGAAGCGCGAGTGCAAGAAGAACGTGGAGATCCTGCATCCCGCGTTCGCTCTGGAAGCCGCTGACATCAAGACCGAGGTCGTGGATACCGTTAAGGCCGCCAAGAAGCTGGTTGACCTGATCGGCGCTGACTTCATCGTGTCCGTTGGCCGTGGTATCTCCAAGGACGTGGAGGGCGGCATCAAGCTGGCCGAGGAGCTGGCTGAGGTCCTGGGCGGCGTCGTGGGTTCCTCCCGCGCCTGCGTGGACGCCGGCTGGATCTCCGCCGACCATCAGGTCGGCCAGACCGGCAAGACCGTCCATCCCAAGGTCTACGTTGCTCTGGGCATCTCCGGCGCTATCCAGCACAAGGCTGGTATGCAGGATTCCGAGTGCATCATCGCCGTGAACAAGAACGACACCGCTCCCATCTTCGAGGTGGCTGACTACGGTATCGTGGGCGACCTGTTCAAGGTCGTGCCCGAGCTGATCGAGTCCATCAAGGCTCAGAAGGCTGCCAAGTAAACTTGTTTTACGTCAAATAAAAGAGAGGCTGTTCCCGCCCGGGACAGCCTCTCTTTACACGTGGGAAGCACTTGTACAGACTCCGGAATGCCCAAGTAAAAATGTGTGAATACGTTGTTAATTCTATGCAAATTCCGTGCAATTCGCAGAAAAACGGACTCCGGTTGTGACATTTTTGTGAAACTGTATAAGGCGCTGGGGTTGACTTTCCCGAGTGGGGAGGCTACAATACCATACGGTTCAAAGATCATTTCTGAAGAAAGGGGAGGAGCTATCATGGAGAAAATTTTGGCGGTTGCCATTTTTGTTGTGATGTTTGCCCTCATCATCTGGGACCGGTTTCCTCGTCAGTGGGTAACGCTGGGCAGCGGAGCTCTGGTGCTGGTGCTGGTGTTCGGCCTGTGCATGCATGACGGAGGGGCCATCTGGGAGACGCTGAACCTCAGCTGCTTTGTCCAGAAGGGCTTCTGGGTGGGCTCGTCCGAGTCCAATACCGGCATCAACTGGTCCACCATTGTGTTCATCGCCGGTATGATGGCATGGGCCATGCGGGAATTTTCCAATGGCTGTGCCTAAAAATCGCGAAGCTGGTGCATTACCGGACGGTGCCGCTGCTGATCTGCTTTATGGTGATGTCGGCGCTTCTGGCCATGTTCATCGACAGCATCACCGTGATCCTGTTCTTGGCCGCCGTGACGGCGGAGCTGGCCAAGACGCTGTATTTTGACCCGGTGCCTATGATCCTGGCGGAGATTTTCTGCGCCAACCTGGGCGGCTCGGCTACTATGTGCGGCGACCCCCCCAACATCATCATCGGCACCTCTCTGGGGCTGAGCTTCTTCGACTTCCTGGGCAACACCGGCGTTATCGCGGCGGTGTGTCTGGTGTTCACGGTGGTGTATTTCTTCCTGTGCTTCCGGAAGCCCCTGGCCCAAAGCGAGAAGAATCGCCCGGCAGACGTGGTGTACCCCGACGCAGCGTCGGCGGTGACCAACCGGGCGGGGTTCTACGGCTGCGGAGCATCCTTCTTAGTGGTGGTGGTCCTGCTGATTACCCACGCCCAGACGGAGCTGACGGTGGCCACCATCGGGTGCATCGCCGCGGCTCTGATGAGCCTGGTGACGCTGCTGACCAGCGGCCGGAAGGCGGCTGCGGGGCTGTTTGCCCGGGTGGACTACAAGACCTTGCTGTTCTTCACGGGCCTGTTCGTGGTGGTGGCCGGGCTGGAGCGCACCGGCTGCCTGGCCGTGCTGGCAGACGGCATTGCCGGCATCAGCGGCGGCAAGGCCGTGGTGATGGTGGCCATCATCCTGTGGGTGTCCGCCGTGGCCAGCGCCTTTGTGGACAACATTCCCTTTGCCGCCACCATGGTGCCGGTGATCCAGGCCATGGCCCAGACCCAGGGTGTGGAGCTGCACGTGCTGGCTTGGGCGCTGTCCATGGGCACGGACCTGGGCGGCAGCGCCACGCCCATCGGCGCCTCCGCCAATGTGGTGGGCACGTCCGTGGCCGCTAAGAACGGCCATCCCGTCACCTGGGGCAAGTATTGCCGCTACTGCGCGCCGGCCACCATCATGGTGATGGCGGTGTCCATGGTGTGCATTGTGGTGCGGTACATGTGAATCAAAAGGACCTCCGGCTGGGCCGGGGGTCCTTTATCGCGATCAAGGAAAATCACTGCAGCCACAGCGGCGGCACTCATCATGGACATATCCGCAATAGCGGAAGGGGTTGTATTTTCTCCGATACCATCCACATGGGAGCCGTCAACGGAAGCTCTGCGCGATATACTTTTCGTATGCCAAACACCTTCCCTATTTCCGAGTCACCATCTCAGCAGTCATCAGAGTCCTCACTGCACGAAGCCTCATCTCCTCGCCGCAGACGATCAAAATACATGCGTTCTTCAAGGGACAGCATGGAGAAAAATAATATGTGAGGCCAACGGTAGATTGCCATTTCCAGCTGAAGTGCTCCGCCAGCCACCGTCCGAATCGGTATGGTGCTGCAAACCATCAACATGAAAATTCCTCCTTCACACTCGTCGAACCCAGGGCACACATCTATTACTTTGAACTTTTCCCATGGGTAAAGGTGACGAAAAATACCGAGAAAAATGACTGTGATTCCCTTAGTAGACACGATGTATGTTCGGCTGAGCGCAATAATATGTGCAAAAAGCATTCCGTCCGTCACAGCAATTATGCCAATAGCTGTGACGGAGTCAATCGCTATGGGTATAGGAGGCTGAAAAACACGGAAAAAGCCGGTAAAGTATTTGTGGTTAATATATACGAACAGTGCTACCGCCATTAGCGAAGTTACGTGCATTCTGTAGTCCGAAATGTATAAAACATTTTTATCTGGCTTCTTCATACGGTCATCCTCCCCATTGGTCCCATATTTCGACCTTATACCATATACAACACCGCAGCGTTCGTTTTGCAACCACTTTTTTGCAATTTGGGAGGAATTGGAACATATCACAAAAACAGGGTAAGTTTTTGAGCATCATGCCCGAATAGTAAGACTGCGGTGTGCAATCGGATTTGTGCAGGACAGATCCCCGTCAGTCCATTGTTGTGACCAGGTTTCTTGTTTACCGCTGACCGTTCCCAGGCGGGAACGAATGGTGCAGTCATAATCATGATAGTATTTTTTCTTTTCCGCTTTTGGCTGAAAAACTCGATCGGAGCATTCCGGAATACGAATGCCTACATTTACACACAGCAGTCCGCCCATACCGTGCGCGGGCATACCGCTTTGAAAATGAATCACCTGTGAAATATCCTCCGAGACGAAGCGGTGAAGCGTTCTGCCATACTTTTTGAACCCATACGGTCTGACATGAACATATACCGCCGCCTCAATTTCGTCGACGATTTGAGTTGTATTGATTTCTGTTCCCTTTTGCAGAAAATCAAACATATCGGTGCCCTCCTCTTGCTCGCCAAGCAGAAACGCACTCTAAACTTTTTTATATAGAGCATTTGATTCCATTTGACTTTGTTTGATACCTGTTATCCCGATCCTATGTGGTATCCGACTTTCTGCTATCAAAAAGCTATCAGGAGACGCTATCAATAGCTGATGTTTGTGATATGGAATGTGTATAGTATACTATAACCTGGAACTACAATCTAGGGTTTCCTTTTCGCGATTACCCCCAATGCTTAAGGCATTGAATAACAGAATGCTGGACACCAGCGCGATTTTCATTGACGGCACCCACATCAAGGCCAGCGCGAATAAGAAAAAGCTCCAGAAGGAACAAGTTGCGAAGGCGGCCAAGGTTTATTCCGGGCAGCTGCGCAGAGAAGTCAACGCGGAACGGGAAAAGCTCGGGAAAAAGCCCATTGAAGAGGATGAGTGGAAGTAACTGCCGGAAACATCCATGACAGTGTGGCGTGGGACAGGCTGAAGCTGCCCTGCTTTGTACGCAGGGCAGCTTGAATTATACAGATCAGACCCTGGGCCTGCGCCGCACGCACAGAAGGGGGCAGACTACCAGCAGAGCCAGGGGAATGAAATAGACGAACAAGGAGCAGGTAACAGGCGTCCACAGGCGGGCCAGGGACAGGATGCCTGCCGCGCGCACTCCCACCAGCTCCAGGGCCGCCGGGCCCACCAGGCCGGCGCAGCATACCACCACGGCAGCGTTCACCGTCCGGCACAGGCTCGACAGCAGGCACCCGGTCATGGCGGCAGCCAGCAGCACCAGCAGCCGCAGCAGCAGGCATCCGGCCAGCCACTGGCCCACAGTGCAGTCTGCGGCCAGGTCTGCAAAATAGGTCACACTGCGCAGCGGGGCGGACAGGGCCGTCAGGCCGCCGTAATACGACGAAACCTGGTACACCTGCCGCAGGGTCAGAGTCAACCATACCGCCGCCGCCAGCAGGGCAGACAGGGCCAGCTTGCAGCGAGGCTCCCGGCGGCGGCCCCGGGGCGTGGTTTGCAGCAGCGGCAGCATTCGCTGCTGCCGCTCTCCGGCGAAGGTGCCTGCCGTCAGCAGTGCCACTGTCAGCAGTGCCGCCATGGACGGAATGCGCTGACTGCCGCCTACGTCGCCGCCGCACAGAGTGAACATGGGCGCAGGATTCAGCACCCACAGGCCGGTATCCTGCTTTTCCAGGGCCTCGGCCTCCACGGCGGACAGGGCCGCCAGTTGGGTGGAGCGGATCTCGGACTCCGGCCAGCCTTCCACCTCCGCTATGCGGGTCCGGATGGCCCGGAGGGTGTCCTCCGTGGCAGGGCCCTGGAATTCATTCTGGAAGGCGGCGGTATTTGTGTCGTACAGGGACACGTCCGCAGTAGGAGCTGCGGCTGCCCGGAAGCACCAAAGGGCAAAGACCAGCAGCACCAGCAGTCCCTTATGATACCATAGGATTTTCTTGAACTCGAACCCCGTCAGGGTCAGCCGGCCGGAGGCCCGGGAAAACACGGGACGCAGCCGGGCCGCCAGACGCTGGAACACGTTGGCTCCTGCTATGGGCCGGTGATGTCCGGCATAGACCACGGCTCCTGCTGCAGCCAGCACCAAAAGCACCGGCAGAAGGGCGGTACACAGCATGGCCCCGTTTACCGCCCGACCCAGCAGGTTGATATTCAGATAGTGCAGAAACGTTTTTTCCATACCGACGAAGGAAAACACGTTGATATACCGAAGGGCCACGATGGCATAGCTGTCCGGCACAAAGGCGAACAGACTGTATTCCACCGCCAGAAATGCGGCGGCGGCCACCATAGCCGTCTGCAAATGGTGGATCAGCTGAAGAATCAGCCACAGCAGCAGTCCCATCAGCCACATACCAAGAGTTTTTAGCAGGTAATACGCCCAAAGCACCTGACGAAGCGTCAGCGGGTACGGGAAATTCTGAAAAATTTCGCTGGACTGGGCGGCGGCGGACAGGTCACCCAGCCCGCCGTACAGCAGACTGTCGGTGACAAGGCCCGTCAGCATCAGAAGGGTTGTGCCCAATGCGGCGGAAAGGCCCAGAATCCCCACCCGGCGCAGGGCCAGCCATGTCCGGCCTCGGGGGCTGCCAAACACCAGGTAGCGCAGACTGCTGCGGCGCTCCTCCGTCAGCCGCAGCACCGTTACCAGCATCCACAGCAGGATGCACACGGACAACACACCGTCCTGCAAGAAATTCTCCAGTCCGGCAGTCTCCGTCAGGGTCAGGGACACATCAGCGTTGCGGGGAAAGTCCCGGTCCGTTTTCTTCACGTTTTCCGCATGGAATTTTCCGGCGCTGCTGTCCATGAAAATGGACAGGGTGGGCATATTGGCGGCGTTTTCGTGGATGGTATCCAGATATCCGGGATACGACGCCAGGTAGTCCAGCTGCTGCCGGAGGGTCTGCTGGGCCTGCTGCCGGGCGGTAAATTCCACCTGGGCCTGGTCACTGAGATCATATGCCATGGCCGCTGTCTCATAATCATCGCCCAGCACCTGCCGGGCCTGGTCCCGGTATAGCTCCAGCAGGTCCGGGTCATCCGTGCTGCGCCAGAGCAGGGCCGTCATATAGCGGCGGCTCTCCGCCTCCATCTGGGACAGGGCGGCGGACGGGTCCGGGCTGGCTGCCAGCTGAGCTGCGGTCTGCCGATAGGCGGCGGCAAAGCCGGGGGCGTTGTGATGGTCCACCCGATGGAAAAACACCACCGCCGCCCAGCGCGCGGACATCGACCTGGTCTTTGAGCGCGCGGCGGCCATCGACCTTGCCGGCCGCGACGTGCTCCAGGC
>ERZ827440.3179-NODE-3179-length-12801-cov-6.300330_pt1 | contig 12801 bp, 15 predicted proteins | sample MGYA00519774_ERZ827440 | MGnify/ENA primary metagenome ERZ827440 (study PRJEB31778, sample SAMEA3449302) | human gut metagenome | biome: human gut; feature: human-associated habitat; material: faeces | place: United Kingdom | collected 2010/2012 ... | reverse complement strand
AGTGCAAGATATAATTAAACATTCAGTAAAAGTAAATTCAAATAATGAATATGATCTCTTTTCAGGATATTTGAAATGTACAGAATGTGATAGTAACTTGACTATTAGAAAGAGTAAAGAATATACATATTATGCTTGTTCATCTTATGTGAGAAAAAGAGGATGCGATAATAAACATACAATAAGAAAAGATATTTTAGAGGAAAAAGTTATTACAGAAATAAGTAATAGACAAACAACCCAAATAGATAAGTTGAATAGAAAGTATATTTATGATTTGATAAATATGATATACTTAAATAAAGATGGATCAATAAAAATAGAGTTTAAAAGAAAATAATTAATAAATAGGAGATGAAATGGATAATTTAAAGTAATTAAAAAATGAAGAAATAGTTGATTTAATAAAAAGTGGAAAAGTAGAAGTGGCTGATATTGTTGATTCAGGAATTTGTCCTACTTGCTTTGATAAAAAGAACAATCATATTTTATATGGAGACAATACTGATAAAATGATATTTGAAAATGACAAATTAGAATGCTCTTTAGTAGGAAATTCAAGAGCAGATGGACATACTGCAATAAGCACTAAAACACATTATAAAGATATGATGGAAATAGATGATGAAACATGTAATGAAATATTTGTATTAGCTAAAAAAATAATGAATATTTTAAAAGATGTTTATAATGCTAAAAGTGTATATCTTTGTACAATGTGTGATGGACCAATGAATCATTTTCATATTCAATTAATTCCACGATATTCATTTAAAAAAAGAGGTTCAAAAAATTTTGTAAAACCAAGATTCGAATATAAAGAAGATAAAGAAAAATTATTAGAATTGAGAAAACAATTAAATTATAAAGTAGGTGAGTAAAATGAGTAATGAAAAAAGTTGTGCAAGTACAAATATCAACTGGTATCCTGGTCATATGGCCAAAACAAAAAGACAAATAAAAGAAAAAATTGATTTAATAGATATAATATATGAAGTGGTTGATTCTAGAATACCAATATCATCAAAAATAAAAGATATAGATGATTTAGTAAAAAATAAACCAAGAATTTTAATTATGACTAAAAGTGATTTATGTGATTTAAATAAGACAAATAAACATATTAAGTATTATGAAAGCCTTGGATATAAAGTTGTTTTAGTGGATTTAATTAGCAACAAAAATGTAGATAAAATAAAATCTGCAACAGATGAAGTATTAAAAGAATTAAATGAAAAAAGAGAAGCAAAAGGATTAAAGAAAAGAAACTATAGAGCGCTTATAATTGGTATTCCAAATGTAGGTAAGTCAACTTTAATTAATAGACTTGCAGGTAAAAAGGTAGTAGGAGTTGGTAATAAGCCAGGTGTAACAAAACAACTTTCTTGGATAAGAATTAGTAAAGATGTTGATTTAATGGATTCACCAGGTATATTATGGCCAAAAATAGATGATGAAAAAGTAGGATTAAATTTAGCATGTTTTTCAGCAATTAAAGAGGAAATACTTCCAATTGATGAAGTTGCATGTTATATATTAAAGTATATGTTTATTAATTATAAAGAAAATTTAAAAGAAAGATATGGCCTAGAAAATATAGATTTTGAAGATTTTACAGATGCATATGAAGTAATAGGAAGAAAAAGAGGATGCATATTAAGAGGTAATGAAGTAGATTATGATAAAGTATCTGCTTTAATAGTAAGGGATTTAAATGAAGGTCATTTAGGCAAGGTAACATTTGATGAATAATATGTATGAATATGAAGAAAATTTATATAAAGAAGGATATAATTTTATAGCGGGAACAGATGAAGCAGGAAGAGGACCACTCGTTGGACCAGTTGTCGCAGGATGTGTAGTTTTTCCAAAAGGTTATAAAAATGATTTAATAAATGATTCAAAAAAATTAACAGAGAAAAAAAGAGAACAATTATATGATATAATAATAAAAGATGCGGTTACTTATGGAATTGGAATCGTATCTGCTAAAGAAATAGATGAATTAAATATTTACGAAGCAAGCAGAAAAGCAATGATAAAAGCATATGAAGAAGCAAATAAAAAAGTAAAAATAGATTACTTATTAACTGATGCTATGCCTATAACAACACTTGATATACCAGTATTAAAAATAATAAAGGGTGACGCTAAAAGTGTAACAATAGCGGCTGCATCAATACTTGCCAAAGTAACAAGAGATAGAATATTAATTGATCTAGATAAGAAGTATCCAGAATATAATTTTAAAAAGCATAAAGGTTATCCAACAAAAGAACATTTAGAGAAAATAAATGAATTTGGTGTGTTTGATGAGTATAGAATGACATATAAACCTGTAAAAAATGTATTAGATAGGGGAATTGTTAGGACAAAGAGATAATATAATATATGAAGGGACTGATTTTATGAGTAAAAATTTAGTAATAGTGGAATCACCAGCTAAAAGTAAAACAATAGAAAAATATTTAGGTAGTGATTATAAAGTATTATCATCAAAAGGACATATTAGAGATTTAGCAACTTCTGGTAAATATGGTTTTGGTGTAGATATTGAAGATGGTTTTAAACCAAATTATGAACCAATTAAGGGAAAGAAAAAAGATATTGCAGAACTAAAAAAAGAAGTTAAAAATGCAGAAAAAGTATATCTTGCAACCGACCCTGACCGTGAGGGAGAAGCGATTAGTTGGCATTTAAAAGATGCTCTTGGTATTGATGATAAAGATTATGAAAGAATAGTATTTAATGAAATAACTAAAAATGCAGTTGTTAATTCATTTAAAAATGCTAGAAAAATTGATGATCTTATGGTAAGAAGTCAAGAAACAAGAAGAATATTAGATAGAATAATAGGATTTAGATTAAGTAAATTAATGCAATCAAAAACAGGCGGTAAAAGTGCTGGAAGAGTACAATCAGTTGCACTTAAATTAATAGTTGATAGAGAAAAAGAAATTGAAAAATTCATTCCAGAAGAATATTGGACAATAAAAGCAATATTCCCATCATTTGATGCAAATTTATTTGGTTATAAAGAAAATACTAAATTAGAAATTAAAAACGAAATTGAAGCAAAAGATATATTAAATAAATTATCTAATAGTTATAAAATAGAAAGTACTGAAAAGAAAAATAAGAATAAGGCTAGTAAGCCACCTTATACAACAAGTACAATGCAGCAAGATGCAGTAAACAAAATTAATTTTTCATCTAAAAAGACTATGAGTGTTGCACAAAAACTTTATGAAGGTATAAATATAGGTAGTGAAACAGTAGGTTTAATTACATATATGAGAACTGATTCAATTAGATTATCAGATGAGTTTGTTGGAAATACTTTAAAATATATTGAAGTAAATTATGGTAAAGAATATGTTGGATTTGTAAAAAAGAGTAAGAAAACAGAAAATGTACAAGATGCTCATGAAGCAATAAGACCAACAAGTATTACAAGAACACCAGATTCAGTAAAAGAATATTTAACTAATGATGAATATAAGTTATATAGACTTATTTATTTTAGAGCTCTTGCTTCTTTAATGAAAGATGCAAAACAACAATTAACAACTGTTATTCTTGATAATAATGATTATAAATTTAAAGTTAATGGTAGTGTAATTACTTTTGATGGTTACTTAAAAGTATATAGTGAATTTGAAAAGAGTGAAGATAAGATTTTACCTGATTTAGATAAATATAAATCTGATAATCTTATTACAGATAATGTAGAGACAAAACAACACTTTACAGAACCACCAGCAAGATATACAGAAAGTTCATTAATTAAAGAAATGGAAAGTCTAGGTATTGGTAGACCATCAACATACGCAACTACTATAAGTACAATTATAGATAGAGGATATGTAAATAAAAAGGATAAAAAGTTTGTTCCAACTGAAATAGGAATAGAAACAACAAATAAACTTCAAGAGTTCTTCAAAGATTTAATTAATGTGAAATATACTGCAAAAATGGAAGAAGATTTAGATAATATTGCAAGTGGAACTGTTGTATGGAATGAATTATTAAAGAAATTTTGGGAGGATTTTGAACCAATGGTAAAAGATGCATTTGATAATATGGAGAAAAAAGAACCTGAAAAGACAGGAGAAGTATGTCCTGAATGTGGTAAAGATTTAGTTAAAAGAAATGGTAGATATGGTGAATTTATAGCTTGTTCTAACTATCCAGAATGTAAATATATTAAAAAAGAAGAGAAAAAAGTCGTAGAAGTTTGTGATTGCATTAAATGTGGTAATAAGATTGTTGAAAGAAAAACAAAAAAAGGTAAAGTTTTTTATGGTTGTTCTAACTTTCCAAAATGTAAAGAAGCTTATTGGGATATGCCTACAGGTAAGAAGTGTCCAGAATGTAATAGTATGTTAGTTACAAAAGATGGAAAAGTAAAATGTTCGGCATGTGATTATAAAGAAGAATAGTAAATTTTTACTATTTTTTCTTTTAGTTATGATAGCAAATTTTTGTTTGTAATATATGATGTAAATATATTGTGGCCTAACCTTACAAGTATAAGAAAATATTAGTGTGAATTTTAATTTAAGTGGAGACAAAATTTATTAAGAAAGGAGAAGTATTTTAGTAATAAAATTAGGCTAAAGTAACAAAACATTACGCTTTAGTAAATAAAAAAATTGTAGGAGGAAACTTAAATGGAAAATGAAATAAAAATTTTTGAAAATCAAAATGTAAAATTAGAAGTAAATATGAAAGATGAAACTGTGTGGTTAAATGCAGAACAAATGGCAAAATTATTTGGAAGGGATTATAAAACAATAAGAAAACATATTAATAATGCATTACAAGAGGAATTATCTAATGAATTGGTTATCGCAAAATTTGCGAATACCACTAAACATGGTTCTATAGAAGGTAAAACTCAAACTCATATGATAGATTATTATAATTTAGATGTTATTATATCTGTTGGTTATAGAGTTAAATCATCACAAGGTGTTGCTTTTAGAAAATGGGCTAATCAAGTATTAAAAGATTATATGATAAAAGGTTATGCAGTTAATCAAAAAAGACTTGAATATTTAGAAAAAACAATTAAGTTAATTGATATAGCAACTAGAGCAGATGACAATTTAAATGGTGATGAAGCAAAAGATATATTAAATGTAATAAGTAATTATTCTAAAGCACTTGATTTACTTGATGATTATGATCATAGAACTGTTAAAAAAATAAAAGGAAATACGTCAAAAGATAAAATTAATTATAAAGAATGTATGAATATAATAAATACATTAAAATTTAATGAAGAAAGTGATTTATTCGCACTTGAAAGAAATAAAGGATTATCTTCTATAATAGATAATATATATCAAACATTTGATAATACTGAAGTATATAAAAGTATAGAAGAAAAAGCAGCTAATTTTCTTTATTTAATAATAAAAAATCATGTATTTATAGATGGTAATAAGAGAATAGCAGCAACTTTATTTATATATTTTTTAAATTACTATAATATTCTCTTTAAAAATGGTAATAGGATAATAGATAATAATACACTTACTGCATTAACTCTTTTAGTCGCACAATCTAATCCAAAAGAAAAAGATATATTAATAGATTTAATAATGAACTTTTTAACAATATAAGTATTTTAGAAAATAGTAAATTTTTACTATTTTTTCTTTTTATTATGATATAATTTAAATGAGGTGTAAGTGTGAAAATAGAAGAAGAGATAAATAATATAAAAGAAAGAAATAAGAGAGTAGAATTAGATAAAAAATGGGAAACAAGTTTAACAAGAAAAATATTTATTATGGTATTAACTTATATAGTTGTTATTATATATTCATATTTAGTTAGAAATTATGATAATATTTTCTTAAGTTCTTTAGTACCAGTAATTGGTTTTACATTATCTACTTTATCATTAAAGGTTGTTAGAAAAATTTGGGAAAGATTTATAAAATAGTGTTTTATTCACTATTTTTTTCTTTTTTATGATACAATTTCTAAAAGGAGTATAGGTATGAGAAATAGAGCAGGCGGATTATTAATAGAAAATGGCAAAATATTATTAATACATAGAATAAAAAACATAAATGGTGAAAGAAAAGAATATTATGTTGTTCCAGGTGGTGGAATAGAAGAAAAAGAAAATATTAAAGAAGCAACAATTCGTGAACTAAAGGAAGAAACAGGTCTTAATATTAAACTAATTAAAGATGAACCATTAATAACATTTAAAACAGAAAAAGGTAATCAATATTTTTCACTGATTAATAAAGTATCTGGAGTATTAGGTACAGGTGATGGACCTGAATTTAATGATCCAGTATATAAAAACATGGGTGAATTTATTCTTGAGTTTATAGATATAAATGATATTATTGAAATGAAAATAAATATGGTACCAGATAAAGTAAGAATGAGTTTTATAGAATGTACAAAATCATTAAATAAAAAGATAAATGATATTAATTCTAGTGACTATTTAAATGCTAAAAGCATTACAATTGAGGAATAAATATGAAAAATGATTATTATAAAGCATACGATAAAAGGTATAGACAAACCTATGAAAACAATTCATTATGGGAAATTTCAGAAAGAACAAAAGAAGTAATTGATACTTTAAAAAAATATAAAATTACAAAAAATTCAAATATATTGGAATTGGGATGTGGTGAAGGAAGAGATGCGATTTATTTGCTTGATAATGGTTATAATGTTTTAGGTGTAGATTATTCTTTTGCTGTAATAGATAAGTGTAATGAGTTAACTAATTATAAATATGTAAATAATTTTAAACAATTAGATTTAATTGAAAATTCGTTAAATGAAAAATTTGATTTTATATATTCAGTTGCAGTAATTCATATGTTTGTATTAGACGAACATAGAAATAAATTTTATAATTTTATTTATGATCATTTAAAAGATAACGGAATTGCTTTAATTATTTCTATGGGAGATGGTACTTTAGAAATAAATTCAGATTTAGAAAAAGCATTTGATGATACAAAAAGAGTAAATATAAATACAAATAAAGAAATAATGGTTGCAAGTACATCATGTAGAGTTAAAAAAATAGATGAAATGAAAAAAGAAATTCAATTAAATAATTTGGAAATATTAGAAGAAAAAATAATAGATGATGTTCCTTCATTTAATAAATGTATGCTTTTTATCGTAAAGAAAAAAATGGATGTTAAGTATGAAGATTTATATGATAAGACATGGTAAAGCAGATTATAGTTATTGTGACTCACATAATTTTATTGGTCATGGAAATGATTTGGCACCACTATCAGAAAACAATATAAGTGATGTAGTTAATATGTCCAAAGACAAAAGATTAAAAGAGGCCTCAATAATTGTTTCGTCACCATATACAAGAGCTCTTCAGACAGCTGCTATTATTTCTAAAGAAACAGGATTAGATATAAAAATTGAACTTGATTTAAGAGAGTGGGAACCAGATGCATCATATATGTATAAAGTAAAAGAAATGAAAGAGTATTATAAAGAATATGTGAATAAGGATGGAATTCATATTAATGGTAGTGAAAAATGGGAATCAAAACAGCATTTGAAAGAAAGAATTCAAAGTGTAATTGATAAATATAATAAATATGATTGTGTTATATTTGTATTTCATCAACTTGCGATTAAATCAGTTGTTAATGTAGAAAAAGTAAAACCAGCAGAGATAATAGAATATGTAATATAAATTTGAAAGAGGGTATCACTATGATTAAATTATATGTTGTAAGGCACGGTAAAACAGCTTGGAATGAAAAAGGATTGCTTCAAGGATCAACAGATATTGAATTAAATGATGTTGGGATAAAAGAAGCAAATGATTTAAGAACAAAGTTAAATTTAGATAAAATAGATATTTGTTTATCATCACCTCTTAAAAGGGCAAAACAAACGGCACAAATATTAATAGGTAATGAAATAGAAATCAAATATGATGATTTATTAAAAGAAAGATATTTTGGACTTCTTGAAGGAAAAGAAATAAATTATGATTTAATAGGTCAGATGTGGGATTATAACATAGATAATTCAGAATATAACATAGAAAGTTTAAAAGATTGCTTAATAAGAGCAAATATATTTTTAGAAAAAATAAAAGAAAATTATAGTGGTAAAACTATTCTTATTGTATCTCATGGTGCGTTTATAAAATGCTTACATTTTGCAATAAATGGTTTTGATAAAAATACTGATTTTTTATCTTTTAATCCAAAGAATACAACTATATATGAATATGTAATTGAATAATAGAGGTGAAATTTAAATGAAGAAAAGATTTGCAATAATAACTGATATTCATGGTAATATTGAAGGTTTAAATGCTATTTTAAAAGATATAGAAAATAAAAAAATAGATGAAATAATATGCTTGGGAGACACAATTGATATTGGTCCAAACTCAAAGGAATGTATAGATAAGTTAATTGATAATAATATAAAAATGACATTAGGTAATCATGAGTTATATTTACTTAGAGGAACAAGTATTGATTCATCTATTAATAATGTTGAAGAGATAGAACATTATAAATGGGTAAAAAATCAGTTATCAGAAAAAGAAATTAATTTTATAAAAAAATGTCCATTATATTACACAATTAATGTTGATTATGAAAATAAAAAATTTAATAAAGAAATAATATTAAGTCATTACTTAATAGAAGATGGAAATAAAGATAATCCTTTTGAAAAGAATCATTTAAAAAAAGATATTAATTTATTGATTAAGTATAATAGCTTAAATAAAATATATATAATAGGTCATTTACATAAATCATTTAATATAAATGAAGTTGAAGGTATAACGGGTGATTATATAGAAAGTATTGATAAGCTTCCTAATATTGAAATTGTTGATAGTGCTGGATGCACATATGATGAATATGTTTCTTATATGATACTTGAAATAAATAAAGGTATAAGTATGAAAAGAATAAAAGTTAAATTTGATAGAAAAAATTTTATTGATAAAATAATGAATTTAGATTTTCCAGATAAAAATAATATACTAAAATATTTTTACGGAATAGACTTAAAAAAGTAGAAGGTAGATAAAATGAATATTTATTATTTTAATGATTTGGGAGATTATGATGTATATAATCCAGCTTATTTTTTAGATAGAAGTAGTGCAAAAAAATTAATTTATTTAATTGCAAAAAATCCATATGTTGAAACCAAAGAAAGTTTATATATAAAAACTAATATTAAGAAAAGTGAAATAGACGAAATATTAGATGGTTTAACAAGTATTAATACATTAACAAAAAATTTAAAAAATTCATATAAAGTTAATTTTCCTTGTTTTTATGAAGAAGATATTAAAGTTATTATAAAAAATATTAGTAATGATATATCATTATTAACAAATAAAGTTAATCAAAATATAAAAAATTTAAATTATACAAAAGAGGAATTATATCATATTTTATGTAATGGTGTGTTTGATAACTATGCATTTAATTATCTAACAAAATATAATTTAATTACATTTCATAAAATTAATCCAGGAGATAGAGATTATATAATTATAGGTTATGAAAATAATGACTTTGTAAATAATTATAGTTCAAAATTACTTTGCAGTAATAACAAGTTTAAATGTAATAAAGTAACATTTAATAGTTTTGGAGATACTGACGGAAACAGAATGGATTTTTTTAGATATTTTAGAATGAAAGAAATGAATAAAACTACATTAAAATGCTTTGATGATTATATGTCTTTAATTAAAAATAATAAGGATGAATTAAAATTAAGACTTGAAAATGTTGTTCTAAATGATGTAGGTGATTTAGAAACTATAAAATTATTAGAAAATATAGGCTATATGAAAAATGGTAAAATAATTGTTCCAATATTATCTAATAAAGAACAAGATTTAATTGGTGAAAATATAATGAATTCTATAAAAGATGATTTAATTTGCATATTTAAAAAAATAGAAAAACTTAATATAACCCCAAATTTTAATAAGGTTCCAATAAAGGATACACTAAATGAGGTTTGGCATATTATTTTTGGATTAATTAATGAAGAATTAGTAAAACAAAAAATTGTAGAAGAACCAACATTTATTAGTGGACAAGGAAGATATTTAAAATGTATATATATTGAGAAATAATATATTTATAAAAGAGGTGATATAGTATGTTAGAAATTAGAACTGTAAAATCAGAAAAAGAACTAAAAAAGTTATTTAATATATTATCAGAAATATTTTATGATGATGCGGTTGAAAATAAAGAACATTATTATACGATGTCTGAAAGATATGAAGAAATGAAATTACAATTTAAAAATGATAAGAATTTCCTTATGTATATTGAAGATAGTAATAAGATTGTTGCGGGACTAACAGGTAAGAATCTAGATCTTAAAAAGAAAAAAATAACTATTGGTGTATTAGCAGTAAAAAAAGAATATAGAATGAATGGACTTGCAACAAAATTAGTTAATGAATTTGAAAATAGATGTAAGAAAAAGAAAATAGAACATATTGATTTAGGCGCTAGATTTAGAGCATGTAATCTTTATAAAAATTTAAATTATAATTATTCTTTAATGGTTCAGGTATTTGATTTTATAACAATTGATGATGTAAGAAAATTAAATAAATTTAATTTAGATGAAATTTATTCATGGCAAGGTGAAACTTATGGATTTATAAAATTTAATGTAAATTGTATAGATAAAGAAATTGTTGATTACTTTGAGCAGAATATCAAAACTGCATATGCACAATATATATTTGAAAAAGATATTATATAATGGTAACTATATATATTAAAAATGCGCAATATTGAATCACAAAGATTATTATTACAATATGATATATAATTTAAAATAAATATAAAAGATATTTAGAGTAAGGAGAATTACAATGTTAAAAACAGAAAAGAATGAAGAAAATAGTTATTTTCTTGCTTTTCCTTTTTCAATATTTCGTGAAAATGGGAGTGATTTATTAATACCAAAAGCAAAAGAGTTTTTTGAAGAATTAACTGATTATTTTAATGACAATAATATATTTTATTATTTATCGCAAGAACAAAAAGTCTGTAGAGAAAATTATTATACTGAAGAAGAATTAACAAAATTTGATTATGAAACTATGAAAAAATGTGAATATGTATTTTTTGCCCCTGAAAATCCATATTCAGATGATTCCTATATAGAATTAGGATGGGCTTCAGCTTTAAAGAAAAATATTATTCTATTATTAGAAAAAAACACACATTATCCACCATTAGTGACAGAAATAACATGCATGACTAATGTAAAAGTATATTATTATGAAGATTTTTATAATGATGTATTATCAATTATAAAAAATTATATTGAAGAATGCAAAACAAAAAAAGATATTAAAATAATAGAAAAGTTTTTATTAAATAGAAAAGAAAAATTAATAAGCTTAAAAAAATTAAAAGGTGGCAATCATAATAGAATATATGCAATAAATAATAAATATTTTGTGAAGTTTAAGGATGAATTGTCTGTTAAAAAAGAAAAAATGTATTTTGGTAAAAATAATAAACCTTATAGTCCTAAATTATATTCATCTAATATTAAAGAAAAATATTTAATATATGAATTGTTAGACGCAAAGGATTTTGATAATGAAGAATTAATACCTGATTTATTAGAAAAAGCATTTATTTATTCAAAAAAATTAATAAAAACTAAGAAAAAAGGTTATGGTTATTATGGAATTGAAAATAATTCTTGGATTGATTTCTTAAATCAAGAAGTAGATGTAAGCAAGGATTATTTAAAAAATTATCTGGATGAATTAGATTTTAAAATTGTTGATAAGTCATTAAATGAAATAAAAGAATATTCTTTTACAAAGAAAATATTACATGGAGATTTTGGACTTCATAATGTTATGATATCTCCGGATAGGGATATTTATTTTATAGATCCAGAACCAGTACTTGGAGATTGGATATATGATTATATTTTCTTTTGCTTTTCAGATGTTTTAACTATTAGAAAAATTACATTTGACGAAATAATTGATAAAATAAATGAAAATAAAAATAAAGTAAAAGCTATGATGGTAATAGTTTTGTTTAATAGATTAAGAAGGGTGCTAAAGTATAGTAGTGAAGATTATGAAGAATATTTAAAATTGTGGAAAGAATTGGAGGATTATTATAATGATTGATTTACATATACATACCACTAAATCAGATGGGCTTAAAACACCTCATCAAATATTAGAGAAATCTCAAAAAATTGGAATTAACACAATATCAATAACATATTATAATATAATTCAAGCATATAAAAAAATAGGTGATGACGATTGTCAGTTAATAATATGAATTAATATGGACATTTCATGAATTACATATAGAATTACTGAATGTGGAGAAAAAAATAATGCAAGAAATGAGTTTTATAATATAAATTTTTCAGAATCAAAATGTAATTTTGCGTATAGTATATAAAAAATAATTAAAAGATGAGGTTTATATGTTAAATAGTTTAGAATGCAGATTATATTATTTGGTAGCAAATGAAAAAATATATTATTTAATGATGTTTACCATATTTTAATGTTTCTTTAAAATGTTAAATTGTTTTTGTACAAGTAGAATGCTATTTTTTGTTATATGAAGGCGAAATCATGAATGGATTAATTTTAAAAAATTGTTAATACCTGAGAGTACAATAAAAAGGTTCTTAATACAATGAAAAAAGGCATGTGTAAATGTCAAACTTTTTTGTAGGTTTTTGGTAAAAATAAATGTAGGTTTTTGG
>ERZ827440.3175-NODE-3175-length-12815-cov-2.553683_pt1 | contig 12815 bp, 14 predicted proteins | sample MGYA00519774_ERZ827440 | MGnify/ENA primary metagenome ERZ827440 (study PRJEB31778, sample SAMEA3449302) | human gut metagenome | biome: human gut; feature: human-associated habitat; material: faeces | place: United Kingdom | collected 2010/2012 ... | reverse complement strand
ACTATATTGCAGGAAAAGCATTTTTAAATGGAAGAGAAGCAGAAGGTAATTTCCAATGGACTTTTCCAGATGGTACAAAGGTATTATTTAAAGATGCTGTAATAAATGTTACTGCTTTAGGAGCAGGAGATAGTACAGGGGTTGCACCTCTTGAATTTGATGTTATGAGCAATGGAAAACCAACAGTAACATTACCCAGTTAAAGCTAGTGAGACTAGCAAAATAAATATAACCAAAACAGAGAGTGAGGAATAATCCTTGCTCTTATTTTTTATGAAAGGAAATGATAGACATGTCAAGAGTAGTAGATATAACAGACAAATTAAATTTTGAAGAAAATCCAAAGTTAAAAATAAAAAATACTGAAATAGAAATTAATAGTGATGCCCCTACAATGTTAAAGATCATGCAGACAGTAGGAGCTGGGAAAAATATAACTCCAGATGAAGTTATTAAGGCGTATGAGTTAATATTTCCTAAAAAGAGTAGAGAAAAATTAGAAGAGATACAAGATGAGCAAGGAAGAAAATTAAATTTTGAAGGCCTTCAGGTAATAATAGAAGAAGCAATAAATCTTATAACAGGACCAGAAGTTAAGGGAGAGTAGTGACCCGTACTATGATTTATTCGAGGATTGGGATTTGATTGTTTCAAGCTTTCAAACACAGTACGGGATAAGAATTTATTCTAAAGATTTTCTTGAAATGAAATGGGATGAATTCAAGGCTCTTATAAGTGGATTAGGGCCAGAAACTCCTCTTGGTAGAATAGTTCAAATAAGAGCTGAAAATGATAAAAATATCCTTAAAAATTTTTCAAAAGAACAACACAGAATAAGAAATGAGTGGAAAAGTAGAAATGTTAAAAAGGTTTCTAAGTCAGATATAACTTCTGTTTTAGACCAATTAAAAACTGCTTTCATACAATTAGCTGAGTAGGAGGTGAGGGAATGGGTGCAAGTGTTGGAGAAATAGATTTAGACCTTAGAGTTAATCAAAGTGGATTTAATAGGCAATTGAAAGGCATACAAGCTATGGCTAAAAATGTTGGGGCAGCTATTGCCTCAGCTTTTGCTGTAAGGGTTGTTATTAACTTTGGTAAGACTTGTATTAGCACAGCAACAGAAGTTGAAAATGCGTGGGTGGGACTTAACTCTATTATTAATGGTCAAGGAAAGTCTTTTAATAATGCTAAGAAGTTTATTCAGGAATATATAAGTGATGGGTTAGTACCACTTAAAAATGCAGTTATAGCTTATAAAAATCTTTCTCTTAGAGGATATAATGAAGAGCAAATACAAAAAGTCATGAATGCCTTAAAAAATTCTGCTACATATGCTAGGCAATCTCAATATAGCCTTGGTGATGCAATTAGTACTGCTACAGAAGGTTTGAAAAATGAAAATAGTATAGTTGTTGATAATGCTGGTGTAACTAAGAATGTTGCCAAAATGTGGGAAGACTATGCAAAAAGTATTGGCGTATCTTATACAAGCTTAACTAAGGAGCAAAAGATACAAGCAGAAGTTAATGGGATTTTAGAAGAAACTAAATTTCAAATGGGTGATGCTGAAAAATATGCAAATACCTATAGTGGTAAAGTAGCAAAGCTAAGTGCTTCATTTACCAATTTGAAAGTTAAAATAGGAAATATTTTAAAAGTTATTGCAGGAGCATTTATTCCAGTAATAAATAATGCAATTAAAGTTGTAGAAAAATTTATTGATGGAATTACTGCTCTTTTAAATTCATTTGGAATACAAACAAATATAGTAGATACTTTAAAGGATGTATCTGAAACAGCAGAAGGCTCAAGCAATAATATAGATGGAATAACAGAAAGTGCTAAAGAAGCAGAAAAAGCTGTAAATAGGTTAATGGGCTTTGATGAAATAAATCTTCTAAGTAAAGATGATAGTTCAGCTAATAGTGATAACACAAATTCTGGTGATGGTTCAGTTGATATGTCAGGCATAGCTGATGAGACTAAAGAAACAAGTACAGTTTTTGATGGATTGATTAATAAGGTAAAAAAAATAAATGAATTATTAAGTCCTACCAAAACAGCATTACAAGGACTAAGTAGTGAATTAAAAAGACTAAGTGATTTTGCCTTTGATGGCTTAGAAGATTTTTATAATTCCTTTCTAAAACCAGTTGCAGTATGGACTATAGGAAAAGGACTTCCAAGGTTTATAGATGCAATAACAAATGGATTAGCAAAAGTAAACTGGCAAAAAATAAATGATTCACTTCATACTTTGTGGGTATCTCTTGCACCTTTTGCAATTAATATTGGTGAAGGTTTGCTTTGGTTTTGGGAAAATGTTCTTGTACCTCTTGGAACTTGGACACTTAACAATGCAGTGCCAGGTTTTTTAGATTTGCTTTCTGGTGCTATAGCTGTTCTAAATCCTATATTAGAAGTATTTATGGAACTAGGTGAATGGTTATGGAACGAGTTCCTGCAACCAATTGCAAGTTGGACTGGAGGAGTAATAATTAGTGCATTAGAAGGTTTAGCAAGTGCTCTTAAAGATATAGGCGAATGGATGAGCAATAATAAATCTGTTATAGAAACATTCACTATAATTATTGGAAGCTTTGCTGCTGTGTTAGGTTTGGTAAAATTAAAAGCTCTTGCATGGTCTGCTGTATGTAAGCTTGCTACACCTATAATATCTGCATTAGGCACTGCTATAGCATTCTTGATTAGTCCAATAGGATTAGTAGTTCTAGCCATATCAGGAGTTATTGCAGCAGGAATATTGCTATATAAAAATTGCAAGGAGTTTAGGGAAAGGGTTCAGTCTGGTGCAGAGGAATTCATAGAAAAAATAAAAACTACATTCAAAAAAATAAAAGATAAAATAATAGATCCTATAATAATTCCAGCAATAGAAAAAATGAAAGAAGTATGGGATAAGCATATAAAAGGAATGCTTGATAAAGCTACTGAATTTGTAGGAAAGCTCATAATAGGAGTAATGGATTTTGTGAATAAAGTAATAATGCCAATAATAAATGTATTAGTTGATGTTCTAGCCCCAATAGTAGTATCTGTCTTTAATTATTTAACAGATTCAATAGGGACGGCAGTAGCAGTTATCTCTGATATACTTGGAGGAATATTTGAAGTATTAGGAGGAATAATAGATTTTCTTGTTGGAGTATTTACTGGAAACTGGAAGAAAGCTTGGGAAGGAGTAAAAAGTATTTTTAAAGGCATTTGGGATTCACTTGTTGGAATAGTTAAGTGGCCAATAAATATGATAATAGATATGGTGAATGCATTGGTATCAGCCATAAATTCAATTATTTCAGGAATAAATGAAATATCAATAGATGTTCCAGATTGGATTCCTGGCATAGGGGGAGAAAAATTTGGCTTTGATATTCCTAAAATAAAAAAAATACCAATGTTAGCAGATGGAGGATTTGTGAAAGCCAACACCCCACAACTTGCTATGATTGGAGATAATAAACATCAAGGAGAAGTAGTTGCTCCAGAAAACAAACTTTCAGAATTACTAGATAAAGCAGTAAGTAAAAGTGGAAATAGCAATAAAGTGGAATTGTTGCTTGAAAAATTAATTTCTATTGTAGAGGAAGGGCAAACTGTGAATATGAACGTTGATGGAATTAAACTGGGAAATGCAGTTGCAAAAGGAGTAAACAAAATAACTAAGGCGAATGGTGGAATATGTCCAATAATAACATAAGAGAGGCTTTAGACCTCTCTTAAAAAGTGTTTGAAGTTTTTACTTTTGATATCAATTTTTCCAGTTTGGTTCTATCCCATAGTAGAACATTAGCTGATTCTGCTAAATTCTTTGCATTAGAAGTAAAGGTATTATTTGTCACAACAATTGCTACATGGCAATTGTAATAGGTTCTGCCAGCAATAACTTCTTGCACTGCTTTATTCCCAACTGGATTTGAGTATAACTTACATTGAAAAGCATATTTAATGCTATCTTTTGTAGCTAGGATATCAACACCATAATCACCAGAAGCACTTGTAACTTTAACTTCTTGGTAGCCTAATTTTTCAAGTAAATTCCCTATATAATGTTCAAATTGGTAGCCATCAAGATTATCTATGTATTCCAATTCAGAATATGTATTTCTATTAGTAGTATTTGAGTTATTATTATTGTAATTATTCCAATTAATATTTAATGGATTTTTTCTACTTTGTTTATACTTAGGAAACAGTATAATGATATCAGCAATCCAGCCAAACCCAAATACGCCTAATGTAAATAAATAAAGAAAGCCTATTTTCTTTTTACCTTCATAAAATTTATGAATACCAAAATAACCAAAAAACAAGCATAGAAAAAAATCAATAGCAATATTTACTTTTTTCATATAAATTTATACCTCCTTAGGATAATATTCTATAAAGGTATAATACCATATTTTGTACAATCATTCAAAAAGCAGGTGATATAATGCTAAAAATAAATGGGGTAACAATGCCATCTCCAGTAGCTTGTAATCCAGATATAAGCGATATAGATGGAGAAACAAATAGAGACACTAATGGTAATCTTCATAGAGATAGAGTGGCAACAAAAAGAAAATTAAATTGTGAATGGGGAGTTTTGAGTGCTACTGAAGCTTCAAAGCTTCTTTCTGCTGTTGCACCAGAATTTGTTGAAGTCACTTATTTTGACCCACAAATTGGGGCACAAACAACAAAAACCATGTATGCTGGAGATAAGAATATAGAAACGCTTATGACAGATAAAAATGGAAATGTTACTTTTTACAAATCTATAAAATTTAATTTGGTTGAAAGGTAGGTGAGAAAATGCTAAGCACAACAGAAACTTTTGATACTGCAATAAAAAAATACAGTAGAAATATAAAAGCTAAAATAAGTTTTTCAAATATGACACTTGAAGGAACTGAAATAAAAGATATAAATATAACAAACAATCTTTTAACTGGAGAAGAATTTGAAATAGGAACTTTTATAACATCTATTGCAACAGTAACTATTTTAAATGAAGAGGTATATCAAAGCCTTGAGGGAAAAGAATGTAATATCTATGTAGGAGCAGTAACAAGTGTTGGAACAGAATATATTAACATGGGTATATATAAGGTTACTAAGGAAACCATAAAAGACCAGTTAATAACTTTAGAAATGGAAGATAGGACAAGCAAGTTTGATAAGGAATTTAAAAATATAACTTATCCAGCTACCCTTAAGCAGATAGTAGAAAGTGTATGTAATCAAGTGGGAGTAAGCCTTTCATCAGATTTTTATAATAGCTCCTACAAAATACTAGAGGGCCCAAAACTTGAAGAAGGGGTAACTTGCAGAAGTGTAATAGCAGCAGTTGCAGAATTAACTGGAGGATATGCAAGAAGTAACCCAGCTGGTAAACTAGAATTTTTTAATTTAGAAAAGCCTTCAAGTTTATACTGTTTCTCAGGTGATGAAAATTTATATGCAAGTGATGATGAAAAAATAAATAGTGGTAGCCTTGATAAAATCTTGATTGATAGAAATATGTACTATTCCTTAGATGTTGCTAAAAATGAAACTGAGACCATAACAAAGGTTTCTATTATGACAGATAACATCTATAGTTCTAAGGGTAATGATAATGGAAAGAACTACGTCATTGATAATAATATTTTGATAACCACTCATGAAAACAAGGAGTTACTAACTTCTATATACAATAAACTTGTAGGATTAAGCTATAAATCTATAAACATGAAGTGGCAAGGAAATCCTTCATACCAGATAGGAGATAACATAACTGTTTATGATGGCAAAGTTTTTCATAATACTTATATCATGTCAAGAAAATTAACTTTCAATGGTGGGCTTACAGAAGAATATTCAGCTAGTGGAAAGAGTAAAGAAGAGGATAGTACACAAGTACAAGGAACTATTTCTCAGCAAGTCAAAAGAGCTAATGTACAGATAGACTTTATGAACAAGCAAATAGAAATGAGAGTCAAAGAAGATGACCTTGAAACTATAGTAACTCAAAATGCCGAAAGCTGGAACTTATCCATAAATGGAAAACTAAAAGGTACTAACTATAATTTTGATGGAGAAGGAATGACTATCACAAATGGAGATATAACTGTTAAAAATGAAAAAGATGAAACTGTTATGTGGGTTGATGATGAAACGGGGCTGCTTTCTGTTAATGCTCTTGAAGTATTTGGTGATGGTGGTAATACAGTTAATTTCCATGGGAATGGTGGTAAGGCAGTAAATTTTAGAAGTGATGATAATAAAAGTTTATTCCTAAATTTTTATAGAGGGCAAAGTGGATCAGAAGATGCAAATCCTCGTATTGGAATTTATGCTGCTGACAATCTAAGTGATAGAAGTAACCAGTTATGGGTAGAACCTAGTGGTAAGAATGGTGGCACGCCCATGGTTATTATAAGAGGACGTGATTCTACTATAGAAGTTAATGAGAAAGCTATGTTACAAGTTATAGGTGAAATACAATGTGTTGGCGACTTAACCATAAAGCATGGGGATAATACAATGAATGTACTTACACTTATACAAAATTTGCAAGAAGAAGTAGCAGAATTAAAGGCAAAATTAAATAGCTAGGAGGGATAATATGCAATGGGTAGATAGAAAGGTTGAAAGACCTAATACTTTTGTAATGCAAAATAATTCTGATGGAACAATAACTCTCATACCAAGTCCAGGAACTATACAACAAGTTGGGACACCTTTAAATGCAGAAAATTTAAATGGAGCAATAGATTACTCCAGGAGCAAAATTGTAACAAATATAAGTGCAGTAGAAGGAAATTTGCAACTTACAACGGATAGTTACCAGATTGCAAAACTTAGTTCTAATACAACTTTAGTTCTTCCAAATGTAACAAAACCCATAGACATTATAGTTGAGATTAAGCCAAGCACTGATATAACCCTTGCATATCCAAGCAATGTAAGATGGCAAGGAGATGAACCAAGTATAATTTCTAGCAATATATATGAAATTTATCTAGGTTTTGATGGCACAGATTGGATTGGAGGTTGGATTGTTTATGAACCTATTAGTTAGTAGAAAGAAACTCTTAGGGAATACTGGAGATTTCTTATGGAGTTATGGAGGATATTTGATAGTTAGTGCTTTATGTGATTTGTGTGGAGTTACTTTAGATGAAAGCAATGCAAGGAACTTTATTACTGATTGCATAGAAAGCTTACATGATACTTTGAAAGATAATCTAAATATTAATGGAGTTAATTATGTTTTATCTCTAAATGATGATTTAATTAGTAAATTCATAGAATTTTATACCACTCATAATAATTATGAATATTACTTTCTAAAAACTCCTCCACTTGCAAATAGTACTCTTCTATACACTTTTAATTTATTAGAAAGAACTTACTTTAATAATGTAAAAGACGGTGTAGTTGGAGGACAAATAGGATATTTTGAACCAGGGAAAGTTACAGTTGTGAGTAAGTCTGATTTAGATGGGGGAGGATATGGGTGGTACAAACTTATTATTACTGGAAGCAATTTTTCTAGTAATGAAAATCTAACACATTCTTCTTATTCTGATTTAGACTCAAATTTTGAATTAAGAGTTCCTTATAATTCAGTTTCTGATATGGTTTTGAATGACAAAACAAATGGAAAAATAACTTTATATCCTGAAGCTCAAGGATGTAAAACTCTTGAAGAATACAAAGCTAAATATGAAAATGAACCAAGTAGAATTATATTAGATTCTTCTATAGTAAATATAAAAACAAAGTGGAAGAAAGAAGATACAGATATTTATATTCCAGATGGAAATGTGGAGAATTTGCCAAATGGAGTAAAGATTCTTTATGGTCTTTGGGTATATAATACTGGTGACCAATTTACAGAAATTACTGGAGGGTGGGAAAACTATCATAATGATACAAATTGGTTTTGGAGTGGTTCTTGTTACAAAGGAGATATTAAAGAAAACTATTTAAGCTTTTCAATAAAACAAGATAAATCTATGTGTAGTTTAGCAACAAGTAATAAAATTAACTTTGAAGAAGTTAATAAAATAAAAATAACATATTCTCGCATAGCAAATACAAAGGCATATATTGCTTTACAGATAGTAGATAGCCTAGAAACATCTGAGTTAAGTGGGGCAAAATTGCAAGTAGGGCATGATAAATTTACTGAAACAGAAAATTTAGAAACATATAATACAATAGAAATATCTTATCCAAACCCCATAACATTAAATGGAGAATTTTATGTATTAGTTGTTTTATGGGGAGAACTTGCAGAATACAAGGAAACATTCAGGATAAAATCAATTCATATAAGATAAGTTAGGAGGAGAGAAATGAATAATATAAGAAGTCCAGCACCAGTAGGTGCTTTTTTATTTTAGAAAACATTATGAAAGAAGGTAAGAAAATATGGAGAAGATTTTAGAATATATTAAATATTTTATAATGACTTTAGGAGCAGGATTAACATGGCTTTTTGGAGCATGGGATATTCCTATAATATTTTTAATAGTTGCAATGGCACTAGACTATATCTCAGGACTATTAAAAGCTAAATTTAATAAGGAATTAAGTTCAGATGTAGGGCTTAAAGGGATAGCAAGGAAATTTTTAATTTTGGCAATAGTGATGATAGCTGTTCTTTTAGATAGACTTTTAAACACTGGAACATGGGTATTTAGGAGCTTAGCTTGTTACTTCTACATAGCAAATGAGGCACTAAGCATTTTAGAAAATTCTGTTGCATTAGGTTTAAAAGTTCCAGATAATTTAAAAAATGCATTAATACAATTACAAGAAGGAAATAAAGAAAAGAAGGAGTAGGATAAATTCTTACTTCTTTTTTTAAAATTTTAAGTGTGGCCAACCTAGGCATCACCTTAAAAGCTAGTAAATAAGCCATTTCTTAAAAATCAAAAAATAAAAAAATGAAAGGAATGATATAAATGAAAGGTATAGATGTAAGCAATCACAATGGAAAAATTAATTGGTCCAAAGTAAAAAGTGATGGAGTGGAACTTGTATATATAAAAGCCACAGAAGGAACAACATATCAAGATTTGTGGTTAGAGAACCACTATCAAGGAGCAAAAAGTGTTGGACTTTTTACTGGATTTTATCACTTTTTAGTTGGTACAAGTCAACCAGAATCTCAGGCACTTAATTTCTATAATACAATTAAAGAGAAAAAAAGCGATTTACTTCCTTGTTTGGATATAGAAGTAAGTGGATTTGATGTAGGGGACTATGCACTTAGATTTTTAAAGAAGTTTAAGGAATTAAGTGGAATGAATATGGTTATCTATACAGGGGCTTATTTCAGTAGGGACAATCTACCAATGGAAATTAAGCAAAATTACCCTCTATGGTTAGCACATTATGGAGTAGAGCCATGGAAGAGTAATTTAGTTACATTAGCTGGTTTTACAACACTTGTGGGACATCAATACACAGAAAAAGGCAAGGTTAATGGAATTAGTACAGATGTGGATATGAATGTATTCAATGAAAGTATATTTTTAAATAAAGTTGATACTTCTATCAACAATATTAATAGCTCTATCAACAATGTTGATTGGTTAGCTGAGTATCTAAAGTCTTGGAACTGGAAAGAGTGGGTCCTAGAGCTACAGAGAGAATGTAATAAACAAGGTTTTAGTAATCAGCCTGTAGATGGTTTAACATATGATGCTAAAACAGGAGAATCTAAAACATTAGCTGGATGCCCAACGCTAAAAATTGGAGCAAAGGGAAATATAACAAAATTATTGCAAAAAGTTCTTAAAGCTTATGGAATTGCTAATTTAAAAGAAGATGGAATATTTGGAACTAATACTTACAATGCTGTTGTGGCTTATCAGAAATTAAAAGGTCTTACAGCAGATGGCGTAGTTGGTTATAATACTTGGAAGAAACTTTTAGGTTTATAATTTAGAAGGGTAGCAGATAGGCTTAGGTCTATTTGTTACCCTTTATTTTTTTTATCTTTTTTAGAAAAAAATATCAAAAAGTATTGACTTATTATACTATCGATAGTATAATATAATTGTAAGGAGGTGAGAGAGTGGAGGATAAAATAAAAGAGCTAATCAAAATAGTAAAACTACTTGAAAAGCTCGTGATACAGTTAATATCCCTATTTGGTTGGATAGCAATCCTAGTATTCACAATCAAAGGAATATTCAACTAAACAAAAGAGGGGTTAAGCTAGCACCTTAGCCCCTTGAAAAAATAATAACAAATATATTCTCCAAAATCAATATGAAAAAAGCATATATAGAATTAATCATTAGAGTTTTATCACTTATTGGATTGATAGCAGTTTTAGTATTTGCATTAAAAGGTATGTTAGGAGGTTTTTAAATGAGTGAAAATGCACAAACAGAAGCTAATAAAAGATGGCAAGAACAAAATAGAGAAAGGACTAGGTATTTAAGAAATAGGTCAACAGCAAGAAGCTTTGTAAAGAATCAAGCAACAAAAGAAGATATAGAAGAATTGGAGCAATTAATAGCTGTTAGAAAAGAACAACTTAAAGAAGAATAAGATTAAAGGGTAGTAGGTAAATTTAGATTTGCTTACTATTCTTTATTTTTCCTTGAAATACGAACAAATGTTTGATATGATAAGATAAAGAAACATTTTATTATAAAAATTTAACAGAATATGAAAAAGAAACTGCTAAGGCGATAGGATAAGGTGTAGAGTAACAGTTGTAAGATTTCGCTATTTTATAAGTTTTACAACTATACAAATATACCTTATAATAGAGAAAATAGGTAAGCACCAAAGAAAAAGAACCTATCGCTAGTATCAGTAGCAATAGGTTCAGTTAACTGTAATAGAATACAAATTTATACCTCTATTATAACATATTTTTTGGTGATTACAAATGAATAATGGAGGAATAACTATGGACAAACAAAATTACAAAGAACTATTAAAGAATACATTTAAGTATGATTCAGCTAATTACAATTCTCAAAAAATAATAAACAAATTGAAAATGAATGATATAGTAACATATAAAAAGAATGATTCAGATAAAATTGTAATATCAACAGAGGATAGCGTTGGAAAAAGAGTTAGTAATTGCATAGACGCAAATGATAATTCTCTTTTTCAAATTGAAAAATATAATATTGAAAAAGCCTATAGATATTCAATATATTTTAGTTGCAATGAGTTTGAAATAAATAATGAAAAAATAAATAATTACATTAAAATTGAAGATTTTAATTCAAAAGACAATAGTAACATTGATGATTATTTGAAACCTAGATATTTTGAGGACGAAAATAAAATAGTATTTATTTTTGTTAAAAATATAAATAAATATGTTGAAAATCTTGACAAAAGTGTTAATATACTTTATCCAACCTTGTGGATTTATCATAAGAAAATGAAAATATTAGAACACAGATTTAACTTAATTGGTTTTAAAAGTAATGATGACTTTTACAAAACCACATTTATGCCACCATTAGATAGGCTTAATAATGATTTCAAGATAATTGTAAAAGAATTTAGAACAAGTAAAATAATAAAATATATTATTGAAAACAAAAAAGATGAAGTACATGAAATTTCTCAATATATGGGTTTAAAAGGTGACAGTTCGGCAAAACTTAAAGTAGGGAAAAATTTAATAATGCCATTTATAGGGGATATAGAAATGATACTTGAAGAAAATGTAGACTTGTTTAATAAAAATAATGAAACAAAAAAGATAAGAGATATTTTAAATAATTATATAGTTAATACAAAAGAAAATGCTAATTATAAATCAAGATTGTTATCATGGTATAGAAATGGAGAGAAAGAAGCTTTTTTAAATGTAAATGTTATGTTTAGTTACAAAGATAATAAGTATGATGTATTAAATTTTCTTCAGCCTAAAAAGAATGATATGGAGATGATGGATTATGCAATCAAATATTTATGGGGAGCAGCAAAAAGTATCAACACTACTAACTAAGAAAGAATTAGGAGAATTAGATAGTTTTTTATCATACCAAAATGATTCATATATAACATGTAATGAATTAGCTAATAGATTAAACATAGAATATGAGTTGGCCAAAAAAGTTATTAATGAATTGATAAAAATGCACATTGTCCAAATGTGTTTTAAGGTCTATTGTAATAATTTTGATATGAGCAATGAAGAAATCTATTCCAATATAGAAGATATACCAAATGAGGAGTGCGATGGATGTGAGAAAGGATGCTCTGTTTTAAAAAATATTATTGTTATTTACAAAATCAATTACCAAAAGGAATGATAATATGAACTTCTCATCAAATATAGAAAAAGCAGAATTCTTATTTGATTCATTTGAAGAATTAAATAAAAATGATCCAGATGCATTACGAGTTGTTCTCCAGCAAAGAAGTGGTATAAAGCTAGAAAAATTTAAAGATTTATACACACTTTTGGTAGAGATGCATAATGACGAAAAAAAATTTAAGAAGGTTAAGGCGAAAAGCAAAGGAACACTTTTTGAAGAAATAATAAAAATATTAACAATAGAAACTAAAATATTCTCTTTGTTAGAAAACATAACTAATGATACTAATGAGTATGATATTATAATTAAGCCAAGCAAATTAGCTAGAAGTATATACAATGCAATTCCTAAAGTAGTTTACCAACCGATAATATGTGAATGCAAGAATTATGCGTCAAACGTAAATGTAACATGGATAGGAAAATTATATTCATTGTTATCTCTTTCTAACATTAAATTGGGAATTATATTTTCATATGAAGGTTTGACAGGAGAACATTCTAAAGA
>ERZ827440.3173-NODE-3173-length-12817-cov-3.307084_pt1 | contig 12817 bp, 12 predicted proteins | sample MGYA00519774_ERZ827440 | MGnify/ENA primary metagenome ERZ827440 (study PRJEB31778, sample SAMEA3449302) | human gut metagenome | biome: human gut; feature: human-associated habitat; material: faeces | place: United Kingdom | collected 2010/2012 ... | reverse complement strand
CAGAGCAGGAACGTGCGACCATCAAGCAGCGGCAGAGGGAGGGCATCGAATCGGCGCGTTCCAAGGGAAAACACCTCGGCAGACCACCTCTGCAAAAGTCGGAGAACTGGAAAGAGGTCTATACGATTTGGAGGAATGGAGACATCACAGCAAAGGAGGCAATGCACAGAACTGGACTGAAACGGAGCAGCTTCTATCGGCTCGTCAAGGAGGAGAAAGAGGGGTGATTTTGGATGTTAATTTTCAATGAGAAATAGAAAGAAAAACGGCGCTCTGAGCGATTTTAGACAGGGGTAGTATCTCTATACTCAGAACGCCGCAGGACGTCATTTACAGCGAAATTTATAAGTAATATAAAGGAGAATCCATATGACTTTTGAGGGTATTATCATTTCGGCGTGTCTGCCGTTTTTGTTCATTGCGGTCATGGTTTGGTCACATCGGTGAGTGCTATAGTCGAGGAGGGAGGCAAAACAGCAAAGTCTTGCCTCCCTCCTTGTTTGCTACACTATATCGACTTTAGAATCCGTCGTTTTTCGGATTTCCACCCTTGATTGTAAACTGATAATCGCCCTTAATTGTTGTACCATCAGCAAATTCTAATTCTATCGCATCAATTTTTACAACAGAACAAATCGGACTATACCCTACAATATTATAGAGCATGAGCTTTCCACCCGGCTTCACAGGACCAACCACCTTCATTGCAACACCGGATTTTCCTGTAATCTCGTCCTTTATTTCTTTACCAAAGTTATCACAGAGGGTCATATACACAGTATAATAGTTGACATTCTGACTCCCCAGATAGTCAGCTTCCCATTTGACTTTGATACCGCCTACGGAGTTATCCTCCACAACCGGCATAGTTCTAAAGCCTGACATATACTGTTGAACGGTGGGTGCAACATAATCGTAAATTCCTGCCTCTTTAACTGTGACAGCACAGGATGTTGTTTTACCATTTGCGGCAGTCGCGGTAATTGTTGTTGTACCTACCTTATGTGCTGTAACGGTTCCACCGCTTACCGATGCTACACCCTGATTAGAAGAAGTCCATGTTACAGTTCTGTTATCCGCGTTTTCAGGCCAAACATAAGCTGTGAGACTTGCGGACTTTCCGATAGATAATGTAAGGTTTGTTTGGTCAAGACTGATGCTGGTCACTTCCACCGGCTTATCCAATAGAACGAACTGCTTCCTCAAGGACATATCTGCCATTCTGGTCACGATAGTAGCAACAGCGCTTCGCGTAATGGTGCTGTCCGGCGTAAAGGTCCCATAGGAATCATTTCCTGTTAGGATACCGGCTTTATAAAGTTTGTAGACTGCACCACTATAGGTTTCAGATAGTGAAACATCTGGTATTTGTCCAAAAGGAATATTGTTGATAGTAGAAAGCGCTTCCCCCGGCAGTGCCTTTGCCATGATATACGCAAACTGAGCACGCGTCGCCGCCTTAGTATAATCGCTAAAATCACCCTCTGCAATAATACCGTTCTCGGTGGCATAATCAACATAAGTCTGATACCAAGGGTCGCTTTGCTCAAACTCTGCCGTACCAGTCTCATAGATGCTGCGCAGACGCGCAGCTAACGTAATTGTCTCGGCAATGGTCATATTTCCGTTAGGATTAAACTGTGTCGCGCTTGTACCCTTGACCAGTCCTTTCCGATAGGCGGCTGCTACGCTGTCGGCATACCAACTGCTACTGCTGACATCGCTAAACTGACCGACGGTGTACTCGTTCACTTCTTCAAAGTTATTCAAGTTGCCTCTGGAATTTTCATCTGTAGTCTGCTCTGAATTTTCAGCCATTGGAATTGACTCAAAGTAGCATACGTACCGTGCACCGTTATATTGGGTATCATTTTTTCTACAGAGAACAGTAAGATAATATTCCCCTGCTTCGAGTTGATAGTCCATAATGGAGGCAATGTAGGTGCCTTCAATAATGTCGTAAGAATTGATTCCAGTTAAATTTTTATCATTGCTATCAGAAATCACAGCTATGATATAGTCATCTAATTTATGGTCTACTGGGAAAACACTTACACAAACAGAACTATCTTGTGTCAACGTAAACGAATAGTAGTCCATATCCATATAGTCGTCCCATAACGTTCCATCAGATAGCGGTATACCCTTATAGATAGCCAAAGTCTCAAATGCTCCCTCGATAGTCTGCTTATTCGTAATCGGCTGCGCAACATCAGGGCTGGTATTGTCCTCTTTATCTTGAAGTGTGTTTTGCCCAACTGCTTTTTCAAAACCAGCTGGATAATCCACTCCCTCTGCTAACTGCTGGAAGTTCTTGTCTGTTGCATGGGCAATTTCCGGCAATATCGTCCATAGCAGAGTAAGCGACAGTAACAATGACAAAATCCTTTTCATTTCATACCTCCCAAGTAAATTGATTGCCTTTTGGCATCTTTGATTGTATCACGTCGCTCTATACACGTCAAGTTAGCCTGTTGCAATATTTTGTTTTGTTCCGATTTTGGGTAAACTATCTATAAAGGTGGGTAGTTTATTATGGAACACAATTTTGACAACTCCGAGCGTATGGAAAATCTCTCCTATGCCATTGGTTACTATCGAAGAGCAAAGGGGCTTTCCCAAGAACAGCTTGCCGAAATGCTTGACATCAGCCGTCAGCATCTTGCGTCAGTTGAAGCACCGAGAATGAACCGTGGTATTTCCTTGGAGCTGCTGTTCAACATTGCAACTGTCCTTGAAATCGAGCCGTATCTGATGTTGAAGTTCAGATTGGAAAAATGAAATTGCCCTATCGTCTACGAAAGGCGATAAGGCAATTTTTGTTTTATTTACTTCAAGGGCATCGAAAAAGCAAGCGCCTGTCTTCCTGCATCACATAGGAGTCAGGCGTTTTTGGCTATCCTATAGAGATTTCACAAAATCTTTTTAAGAAAATTGTATAAATAACTTGACAAATGAAAGTTTCTGTGCTATTATTCAAGTCAAGATAATTGACTTGCCAAGTTTTCCTTTACGGAAAACCGTGTCGTTACTAAATGTGCGGCCTCGTAAGTTCGACTTCTTTCAACAAGATAAATGCCTTTTCATTAGCCATATCTTGTTTTAAGGAGTTCTTACGGGACCTCTTTTTTTGCCCATTTTTGTATTAGAGTGATTTATGATTGAGGTGAAATATTACGAAAAACAAATAGTAGATAAGTATTGCCCTACTGATTAAACGAATTAAAAAAACAGACTGCGGTTGTCGCAGCAAATACCTTAAGGAGAGTATAAAATATGAGAATTATAAATTAGAAGAACGAAGAATATGTGATGAGCTGTCTGCTCAGAGACCTTGACAAGCTTGATGCTGTACGCGAACAAGATTTTTGCAACACAGAACTGAGGGACTGGTATCGTAAACTAAAGCGAATGAGAGAAGCGGGCTATCATAGTGTAGTTGACGGCGGAGATAAGAATGCTTTTAGTGGTGAGTTTGGTAGTTATATTGCTTATTACTATTATGAAAAGGAAAATCAGAGCTACGCAGAGGTACAAAGAATCCTTGATAGGATGCTTACACGAGCAGACCTTGATAACTGGAAAGTCTATCTCAAAGACCTGAAAAAGACCGCGCTTGTCAGAGAGTTAAAGAATCAGCATTTCGATGTAGACAAGTGGTGGACCGAAGATGGGGCAACGCCGGAGTTCTTGGAAACAGATTTAGAGGACATAAGAGGGTATTACCAGAAGAGGCTTGATAAGGTTAAGGTAAGCGAAGAGAAATACGAGTTGAAAACGATATACGGGTACGAGCAGGCTAATGAACCCATCGAGTGGATTGTTGAGGGCATTATTCAAAAAAGGAGCTTTAATGAATTGGTGGCTCCAAGCAAAGCGGGAAAAAGCCAGCTTAGTTATCAGTTGGCACATGAGGTTGCTAATGGGAAAGACTTCCTTGGACTGTTTAAGACGAACAAGTGTAAGGTGATTTACTTTGACTTCGAGATGTGTCACGCAGAAATCAAGCACAGGGTTGATATGCTCAAGGAGTTTGAGGTAATAAAAGAAGATATTTATTTTGTGCCCGTTCGGAAAATGGAGTCTGACGACCTTGAAAAAATGATACAGTTTTGTATCAGAAGCAAAAAGCAGGACGACAATATTGGGTTGGTAATCTTTGATAATTTTTACAGCCTTTGCGGAGCGGCAAATACCAACGATATGAGCGAGACAAACACAATTTTGGACCTGCTTAAATACCCGCTCGCTGAAAATGGTCTAACGACCATCTTGGTTAACCATACCAATAAGACGACCGCACTTGAAAGCATTAAGGCAACAGATAGTGATATTACCGATACGACCATTCTCAATAGCGCTTTTGGCTCAATGGCTCATGGCGCTAAGGTTGATACTGCTATTTTAATCCAAAGAAAAGCAGATGGCAGACGTATTCATATCAGCGGGCGTAGGTGTGATAAGCCGATAAGGATTAGCTGCAAGTATGGACCTGAAACGAATTTCTTCTTCAAACCTATCAGAAGTGAAGACGAAAGCGTAGATGAGGTCATTAACAGAATGCGTGAAGAACACATCAACGCCTGTAAGGAATATCTGAACGGCGAAAAGAAATCTCTCACGGCATTTAATGCTTGGACTGAAAAAGCCTTGAACAAGAAATTCACCAAGGAGCAGCTCAGAGCTTGCGGATTTGAGGTGAACGCAAATGGCAAGGGGAATTATTATATTCAATATCTGTACAAATTTGGCGTAAAATCAGGAAATCCGCAGCCTGTTTGATTACTTGGGCTTACGATGCTTTCGTAAGTCCAAACCTGCAAACCATTGATATTATTGACTTTTTACGACTTACGAATCTATAAGATATATAATATCTTACGAAAGAATGATAGTGGGTATACACCACCCTGTAGGTGTGGTGGTGTATGCCTCACAATATTATCACGCAGGTAATTGTAGCAATGATAGAATTTAAATATATTATGGAGGATAAATGATAAAAAAAGAAGATACAAAACCTTTCGATCTCATATCTGCCTTAACGCTGTAAATTCTTCTATATCCTTTTTTGATTAGTAGAGCTTTGCACCTGCCGGAATTGCATCATCCAACATAACCAAGTTGAGCTTTTCCTCTCCATTTACTGTATGAACAGCGGATAAAAGCATACCACAGGAATCAATTCCCATCATACTTCTAGGTGGTAAATTTGTAATTGCAAGTAATGTCTTTCCGACCAGTTCCTCCGGTTCATAATATGCATGGATTCCAGAGAGAATAATTCTGTCTGTTCCTGTGCCATCATCTAAAACAAAATGTAACAGCTTTTTGCTTTTCTTCACAGCACTACATTCTTTTACTTTTACAACACGGAAATCTGACTTGCTGAATGTATCAAAATCCACCATTTCCTCAAATAATGGTTCTGTTTCCACCTTTGACTCAACAGGCTCAGTAACCTGTTCTTCTAAATTCATATTTTCATCGCACATATTCATTTCCTCCAGACATAATAAGCTAATGCCCATTATAGCAGAAAAGCTGTGCTTTGAGAAGAAATTCCTAACTTGAAAATCGTGTACATCTTTGCACCGATCAGATTATCTTCTATCCATACATCATCGAGCAGCAGACAATGTGATAACACTTCCAGATTTTCCATGTTTATCAGCCGTTGAACAACAGTATTTGTATTCTCCGGTATTTCATGAGCTTCCATTGCAATATCCCGCCTTGCTTCCCTGCAATACTTATACAATCCCAAGATATACTTATTCGACAGGATAAAACCATACGCATCATTATTCAGATATATCATTTTATGCTTTTCCCATTCCTCCGGCAATGAAAAATAGCACTTTGCTGTTTCGATATAGCAGTCTCCCTCATAAGTAGGCTTCATCTTCCTTTCCTGCCGGAGCATCTGATGATATATCTTTTCCCGGTCAAATATACTTCTTGCTCTGGTAAAATCAGGTGTCCTTCCACGCATAAAAGTGTAAACATTATTGATCACCGTTTTTCCCGCTAAAGACTTGTAATTGCCTACCCTGTGAAGGTACTGCAATACCTGTGTCAGCTTCTCCACAGAAGTAATCTCTTGATAATTATTTGTATCAATCTCCATTTGTTCAAAAGATAATGGTGTGCTTCCTTTTTTGATTTCACGCTCCATGATACGCTTGGTGTCTCTCATTGATTCCATATCAGTTCCTTTCCACTTCTGGACGCTGTGACCAGAAGTTATAAAATAAGCAGGTATAAAAACTTTCATTTCATACCTGCTCCTGTTCAGCAAGAAATTCTCTTTCCTGCAAGTTCCATTATGATATTGATTACTTCCCTAATGATTGCAATAATTTTTATTGCAAGGACAATCACTCCGATCATGCCGCCTATGACTGCGTCAAGTGCCAACACTCCAATGCTCCCTGCAATTCCAAAATTGCGAGGTATCAGCAGTACGAGCATCTTTTGTATGCCGAATGGAAATCCACTCATAATCCAGAATTGAAACCAGTTTACTCCGTTCTCTCCCAGACATATCCAGTAACACATATTCAGCCATACTGCAACAAATGCCAGCGGCAAAATCACCTTAAATAATACCCTTTTCATGCCATCCACCTCCATACATATCATGCTGCACTTCCTGCTGATAGAAATGATTTATCGTAGTTGGTGCATTATAAAGTGCTGTTATCATATACGCTTTGATATTTGTAATCTTTGTCGTTGTCTCTTTCATGCAACCAATCACATATTCCAGATGACTGCTGTTCAGTTTCAAGAATCTGGATTTTACAAGCTCATACGGATAATCCTCACCTGCAACTCGGATTGATTTTCTCTTTACGCACACTACTTCGCAGATTATCCCAAATAATTCGTCATAAAGTTCTTTTTCACCATAACCATCATACTTCATGTGATGATCATAATTGATATTTTCTTTAATCAGTTCTATGTATGCCTGTGCATCATCCATCGAATCAATCACATCATCTTGTGGCTTTTCTGTTGCAGATTGATTGATAGGATTGTTATAACTCTCCTCAGTATGGTTATAATTAGTCTGATTCATATAAGTCTGATTATAGTTAGTATAATTAGGGTTCGATTCTCCGACTTCTTGAGGTTCGATTTCCGAACTTCCAGAGGTTTGATTTTCTGACTTCCGAAAGTTCGATTTTCTGACTTCTTGAAGTTTGATTTTCTGACTTCCAGAAGTTCGATTTTCTGACTTCTTGAAGTTCGATTTTCCGACTTCTGTGATTTCATCAGCATTAGCAGGCTCTTTTTCGTCCATCTGCTCTGAAATTGAAGCAAAATTTTTCACATAAATTATATCCGGTTTTCCAAGTCCTCTGCGCACCTTTTCTACCAGACCAATTCCTTTTACAGAATCAAGCTCTGCCAATACCTTAACAGCTTTTTCCTTAGCGCATCCCAAATCCTCCATAATGCTGTCTATGGTATAAATGATGTATGCACGATTTTCATCGTCAAACCATTCATTTTTCATAGACAGCGACATACGATCAAGCATAAGTCCATACAATAATTTTGCATCACTGGACAGCTTCTTAAATCTCTCGTCCTTTATCAGCAGGCGTGGAACACGATAGAATGAGAACTGTTCCGCTTCTATTCCGTAATAATAGTCTAGCTGCAAAATTTCTCCCATTCTCGTCTCCTCCTTCCTACTGCGTATTTTTCCAGTTATCTAATAGCTGAAATATTATTTTTTCTATATCATCTGTGCTGTATGTATCCGGGAAATAACTGTTAATGCGTTCTGTTTTTATAACAACCTTACGCTCTACTGGCTTTTCTTTCTCCAGAAGCATACGCACCATTGGAAAGGTCAACTCTCCTTTTTTGTCACTTTCCTTCAGCATGGCACTCTGCTGTTTGGTTATGACAGCATTGGTGTCCTGTATGGCAACCAATACCCATTGCTGTGCATCCTCTGATAAAAACGAGATGTCCACCGCCTGCATAATGCCTATTTTCCCCGAATCCACCATATCAAGCAACGGTTCCGATAATCGTGAAATCCATATATATCTTTGAACAGTTTTTGCACTCTCTCCTGCAGCTCCTCCCAGTTCGTCCAGCGTAAGTCCACCTGCTCTGCTTCCCTGATGCTTCATGGCTTCGTATTTCATGCGATATGCCTTCGCTTTTTCGCTTGGAAGAATATCTTCTCTTTGAATATTGCTGTCCACCATGATAATCGTGGCTTCATCGTCCGTATAATTACGAATAAACATCGGCATTGTATCAAGTCCTACAAGCTCACACGCATGCCTCCTTCGGTGTCCTGCAATAATTTCATAGCCGCCCTCAGCTCTTGGTCTTGCAATACCCGGCATCAGCACGCCATGCTCTCTGACACTCTCCACCGTCTCCTGCATCTTTTCATCGTCCAGTACCTTAAATGGGTGACCTTTGAACTCATGCAGTTCTGATAATGCAATTTCCTGTACCTGCTCTATTCCTGCCTGTGGCTGTCCATCTCCGAATAAATCATCGAAGCTGTTCAGTTTTACCTTTGCGGCACTTCCTGTTTTATTCATCTGCAAGCACCTCCTCTGTCAATGACTGATAGGCACTCGCTACTTTTCCATTTGGATCATGCTCATAAATGCTGACACCTTCAGCAGAAATCTCCGCAGCTCTTACCGACATCGGAATACTGTTTTCAAATATTCTTACCTTGCTACCATAATTCTCCACAACCAATGCACTGATGTCTTTTGCATAATTCGTTCTGTTATCAACCATAGTAAGCAGAATACCTTCAATCTCCAATTTTGGATTGATCTGCCTTTTTACCTTTCCTATGGTCTTTATAAGCTGTTCCAGACCTTTTACCGGCAGATATGCTGCCTGCACCGGAATAAGGATGCTGTCGGCACTTGCAAAGGCATTTATGGTAATCATGCCAAGCGAAGGCATACAATCAATCAGAATGTAATCATATCTTTCTTTCTGCTGTTCTATGTAGGTACGAAGCACAAGCTCTCTGCTCATTACATTTACCAGTGATACCTCCAGTCCGGAAAGTTCTATATTGCCCGGCATAAGGTCTACACCCTCGTCATGCTTCAATATGCCATAATCCGGCTCCATATCTTCTTCATTGATGATATTCGCCATAACGGTTGCAAGAGATGCATCCAATTTATCCGGCTCCTGAAAGCCTAAACTTGCAGTAAGACTTCCCTGTGCATCTGCATCAATCAGAAGCACCTTTTTCCCTTTTTTTGCAAGTCCAATACCTAAATTACTCGTTGTGGTGGTCTTTCCGACTCCACCTTTCTGGTTTCCTACTGCTATAACTTTACACATGATGAAATTCCTCCAAATTCTACTATTATTCTTTTACATTGCTCTTTTTTACTTCTACATACGATCTATAATATTTATCTGTTCCCTTGTTAGGGTAGAGGTCTGACATTTCCAGAACCTCTACCTTTGGGTGTCTCTGCATGATTTTTTTGAACCATGTAATATCATTTTTTGTTCCCATCAATCGAATCTTTAACATCAATCATTTCCTCCAAACATTGCATACAAATTTTTATTGTATGTGGCATACTCCGGATAGCGAATCTGTATTGCCTGCCAGAAATATGGTGCATAGCAACAGCAGAACAAATCCTCTACTGAATATCTCCGGCACTCATCCACCTGCTCCTCTGTGTCCTGCTCATCATCTACGCTCGGTGTTCCGTTGCAATACAAATTGAAAGCCATTCTAACAACCTTTGCGCTTCCGCTGGTCTGCCATCCTTCATGCAAACACTCCGGTTTTACACAGCCAGTCTTAAAGTTATAAATTTTATCCACATTTCTTCGTGTATCCTCGTTCATTCCAAGGCAATAGCAAAGTGCCTTGTGATATACATCTGCTTCTCTAACTTTCTGAATTTTTTCATAGTAAAATTTCTCATGTGCTTCACTGATAAAGTTAATATTTTCTTTTTTTGCTCCTAACGCTGTACTGTTCATACTGACTTCCTCCATTTTCTTATTTTGTTCCGTTGACCATAACAAAAAAGGACATTCCTCTAAAATTTCTTTTAGAAAAATGTCCTTATAGTACAAAATATGAACTTGAACTGACTCGATTTTAATTTAAAATCGTTTGTTTTAACCCTTTAAGATAGGTTATTTTGTCGTACTCCTGTCGTACCATACAAGTTGGAAGTCCGCAAACCCTTGATTTTATTGGTCTTTTTTATCCAATGACTTCATTGTCGGGAACAATAATACATCACGGATAGCCTGGCTGTCTGTCAGCAGCATTACCAGACGGTCGATACCGTAACCGATACCGCCGGTAGGAGGCATACCGATCTCCAGTGCGTTCATGAAATCTTCATCGGTCGTATTGGCTTCCTCATCGCCTGCTGCCAGTGCAGCTTCCTGCGCCTTGAAACGCTCTCTCTGGTCGATGGGGTCATTTAACTCGGAATAAGCATTACACATTTCACGTCCGTAGATGAACAGCTCGAAACGCTCTACATAATCAGGCTTGTCCGGCTTTCTCTTGGTCAGAGGAGAGATCTCTACCGGATGATCCATGATGAATACGGGCTGGATCAGATGCTCTTCTACGAACTCCTCGAAGAACAGGTTCAGGATATCGCCCTTGGCATGACGCTCTTCGTAGTGTACACCCTTCTCGTCTGCCAGTTTCTTCGCAGCAGCGGTATCGGGAATCTGGTCGAAGTCAACGCCTGCGTATTTCTTGACAGCATCTACCATGGTCAGTCTCTCGAAAGGCTTGCCCAGGTCGATGGTCTCTTCTGCATAAGGGATCACGGTAGTACCGCATACTTCCTGTGCCACATAGCGGAACATGTTCTCAGTCAGATCCATCATTCCGTAATAGTCGGTGTATGCCTGGTACAGCTCCATCAGTGTGAATTCTGGATTGTGTCTGGTGTCCAGACCTTCGTTACGGAATACACGGCCGATCTCGAAGACACGCTCCATGCCGCCGACGATCAGTCTCTTCAGGTACAGCTCCAGGGAGATACGCAGCTTCACGTCCTCATCCAGCGCATTGTAATGGGTCTCGAAAGGTCTTGCTGCCGCACCGCCGGCATTGGATACCAGCATGGGGGTCTCTACTTCCAGGAAGCCCTGTCCGTCCAGATAACGGCGGATGGCGCTGATGATCTTAGAACGCTTTACGAAAGTATCCTTAACATCCTGATTCATGATCAGGTCGGTATAACGCTGACGATAACGGATATCGGTATTGGTCAGGCCATGGAACTTCTCAGGCAGGATCTGTAAGCTCTTGGACAGCAGTGTTACCTGGGATGCATGTACGGAGATCTCGCCGGTCTTGGTCTTGAAGACTTCGCCCTCGATACCTACGATATCGCCCACATCATACTTTTTGAAATCCGCATAGGACTCTTCTCCGATGCTGTCTCTTGCCACATATACCTGAATGTTGCCGGGCAGATCCTGTACATTACAGAAGGATGCCTTACCCATGACACGTTTGGACATTACACGTCCGGCGATACGGACGGTCTTGCCTTCCAGTTCTTCGAAATTATTCTTGATATCGGTGCTGTGATGGGTCACATCATATTTGGTGATCTGAAAAGGATCCTTGCCTGCCTGCTGCAGGTTAGCCAGCTTCTCGCGCTTTACCTTAAGCAGCTGATGAATATCCTGCTCCTGTACATTTGTGTTCTGTGTATCTGCCACTTTTTTCCACTCCTTACTCTGTCTTACTTACTCAACGTTACTTCTCTGGATCTCCAAAATCTTATATGAGAATACACCTGCGGGTGTCTCTACTTCAACGGTATCGCCGACCTTATGGCCGATCAGTGCCTTACCTACGGGGCTCTCGTTGGAGATCTTGCCCTTTAAGCTGTTCGCCTCGGTGGAACCTACGATCTTGTAATCCAGCTCTTCGCTGTATTCGATATCCAGGATCTTGACCTGGCAGCCGATGTTGATCTTATCCAGATCTACTTCATCCTCGACTACGACTTCTGCGTTCTTCAGGATCTTCTCCAGCTCTTCGATACGGGCTTCGATGTCTCTCTGCTCATCCTTCGCTGCATCGTACTCAGCGTTCTCGGACAGGTCTCCCTGCTCTCTTGCTTCCTTAATCTTCTGAGCAACTTCCTGACGTTTTACCACTTTCAGATCATGTAACTCATCCTCATATTTTCTGAGGCCTTCGTAGGTCAAAATGTTTTTCTTTTCCTGCATGATACCGCACCTTCCTGTTTTCTATATTTTGCGCTACCGACACTCCCGGCAACTATACTAGCCTAATCAACCGAGTTATTATACCCATTTTTACTGATGGTGTCAAGGTATTCCAAGGCTTTTCGCGGGTCTTTCCACTCTTTTTTCATGGAAAAATAACGGATCTGCGGACATCTGGACGCGACACGGCGTTCCTTTTCCTCCGATGCCGGAAAATCCAGCCAGACGCTGCCCGCTGCCAGCCCGCCACCGTAGACTTTATCACTGTCGCTAAAATCCAGCACCAGGCAGGGCGCCGTCGCCTCCAGCCGCACCCTGTCGTAATCTGCTGCTTCCGGTAACAGACGGATCTCCGGGATCAGTCCGTATTCGTCTTCCAGTTCCCAGGTCAGTTCGTCTTCCTCCTCCCGATATTCTCTGTCCGTGAGGTACCATTTCACGCTGCGCAGTGCCGCCACATACCGCAGCAGCACGTAGGACAGAAAGGGATTCTTCCCGAGCACGATCACATCCGGCCACAGCGGATGTCCCATCACATCTTCTCCGTACCGCAGCA
>ERZ827440.3172-NODE-3172-length-12818-cov-5.954791_pt1 | contig 12818 bp, 7 predicted proteins | sample MGYA00519774_ERZ827440 | MGnify/ENA primary metagenome ERZ827440 (study PRJEB31778, sample SAMEA3449302) | human gut metagenome | biome: human gut; feature: human-associated habitat; material: faeces | place: United Kingdom | collected 2010/2012 ... | reverse complement strand
CCGGGCGCGTAAGGAACGCGCGCCCGGCATACCCCGCGGTATGATGCGGGGCAAGTGTGCGCACTGGCTCGCAATGACGCGTCTTTTTGGGGCCGCTGCGGCGGGGAGAAAAAACAGGACAGGGTCAACCCTGTCCTGTTTTTTGGGTTTTTACTTGTTGATGAGCTTGCTGAAGCGCATGAAGATGGCCGCGGCCTGTGCTCTGGTGGTCGTCCCCTTCGGGTTGAGGCGGTTGCCGCCCACACCGTCGAGGATCCCGTTCTGCACGGCCCAGATCATCGCATTGCGCGCCCAGGTGCTCACGTTCGCGCTGTCCGTGAAGGTCAGCGTACCGTTGACGGCCGGGCTGCCGACGTAGCGATAGAGCATCGCGGCGAGCTGTTCGCGCGTCAGGGAACCCATCGGGTTCGTGCCGTCGGTGATGCCGAGGTTCATGGCCCACTTCTGGCCCACTTCGTACCACGTGGAGCTGCGGCGCGTGTCCTGACCGGCGATTCTCGCCAGCATGGTCCAGGTCTGCGCGCGCGTCGCCGCCGCGTTCGGGCCGAAGGTCGACTTCGTCGTGCCGTTCATCAGGCCGAGGTTGTACGCCCAGTCGATGGCCTCATGATACCAGCGGCTTGCGTCGAGGTCATAGAAGCTCTCACAGGCGCAGTTGGCATACCCGTTCGCGCAGGTATTGCCGCCGATGATGATGGGCAAAACCACATCGATGGCCGTCTGAGCCGGGTTGACCGTCAGCGTCCCCGCCACGAAATACAGGTCGTAGCACTCGCTCCAGTTCTTCCGTCCGCCCGTCTTGAACGTCGCATTCGGCGTCACGCGGAACGTGCCCGCGGTCTTGCCGTCGGTGGCGGCGGAGGCCGTCAGCGTCTGGAACACTTCGCTTACAGAGTCGTTCGGATTCAGACCCGAAGCCGTCGCCGAGAATCCCGGCAGCGGATCATTTGCAGTCATCGTCGCGCTGCTCGCGCTGACCGTGACCTGTCCCTTCGTGATCGTCAGCGTGTAAGTGTCCGACGTTGCCGCGTAGTCATCCGTCTCGCTGGCCGTCGCCGTGATCGTAGCATCACCCGGCTTCACAAACGTGACCTTGCCGTTGTCAACAGTCGCAACGCTTGTGTCGCTGCTGCTCCACGTGACGGTGCTGCCCGTCGCGCTGCCGCTGGCCGTCAGCTGCAAGCTGCCCTGCGAGTAGGAATACGTTCCGCTCTCACCCTGATCGATCTTGAAGTTCTCCTGCTGCTCCTTATCCGTAACATAGAGCTGATATGTCCGAACCTGTCCGCTTTCGATATTCTGATGAGTACCGCCGTCTACGTTGAACGCCGTCTGCAAGGTAATCGCGATCTGTGCATGTTCCTTGTCAGGAGTAGCATCATTCGGGACTGTTACCGTGACCTTCAGCTTCTTCTGATTTTCTAGCGCCTCTACATTGATCGTGGCATTCGGTGTATTCTTGCCCACCACCCATGTCACTTTGCCTTCCTTTTGTCCGTTGAATTGCTCAAGCTCGTCGCTCTTCAGCAGAACAGCTGTATCAATATAGAGTGTGGTCGTCTTTCCACGTGTCACCTGATTGCTGGAAATGCTCATGCTGAGAAGTAGATTCTCTCCGGTTGCTACAAACTTGTCGATCTTGACCTTCACGTTCGCCGTACCGGTATAGTTGCCCTGTCCAGTGACAGTCATCGTGTACTCACCCGCATTGGTTCCCTTGACCTCGGCCGCCGTGAAGTCCGTCCCCAGCTTGAGCACCTTGTTCTCGCCATTGACCGTGATTCCGCTGTCCTTACCATCAAGAACGCTGCCGGTCAGCGTCTGCTCTGTGCCGTCATACACCGGATGATGCGACTTCTGCGTGAACATACCCGCGGTGATCATCTTCGGATCGATCTTCCACGTCACTGTCTTGGAACCACTCACCAGATCAGACGTCACCGTGATCGTATATGTCCCAGCGTCGGTTGCTTTCGTCGTGCCGGTAACGTGAGTACTGCTGAGACTTGTCAGATCCAGCGTATCGTTAGCCTGATTCTTGTACGTCACGCTGACCGTCGGCCCCTGCTCCATGCCGTTGTATGTGTACGTATCCCCTGTCAAAGTCACCGTCAGCAGGCTGGCATCGAGTTTGTTCACGGTGTAGTCGAACTCATATACTGTCGTTTCATCGACGCAATAGTTTCTACCGATGTCTTTCGTCGGCTTGTCCGTCACCGTCAACGTGTAGGTTTTCGGCACCGGATACTGCTTACCACTCGGTCCCGTGACAACCGTGTTGCTTGGGAAACTCAGCTTGCTCTCATCGACGAAGTCCGAAACGTACAAGCCCTCGATTAGCGAACCGTCCGCATCCTTGGCAAACATCCTCAGCAAATGCGAAATGCAGCCTTTATCCGTATTCGCGCCAAACCCCGAGTTCGGCAGCCCGCTGTTTTTCACCTTCGTCAGCAGCTTCCGGTTGATCGTCCACGTATGCGTTCCGCTTGCAAGCTCGAGCTGATAGTTCCCGGCGCTCGTGCCCGTCAGGCTCAAGTTGCCCAGCGCAACAGTATACTCTCCAGCATCATACGGAGCCGAAGCCTCGGTTTCGCCCGTTGTCAGTGCCATCGATCCCTCGATCGTCGGCTTCACGCACGTCGTCGGCAGCGCATCGATATTCGTGGTATATTCGCTCGCGAGCTTCTTGGCAACATCGTCGCCATACGTCAGATTGACCTCGTCGGAGCTCTTCGGCGTCACAACGATCGTCCGCTTGTTGATCGTGCCGGTCAGCCCCTTGATGTTGCCATCTTCCAGCTCCACGGTATAGTTCCCCGCGTCGTCGCCCGACAGACAATCCATGCCCGCCTTCACTCGAATCGGAATGCTGTCAACCGTGCCGTCACCATTCAGCTTCACATCCGCCTGTGCGAATTCCAGATTCCCCGGAATGAGATTTACGCGATCATTCTCAACCGTATTCTTCGGCCCGAGTTCCAGACCGCCCGGCAGATTCGTATTACCATCATACGGCTTCGTGATCGTCTGGCTCACGTCCTTGAGTTCGATCGTGATCGGCTTCGGGCTGATGGTAAACTCGCCGCTGCTGCAAACTTCAATAGGAGCATCGCCCTCTTTTTCCCGATAGAAAATCTTGACGATGTACGTTCCGGCCTTCTCCGTCGCCGAAGCAGTCGGCCCAGCCGGATTAGCGAGGGAATCTCTCGCGTCATAAACCGTCTGCCCGGTCGTCTTATCTATGACCTCGGCCCAGATTTTCTGCGTGACCTCTACATTGTTCTGGCCCTCTGCCCCCCTGATGTAGACTTTGCTGTTCTTATCGTTGGGGCCGGTCACAGCGCTTGCACCTTCAATGACCTGGTGCCATGTATCGCGGTTGTACACCTTCGACAGCTTTGCCGTATCCAGCAGCTTGCCGATCGTATACGGCTCGCCCGCACCGTTTACAAACTCCACCGCCACAGCCGTGACCTTGACCGTCCAGTCCGTTCCGGCGACATTCTTCGCCGCCGGAGCGGTGATCGTAAACGTCTTGCCGACTGCATCCTTCGTCACAGTCACTTCGTAAATGCTGCCTGCCGTGAGCGATTTATTGCCAAACGTCATGCCGGTCGGAAGATCGCCCTTGACCAGCCAGCCCTTCGTCAGAGCTTTCGCAAAGCCGTTGCTTCTGCGATACTGGTCATAGACTGCAAAATCAAGAACGTTTCTGGTCGTTCCATCGCCCGCCGGTGCAACGACCGTCAGAGCCTCGGGATTATTTGTGGCATTGCTGCTCCAGGAGCCAAGCGCACTGGATGTGTTTTCGTCTGTTCTGAGATAGACACCAAGGCTGCCGAGCTTGGGTTCATCCGTTGTAAAGGTATAATCCGGCACAGACTCGACCGTCGCAGCCGTTCCGCCTACCGTGACCGTGAGGCCAACATGTACGACCACAGAATCCGCCGTGTCCCAGCTCATTGCGTCTGCAAGATTACTCGTGACCTGCAATCTGGCCGCGTTCGTTGTTCCATTGGTCACATAGAACTTCGACGAACTGTCGTTGATGTAGTCTGCCGGGCTTGTGCCCAGTTTGATAGACGTGATCGCCGCTACGACGTTCGTTCCTTCAGCCGGTGCTTTTCCGTACTGGTCGGTCACAGTTGCCGTGTAGGTGATCTCCTGTGTCTGCCGCTGCTGCGACGTTCCGCCATGGGCATACGGCACAGGAAGCGTCTTTACGCTCTTATCTCCTGTATAGCCATAGGTCGTGATCTCTGCCGTCACCGTGGCGACATAGGTTTTCTCCGTGGCCTCTGCCATCGCAAAGCTCGCGGTGGCCGTTTTGTTGTTATAGGTCGCTTCGATCTGATAATTGCCCGCTGTCAGTGCAAGGCTCTTTGCGCCCTCTTCGCCCGCCAGCGCATTCGTCAGCTTCAGCGTGACACGGCCTTCACTGCCATCTTCAAACTTCGCATAATCTGCGGAGATCAGCGTTTTTGTCTCGCCGTCAACCTTATAGAGCTTGTAGTTCGCCGCCGCGACGCCCGTCTGCATCACCGCGCTGTACTGATCCAGCACATACAGCGGCGCAAGCACCACCGACGCCTCATCCCCGCCGATGCCGGGAAGCACGGTCGGGAGCGCGTTGCCCTCATGCGAATCCGCGCGGATCACGCCCTTGGCATAGCTATTGCCGGTGCTGTCATAAGACGCCAGAGATGTCGCGAACGAATTGCCCTTTTTCAGCGTGATCTTCGCGGGAAGCTCTTCCGTGCCGACCTTCAGAATGCCGGTCAGCTCCGTATTGTCCGCCAGCGTGACCTTGATCTCGATCTCGACCGGCGCGGACTTGACCGCTGCACTCGTCACTTCGATCGTTTTGTTGGTGTTGTCGACCGTCACGCCCTCTACGCTCGGAGCCACGGCACTGACGGTATAGCCCGTCGGCGCGGTTGCACTCGTCATTTCCCCGCCGTTCTTGTCGAGGAATTTGTCCACAGCGAACTTGATCGTCGTTCTGCCGCTGCCGCCCGGAATGTCAAACGTGCCCTTCGCAGCGTCACCGCTGAACGGATTGCCGCTCCCGTCCGTCAGCTTGATGACGGCTTTTTCCGCCTGTGGATACTGGCTGACGATATGGACTTTCGCTTGCTCACCGTAGGTCTTTGCGTCGGTGCTCTCCGCCTCCACATAGGTTTTCACCATGCACCAGACGTCTTTTTTCAGCTGGTTGCTGATTTGCAGCTTGGTTTCGCCCGCTTTCACTCGGTTCCAGGCGTCATCACCGTTCGCAAGCCGAATTTTGAACGTATCGTCCGTATACAGCGCCACTTCAAGCTTTGCTTTCTGGCTCATTTCCACGCCATACTGGTCAAACGTGGCGGGATTGCCAGCATCCAGAGCATAATAGCTGGACTGTTCCGAGACATCATATGCCTCTGCTTCAATCGTCTGCGTCGTTGTCGGCACGGGGCTATAAGTTGCGTTCTTTCCGAAGCCGATATACTTACGATAGGGGGCTTCCTTGCTGACCTTAACCTTCACAGTTACAGGCGCGGACAGCGAAATGCCGCCGCCCTGTGCGGCCACGACCGTCAGCTCCGCACCATCGCCGTTCGTCACGCCCGTCCCAACCGCCAGAACGTTGTTCTCGAGCGTGGCGCCCTTCGGGGCACTGCCCGTGATCGAAAGGCCGTTCTTGTCCACGGGGTAGATTGAAACCGATCCGTCGATCCCTGCCTTGGCGATCTTGAGATAGTCGGCCAGATCATACACGCCGCCGCTCACACGGTTTTCCCACGTCGGGGCCGCAAACGTATCCTGCGTCAGGAAAACAGTCTCACTGGCCCCCTCTGGGAGGACGATGGCCGTGCCCGCGTTCAGCGTGGCATATGCGTCCGTATAGGTGTTCTGCGTGCCGATCGTAAAAACAATATCGTTGCGTTTGGTCGTATCTCTATCTCTGGAAGCGTTGGGAATGATGCTGAGCTGATAAGCACCGCTCTGCGCTCCATCCTTGACTTTTACGCCAATGTAACCTGCCAGATCAGGCTCTTTAATCACACCATCCTCAGCACGTGTGCTAATCGTCTCGCTGGTAACGCCTTTCCCGTTGGCACACGCAAATTTCTGCACAGGATCTTTGCTTTCGCTGGAACCGTAATTGGAATACAGCTTGCCAAAAATCGTGCCGATAGTCTCATCATAATTAACTGAACCGTCTTCATATATCTTCAGCGGGCGCTTGGGGTAGAAACCCGTAACCTCGACTGCGCTCTCATCGCTGCTGACCGCAGCAAGCTGGAATCCCGTAATTGCAAATCCCGGCTCAATTGTCAGTCTGACCGGAACGTATTGTACATCTGTGCTGCCTTGCCGTAACACAACGCTGTCAAGCGACAGCGTCACGGGCTTTTCGCCCTCTACGGGCAGCCGCTCATCTGCCGCCCCGACAACTGCCGCAAACGACAGCAGCATCGCCAGCACCAGCAGCAGCGACGTACCGCGTTTGATGATGTTCTTCATGTCCTTGATTTCCTCCTCAGCTGTTACTTGTGATATAGATGGACTTGATTTATGTCAATGCTTTCAGAATCGCGACTACGTCGCCGACTTCGACCGTGCCATTGCCATTCATATCTGCGGCCTGTTCCACAAATGTTCCATCCTCTTCCGGATGTTCGCTGTTTACAATATATCTCAGAACACGCACCGCGTCAGAAATTTCGACCGTACCATTGCCATTCGCGTCGCCGAGGGTGTAGTTCAGCTTTACGGCGGCGATATTTTCGTCTGTCACCTTGTTGGTGGCCGCGTTCACGCTGATGATGCGGACGAGCGCGCTCGTGTGGTTCTGCGGATAGACGCTGAAGCTGACCGAACCGTTGCCCGCCGTGGCCGTCGCCGCTGCGGTGCTCTGGTCAATGTATTTGATGTTCTCGGCGGTCGGCACGATGAGCGTCTGCGCCGCTTCTTCGGTCTTGACCTCCGTGATTTTGCCGTCTTCGTCCTTCGTTTCCAGCAGGAAGACGATGACCATGTCGCCTTCTTTGAGGGAGCTGTTCGTGTAGGTGACCTTCAGCTTGTCGCCGTCAAATTTCAGTTTGCAGCCGTCCTTCACCAGCGATACGGCGCTGACGCTCTTGGTTGCGTTCGTTTCGCCTTCATCATACTTGATTTCTGTCGCCATGGCCGCTGCGCTCAGCGCAAGGGTCAGCGTTAAGATGAGCGCGAGGAGCCTGATCGTTCGTTTCATCTCGTCCTCTCCTTTATGTTGATTTTTATTCTCGCCATTTTTATTTTCCCTCTATGGAGAGAGGGGCTTTCCGCTGCGGCGGGGGGGCGGTGCGGAGCAGAATTGGGGGCCTTAATCCCCTCAGACCTCGCTTCGCTCGGCCAGCTCCCCTTGATGCAATCAAGGGGCGCCTTTGAATCGCTGCGGCGGGTTATTGGGTGGGGAATTTTTCGAGATAGCGGGTGATCATCACGGCGATCTGCGCGCGGGTGGCCGGGGCCTTGGGGGCGAGGGTCGTTCCGGCGGCGAGACTGTCCGTGCCGCACCAGATCTCCTGATAGACCGCCCAATAGACCGCCGCGCGGGCATAGGACGGGACGTCGGCTGCGTCGGTAAATGTGCGGTCGTAGATGCCGGTGAGCATCTGCTCCGTGCCGCTCTCGCTGCCCGCCATGCGGTAGAGGATCGTCGCAAGCTGGGCGCGCGTCACGGAGCCGCCGGGGTTGAATTTCCCATTGCCGACGCCGTTGACCACGCCGTTTTGCTCGGCCCAGGCGATGGCGTCGCGGTAATAGTTGTGTGTCAGGTCGGTAAAGGTCGCGGCCTTCTCCACCTTGGGCGAACCCATCGCGCGATAGAGGATCGTGACGCACTCGCCGCGCGTCATCGCGTCGGCCGGGCGGTATTTACCCTCGTAGCCGAGGATCAGGCCGAGGCCTGCGGCCTCTTCGATCGCGTCTTCGGCGAAGCTGCCGTCGGTATCGGTGAATGTTTTATCGCCGGTCTCGCCGGATTTGTCCGGCTGCTGCGAAGTACTGCCGGAGGCGACCGTCACGTCGACTTCTTTTGCGTCTGAGCCGGCGAAGACCGTATCGGTCAGGCGGAAGGACGGCTTTCCATCCGAGATCGCCGTGAATTTCAGCACGCCCAGCGCACCGTCTGCCTTGACGGGGCTGACGCTTGCGGCTGCAAGCACTGCGCCGTCTTCGCCGCTGGCGTTCGTCGCGCTCAGCGTCCCGCTCAGGATGGAGCCGGTATTACATTCGTCGCAGCGGAGCGATTTCTGGTCGTAGCTGACCGTGAACTGGATCGCGCTCAGGCCGGGGTTGTTCTCGATCACGACGCGAACCTCAAACGTCTGGCCGGCTTTGACAGTCTCCGGTGTTTCGACGCGTACTGTGGGCGTGCCCGCCGCCCCCGCTGAAAGCGCAAGCGCCAGAACCAGCGCCAACGTCAGCAAGATCGACAAACCTCTGCGGATCATTTGTCGCATCCCTCCTTCAGGATAGAGTAAGCCTATTTTTATGATTTTAAGTATACGCAAGTTCCGGCGGGAAGTCAATCCATCGGATGGAAATTTTACCGGACTGTAACATAGAAAGCCAGCACTCCCGCTTTTTGGGAGTGCTGGCGAAATTCCGCGCGGCTGAGGGACATGTCAAAAAAAGAGGTTGTTTATGATGGGAGGGTCTGTTTTGGGTAGGTGCCGCCGGAATGGAGAGGAAGCGGCAGCGGTTCTCGAGACAGCCGCCGTATTCATCGGTGCGCTTGTTGAATGCCGGGGAGAGGAACTAAGCACCTCTTCATCTGATTTCGATAACATAACAATATTGCGGTTATCTTCCAACAATATTGCAATGTTCATCTTTTCTGACATTATAAGGATTGTGCCGCTTTATCTATAACCTTGTTGCCGTTCTTTATAACGATATTCTTCTGTTCAAAAATATGAAACGCCGGGGAGCCTTTTGGCCCTCCGGCGTTGATTTTGGTCTGTACTATAACAATTTTGCGCTAATCCTGCAACAATCTTGCGCTCCCGGGCTGTTTCCGCGCCCCGGACGCGCCGCGGGCGGCAGGGTGCATTGATGTATGGTATCATGATAAACAACAGGCGCAGCCCGCGCAATCACCATCTTCCCTGTTTTCATAACGATGTTCGCATCAGAAGGAGGTCATGTATGAACCGCGAAATTGTCATCGATAAGAAAGCGAGCCGATCACGCTCGACGAGATGGCCTCGGCCTGCCACACGAGCAAGAGCGAATTCTGTCGTCTGTTTAAGGCGGCCATGCACCAGACGCCGTTTGACTTCCTCCTGCATTACCGCATCCAGAAGAGTCTCCCGCTCCTTTGCAGCACCGATCAGTCCGTCACGGAGATCGCGGGCTGCGTCGGGTTCAGCGGCTCGAGCTATTATTCCGAGGTGTTCCGGAAGTTTATGCAGTGCTCCCCCACCGAATACCACAGAAATAACGCCGCGCAGCCGCAGGCTTGACGCAGCAAAACCCGAAAGGCAGCCATCATGGTTGCCTTTCGGGTTTTATATTCCCGCTGCGGCGGGGGTTGCGTTCAAAGGCTGGCGAAGACCGGCTCGATTGTATCGAGGTCGTAGGGTGTCGCCTGATAGACGAAATAGTTCAGCCAGTTCTGATAGAGCAGATTGGCGTGGCTGCGCCAGGTGACGCGCGGCGGCTGCGTGTCGTCGTCATCCGGGAAGTAATTCTCCGGCACATGGATCGGCAGACCTGCGTTCTTGTCGCGCAGATATTCCTTCTGGAGCGTCCCGGCGTCGTATTCCGAGTGGCCGGTAATGAAGATCTGCCGCCCGCCCTCGGTCGAGAGCGCGTAGATGCCCGCCTGCGGCGAGGACGCCAGGATCTTCAGCTTGCCGCACGATTCTACTTCTTCGCGGCGGATCGTGGTATGGCGCGAATGGGGCACCATAAACGTGTCGTCAAAGCCGCGCATGAGCATCGAGCTGCGCCGCTCGACCGTGTGCGGGAAGACGCCGAAGAGCTTCTCCGGCAGGTCGTATTTCCGGATGCCGTAGTGGTAATAAAGCCCGGCCTGTGCGCCCCAGCAGATGTGGAACGTGGAATAGACGTGCGTCTTGCTCCATTCCATGATCTCGCACAGCTCCTGCCAGTATTCCACATCCTCAAACGGCATCTGCTCCACCGGTGCGCCGGTGACGACCATGCCGTCGAAGTTGCGGTCTTTGACCTGGTCGAACACCTGATAGAATTTGAAAAGATGCTCTTTCGCCGTGTTCTTCGACTTGTGGGACGACGTGTGCAGGAACTCCAGCTCCACCTGCAGCGGCGTGTTGCCCAGCAGACGTGAGAGCTGCGTTTCCGTCTCGATCTTCGTCGGCATCAGGTTCAGCACCAGAATTTGCAGCGGCCGGATGTCCTGTGTCACGGCGCGCGTCTCGTCCATGACGAAGATATTTTCGCCCGCCAGCGTCTGGGCCGCAGGCAGGCCATTCGGTATTTTGATCGGCATAGTGTCCTCCTCAGCCGCGCAGCGCCTGATCGAGGTCGGCGATCAGGTCGTCCGCATCTTCCAGCCCGCAGGAATAGCGCACCAGCTCTTCACTGACGCCCGCAGCGAGCAGCTCTTCCGCGTTCAGCTGACGGTGCGTCGTGGACGCGGGATGGAGGCAGCATGTGCGCGCATCGGCGACGTGCGTCTCGATGGCCGCGATCTTCAGGCGGCCCATGAAGTCCTCCGCCGCTGCGCGGCCGCCCTTCACGCCGAAGGACACGACGCCGCAGGAGCCGTTCGGCAGGTATTTCTGTCCGAGTTCATAGTATTTGTCGCCGGGCAGGCCGCAGTAGCGCACCCACGCGACGTGGTCATTCTGCTGTAAAAACTCTGCCACCTTTTGTGCAGTCTCACAGTGGCGCTTCATGCGCACGTGCAGACTCTCGAGGCCGAGCGCAAGATAATAGGCGCTCTGCGGCGACTGCGCCGGACCCATGTCGCGCATGAGCTGCGCGGTGGCCTTTGTGATGTACGCGCCCGCGAGGCCGAAGCGTTCGGTGTAGGTGATGCCGTGGTAGCTCTCGTCCGGGGTGCAGAGTCCGGGGAATTTTTCAGCATGCGCCGTCCAGTCGAACTTGCCAGAGTCGACGATGCAGCCGCCGAGCGCACCCGCGTGGCCGTCCATATACTTCGTCGTCGAGTGCGTCACGATGTCCGCGCCCCACTCGAACGGGCGGCAGTTGATGGGCGTGGCGAACGTATTGTCCACGATCAGCGGCACGCCGTGCCGGTGCGCGGCGGCGGCGAATTTTTCGATGTCGAGCACGGTCAGCGCCGGGTTTGCGATCGTCTCGCCGAAGACGAGCTTCGTATTCGGGCGGAAGGCCGCGTCCAGCTCCTCCGGCGTGCTGTCCGGGTCGACAAACGTGACATCCACGCCCATGCGCTTCATCGTCACGGCGAAGAGGTTGTAGCTCCCGCCGTAGATGCTCGACGAGGAGACGATATGGTCGCCGCACGAGGCGATATTGAACACGGCGAAGAACGTCGCCGCCGAGCCGGAGGCCGTCAACATGGCTGCCGTCCCGCCCTCGAGCGCGGCGATGCGCGCGGCAACATGGTCGTTCGTCGGGTTTTGCAGGCGGGAGTAGAAATAGCCGTCGGCCTCGAGGTCGAAGAGCTTTCCCATCGCGCTGCTGGTATCATATTTGAATGTGGTGCTCTGAATAATGGGGATTTGCCGCGGCTCGCCGTTCCCCGGCGTATAGCCCGCCTGTACGCACCGTGTTCCAAGTCCTAGTTCTGCCATAACTTCTGCCTCCTGCCTGTGATCTATGGAATTCTGCGAGTTCGCCCCTGCGCGGGGCGTTTGGCCTATTTTACCGCAGATCTGCCGATCTGTCCAGTCCGGAACGCGGGATGACGTTTACAATCCGCGCGCCACATGATAAAATGTAGAAAAAACAGAAAACCACTCACAGGAGGAAGCATCATGCAGCACCGCTTTTTCGCCCTCATCTCCCGGATGCGCTACATCGGCCGCTGGGGTCTGATGCGCAACACGTTTGAAGAAAACATTCAGGAGCACAGCCACATGGTCGCCGTGCTGGCGCACGGGCTTGCGCTCATCCAGCGCGACATTCTGCACGAGCCGGCAGACCCGGATCGCTGCGCGTCGGCGGCGCTGTTCCACGACGCATCGGAGATCCTGACCGGCGACCTGCCCACGCCCATCAAATATTACAACCCCGACATCAAGCACGCCTATAAGCAAATCGAGTCCGTGAGCTGCGAAAAGCTCCTCGGCCTGCTGCCCGAGGAGCTGCGCGAGAGCTATCGTCCGCTGCTGCACGAGTCCGATCCGGGTGTCGCGCGCATCGTCAAGGCGGCAGACAAGCTGTCCGCCTATATCAAGTGCGTGGAGGAGCTGAAAGCGGGAAACAACGAGTTCCGGGAGGCTGCCGCCCAGACCCGGACGGCGCTGGAGGACTATGGTCTGCCGGAGGCGGCGTATTTTCTGGAGACGTTCCTGCCCAGCTTTTCCCTGACGCTGGACGAACTGAAATAGGGCGGGGTGCTGTATGGATATCAGGCAGCTGAACTATTTTATGGCGGTGGCGCAGGCGGGCAGCTTTTCCAAGGCAGCGGAGAATCTGACGGTTTCTCAGCCTACGCTGTCTGTGGCGGTGAAAAAGCTGGAAGAGGAGCTGGGCGCGCAGCTGGTGCCCTTTTCCCCGCTTTGCGACCCGCTGCCGCAGGGATTGGACGGGCTGCTGCTGGGCGGCGGCTACCCGGAGCTGTACGCCGGGGAGCTGAGCGCCAATGAGCC
>ERZ827440.3166-NODE-3166-length-12833-cov-4.621928_pt1 | contig 12833 bp, 14 predicted proteins | sample MGYA00519774_ERZ827440 | MGnify/ENA primary metagenome ERZ827440 (study PRJEB31778, sample SAMEA3449302) | human gut metagenome | biome: human gut; feature: human-associated habitat; material: faeces | place: United Kingdom | collected 2010/2012 ... | reverse complement strand
TATGACAAAAATAAAGGCGGTTCCATTAATGGAACCGCCTTTATTTTTGTCATACAAAAAAAGCAACGATATTAAAAGTCAAGCATAAGAAAAATAATATTGTCATTCCCATATTTTTATTCTTTCCTGTCATTCCCGTGCTTGGCACGGGAATCTAAAAGAGATGTTCGGTTCAAGGCCGAACATGACATAGAAAAAGCCCTCTCTTTTGAGAGGGCTGGGAAATTTTGGAAGCTTACTTTTCTGCTGAAGCCAATTTCTTTTTGTCGGCAGAAGCAAACATACTCTTGTGAGATTCTTTGAGCGCAGCAACATTTTTCTTGAAGCTGGCCAGTTTCTTCCCACTGAGGTTTTCTCCGGCAGCCGCTTTTATTTTCAGCGGGTTGACCCGTTTGCCGTTCTGCAAAACTTCGTAGTGAAGATGCGGACCAGTCGAACGTCCGGTTGAACCGACATAGCCGATTACCTGCCCCTGCTTAACGCGGACACCCGGACGCATGCCTTTGGCAAACTTCCACATATGTCCATAAGCGGTTGAATATTCGGAATTGTGACGAATTTTGATAAAGTTTCCATAACCGCCGTTGTATTTTGCCATCTGGATTACACCATCGCCGGCCGCATAGACCAGCGTTCCCTTCGGGGCGGCATAGTCAACGCCCCAATGGACGCGATAGCTGCGCAGAATCGGATGGAAACGACGGCCGAAAGGCGAAGAAATTCGTGCCTGCTTGAAAGACATGGGTTTGCGATCCAGCGTCTTTTTCATAGCATAGCCTTTTTCATTGTAGTAATCGACGCTGCCGTTCTTGTCTTTGAAACGATACAGCGCAATTTTGTCTTTGCGCAGCTGCAAAGCGGCATACAGAATATCGCCGGATTTTACGGTTTCGCCGTTAGGGGTAATTTTGTTTTCATAAATGATTTCAAACTTGTCGCCTTTGCGCAAATCGCGGCGAAAGTCGACGCTGTAGGAAAAAATATTGATAAAGTTGGCAACGACACGACTCGGAACCCCCTGTTTCTGCATGGAAGCGGACAAAGTGCCGCTGATGTCACCGGAAGCCGAATTGACTTCCTCAATCAATTCGTCCTGTTCGACACGCGCCACATATTCCTCTGCCTCGTTTTTCTCAATAACATAACGTTTGCCGAGGCTCGGCGTAATGGTAATATTGTCAAGGGAGAGAAGCGTATTCTCCCGGCTGTCGACCGTCGTTGTAACGCTGATTTTCTGCCCCACGCGCAGACTACGGGGATCATAAAGTTTTTTGAGCTTAAGATAGATGTCATGCGCTTCGTTATATTCCAGACCAAGGTCAGACAGAATGCTGATAAGCGTATCCCCTTTGGATATTTCGATTTCGCTTTCGACAGTCTTCTCCCGATTGCCGTAATTAACCATTTCATAAAGGGATTTGATATTTTCGACAGAGCTTTCGGGATAAATGGTTTCAGCTCCGGCAACACCGTTTTGAATGGAATTTTCCATCATAATGTAGTCGAATTTGTCAGTGCGGGAAACAGACGCATTAACGCTGTTGTTATTGGTCAGCGACAAAATAAAAGCAAAAGTTACTGCCGTCGCATAGCCCAGAGCCAGCAGACGGTGCTTGTTGCGCGGATTGGAATCAATCTTCATAAGCTGTTGTAAATTCATATAATCATCACACTTAATTTTGTAATTAACGCCAAAGTTAACATTATAATCAAATTATTTTCAAGCATATTATGCTTCTTGGCGCAAAAAGCCAAGCAAACTCTGGTATTATGTGTATAAGTGGGATTGTATCACGAATTTTATTAATAATCGTATAATTTTTTTAAAAAAGTGCTTGCATTTATTTTTTTTGTTGGTTATAAGGATATTCGTCATTAGATGGGGGCGTAGTTCAGTTGGTTAGAATACATGCCTGTCACGCATGGGGTCGCGAGTTCGAGCCTCGTCGCTCCCGCCATCTAAAAACCCGGTTTAATACCGGGTTTTTTGTTGTTCGGCCACAGGCTCAAACCCGCTCGCGAGTTCTTCTGGCTCCTCTAATCAAGCAAAGGTTTTGATTAATGAAAGATATATCTAAAGCATTTAAAAATATTGAGCCCATAAATAAAGGTTGGTCCAATGATACAAAATATTTTGTAGAAACTTTCGAAAATCAAAAATGTTTGTTGCGTGTTTCTGATATATCCGAGTATCAAACAAAAAAACAAGAGTTTGAGAATATAAAAAAATATTCTGCTCTTGGGTTTAATATGTCATTGCCGATTGATTTTGGTGTATGCGATAACGGATAAAAAGTTTATCAGCTTTTAACTTGGTGTGATGGGGTTGAAGCAAAAGAGCTACTACCGCTTTTATCTGCTGAAGAACAATACACTTATGGGTGCAAAGCCGGCGAAATTTTACTAAAAATGCAAACACTTGACACTTATCCACCATCATCAGATTGGGAAAACTTTTTCAGTAATAAAATAAAAAATTATATTGAAGTGTACAAAAAATGCGGTAAAACTTTCAAAGGTTATGATGAAATAATTGCTTTTATCAATACCAATTCACATTCTATGAATAATCGTCCGAGATATTTTTTGCACGAAGATTTTCAATCGGATAATATGGTGATTTCGCTAAATAAAGAGTTATTTGTTATTGATTTTCAGCAGTGCGGATTTGTTGATCCTTATTATGCCTTGATGAGTGCAATGGTAACGGCAGAGGTGAGTCCAAGTTTCGCTAGCGGGCAGATAAAAACATATTTTAACAATAACATTCCTGATGATTTTTGGATATTGAATGCTTTTTATATGTTCGCTGAAACGATTAATGTTTTTGCAGTTGCCTGTTCATTAGGAGAAGAAGAACTAGATTATTCATACAGAATGATAGATTATATGCTGGAGTGGTTTGATAATTTGAATAATGTCGTTCCAAGTTGGTTTGATTATAATGATTAAATGGTTTTTAAAGCCTTTTAATACTTCACTTTCTCTAAATTCCGAGCTGCACTTACAGCACCTGCCCAAATCCCCAACTTCCGGTGAAAGTTGGGGATTTGGGCAGCCTCGTCGTTCCCGCCATCTAAAAACCCGGTTCAATACCGGGTTTTTTGTTGTTCGGCAAACGGCAGAAATTTCCTGTACCACATCAAATACAAATTTTAAGACAAATACTCGTTGTCGCCGCAGCCGGCATTTATAACAAGAATTTAAGGCACAATATCAAACGCAATATTATTTTCTTTTTCAGCAAAGAAATCCTGGCCGACTTCATTGACTGCCGGCCACAATTCGCCGGGACGCCCGCGTTTGACGCCGAGAAAAATTCTGGTTTCGGCGTTAATCTTAAAAATGCGGCACAAATCGGAATAAAAACTACAGACAAATTTGTAGTTTTCGGGTTTCAGCGTCCAACTTTCCCCTTCGGCAACATTTTCGCCCTGATAAACAACCAGCCGATTGTCCAAAAAGTAACCACGCGGGAAATTTTCAATTATTTCATGAACCCGTTCCTCAGAAAAGCCGCAATTCTGCAAAAGTTCATTGTGGGCAAAAGCGTTGCCGGACCGGCTGAAAATTATTCCGATTTCGGGAATAATCACAAAAGGACGGCGCCGCTCGTGATAATCGATTATCGCTTCGTTCATGTTTTTCTCTCTAAAATTTTTGTTTATTATAAAAAATAAAACTTAAAAAGCACTAAACTTATTGGACAAAGCAAAAGTTTTATCATCTAATGTGATTTATGACACGGAGCAAAACATGCTGAAAACACTTTTTGAAAACGCGCGCAATGACGGCGGATACATTGATAATCGAAACTTTGAAGACGAAACGGCAGACGGCCTTGACATATCCGGCTGCGATTTTGAAAACGTGCTTTTTCGCCGTTGCAAATTCAGCCATTGCAACTTTGAACGGGCCAGTTTTGGCAATACGACATTTGACGGCTGCGATTTTGCCAACTGCAACTTTGAAAACAGCTACTGGAAAAAGGCCGGAATTTCGGACAGTAAAGGAGACGGCGGAAATTTCAGCGGCAGCCGCTTTAAGGAATGCGTCTGGAAGGACAGTTCCTTCTGTTATGCGAATTTTTCCCGGGCCGTGTTCGAAGGTACGCATGTCCGACGCTGCAAATTTCGCGAAGCGTTTCTGTCCGAAGTCAAATTCCGGCTGACATTATTTAAAGAAACGGATTTTTACCGCGCCGATTTCTTTAAAACGCCGCTGAAAGGAATGGACATGTCCGACTGCGTCATCGACGGCATCCTGGTATCGGAAACATTCCGCGAACTGCGCGGCATGAAGGGCGGCATTGAACAAGCTCTCAGTCTGGCCGGGCTGCTCGGTATGGAAATAAAATAAAAAAAGCGGCTTTCTTAAATTCAATAAGAAGCCGCTTTTTTGATTATTCCCGAACCATGTTTACTCTGATAACACGCTTATCGGTTTTAATTTCCTTCAACCCCCAGCCTTTTATCTTTTCTCCCTTTTGCAGAAAGATATTGTAAACCCGGCGGTAGTTGTCAAAAACGACGCTGACGCAATTACTTTCGTCAGACAAAACCGTCATATCGGTTATTTTTTCGCCTTTTCTGACATAAACGTCAACCGTACGATCCTTTTCCTTCAAGATTGTGCTGTGATATTTTTTCATCTCCACATAATCCTGATGGATTTGTTCAGACAGCGCGGTTTCCGCATCTTTTTCCTTGTTTTGCGAGCATGAGCACAACAGCGCACATAACGCGAATAATAGTATTTTCATATTCTTAAAGTTTTATCATTTAGCAATATAGCATATTTTTGTCCATAAAACAACTGTTAATCGGACGCAGAAAAATTTTGCCGGCCAAAAAAGTTTATGATATATTCGGCACATCATTCGGAGACAGATTATGGCAGAAGAAAACAAAAACGAAAAGAAAAGGAGCCGAGGCGGCCGTCTGCTTGCGCTGATGCTGACCTCGCCGGTCAATACGCTGTTCATTCTGGCACTGGCATATTATGCCTTTCAGATTTATGTGCTGAACAACTCGCCGCTTCTAAACAAGGCAATCATGCTGGGCATCGCCTGTTTGTGGATTTTGTGGTTTGCAGCCAAGAATCTGATTAAGCTTCTGCTGCTTCTGATCCTGGCAGGAACCGCCGTATACGGCTATTACGGCTATGCCACCCGCGATGTCCGCAAATGCGAGGAAAACGGCGGCGTCTGGAACAAAGAAAGTAAAACCTGCGAAGAAAAAACCGGCTGGCTGCACGAAATTCAGAAACTGGTCGAACAATATCTGAAAAAATAAGTTACCGACACGTTTTAGAATCGGCAATTCCCTGCAGCAGGGCCAAAATGGTTTTGCCGGTACTGTTCCTGAAACGCTGTTTGAGTTTGTAGCGGCGTTTGTATTCTTTGACTTTCGGATTTTCCTTGGCCTTGGCGGCTATTTTTTCCTTGTTTTTAAGGTAATATTCGCAGCAGCTTTGTTGGCGGTTGGCATTTTGATTATGCCGACGGTCAATTTCCTTCAACAATTCGGGATTTTCTTCCTTGAGGCGGCGGCGCCGTTCATTATTGCGGCTGCGAATGGTTTCGCGGTTTTCCTCACGATATTTCCGGTTGCGGCCGCGGCTGACAATCCGCTGATAATCTTTCTTTTCCTGAGGCATCTGCCGCCAGTATTTTCGAGCATCGGCCGCCGCTTTTTCAGGATTTTCGGCACGCAGGCGCTGCATGCGCAGTCTGCTTTTTTCACGCAGTTCGGCCTTTTTTTCTTCCGACAGCGACGCGCGATAAAGCTTATACTTCTCAGGAGAATAGGTTTTGTTCCGGGCTTTGCGGTTGTCTTTCCGCAAAGTTTCCCGGTTGGCATCAAGGTACTTTTTCTTTTCCGGATAAAAGGCTTCCCAAACAGCGGCCGCCTCGGCAAAACCGATATTGACCGCGCGGGCGGACGGTTTTTCGGCCGCTTTGAGATTCAGCCGGTTGAACACCTGCGGAAACAAGGCCAGCTCCTTGCCGCCGGCTTTGAGTTTTACCGGAATCAGGGCGTAAACCGCCAGAAAGGTTTCTTCGGAAAAATAAACATTTCCTTTGAAAACTTCGGCCAAATCATGTTCGGAAAGCAAACGCGACAACCCCGAAGACTGCAGAAAATCCTTTACTTCACCGCGCTCTTCCGGCACACCGCCCAACCAGGCGCAGAAAATATCCGACAATTCGTCAAAATCGTTCTTATTAAATTTTTTCAATAAAATTCTCCAAACTGATAATGTTCAAATTGTACGTTATTTTGTCTTTTTGTCAAATTATTTTGACTTTCGGAAAAAATTATTTGCTGGATTTTTGCATTTATATTGATTATGTTAATGTTTGCAGAAATGAGGATTAGATGATGAATCAGTTAAAACAGCAATTTGCGATTATCAACAGAATCAAATGTCTGGTCAAAAAGACCGGTTCGTCCTTTTTCAGGCGCCGCAAAGATCCCGGCATATCCGAAGACATTGCCAAAAAAATTCAAAAATCCGCCTATGATCTGAGCCACCTCAAGCAAAAAGACATCATCACGCCTCCGTATCTGGACATTGCCGAACAGCTTCAGGTTGACGATGACCAGATTTTCCGCGCCGCCGTCTATAACCTGACCAACATTGCCGTCAATGAAGAACGCTATGCCGCCGAAATCATCAAAGCGTTGGAAGAGACTGCCTTTCAATGCAACAGAAGCGGAGAACAGCTTGAGTATGTCAAAAACAAAATAAACGTCATAAAAAATAAATTGCGAAACAAATAATTAAAGCCCTCTCAGATGAGAGGGCTTTTTTTCTTTGTCATATTCAGGCTTGGAGTCGATAGTTGGCGAGAACGAGCTATAAGCGAAGTTCGAGGCCTACGGGACGAAAGGGGCCCAACGCAGTTGGGAATTTACACCCGAATATCCAGAGATCCCCGGGTCTGGCACGATGTGCCGCCCGAGGATGACGTTTCTCTTTCCGCCATATTTGGACTTGTTTTTCTTTTCGTCATTCCCGTGTTCTTTTTTTTTCTCTGTCATTCCCCGGCTTGACCGGGAAATCTAAAGATCCCCGGAACGCGCTGCGCTTGTCCGAGGATGACAGAAGAAAAAATATTGTCATTCCCGTGCTTTTCTTCTCCTCTGTCATTGCCGGACTTGATCCGGCAATCCAGGAAAGAGATGTTCGGCTCAAGGCCGAATATGACAGAGAAAAAAAGCCCCTCGGAAGAGGGGCTTTTTTAACGCAGTTTTGCTTTGATCTGTTCGTAACTGTAACAGTCGGCAATACGGCCTTGTATCAGATATGAGGGCGTGGTGGCAAAAATTGCCGCGGCAGCCGCCAGTACGTCGTCGGTGCTTACGGCGTTTATTCGGCTTATTTGTTCTTCCGTACTGCGCAGACGGCCGAAATTCAACAGCTGCTCAGCCGAAACTTCAATACTGTCCTCATTGTCTTCCGCCTTTTTGGTCAGTGCGACAATCATTTGCCTTTTGGCGCGTTCCAGCTCCCGTGACGAAACCGGTTCGGCAGCCAGTTTTTTTATTTCGGCAATGACGACGTCCAAAATACGGTTAATGTTTTCCGCCTGCGCCGCGGCGGTAATTCCGACGAACCCGACATCGGTTTCATCGACGACGCTGGTGCTTATGTCATAAACCAGAGAGCGTTTGATGCGCGCTTCCGTGTTCAGGCGCGAAACCTCTTCGCCGCCCAGAATCTGCAGCGCCAGATATTTGGCCTCGCGTTTATAATGCGGATGTCCGGCCAGCAGGTCGAAGCCGAGTTCAAACTTGACTTCGCTTTCTTCCGGTCTGATATGGCGAAAACCGCCGATGTACCGCTGCGGCAGGCGAACCGCCTTTTGCCCCCGGGGAAGCTTTCCGAAATATTTTTCAGCCAGCCGTACCAACTCTTCGTGTTCAAAGTTTCCGGCCGCCGACAGAATCAGATTTTCGCCGCAGTAACAGCGCTGCCGCCAGGTGTCCAGTTCGGGCTTGCCGATTTTGCCGAGCGTTTCCCGGCTGCCGAGAATGTCGCGTCCCAGCGGCTGGCTGCCGTAAACCAGCTGTGAAAAGGCGTCGTTGAAACAGTCGTCGCTGTCGTTCTCGTCTTCGTACATTTCCTGAAAGATAACCTGACGTTCGCTGTCGATGTTGGCCTCGGTAAAAGTCGAGTTGAGCAGAATGTCGGCCAGCAGTTCAATGGCGGCTTCACGGTCTTCATTCAACACTTCGATTGAAAAGGCTGTTGTGTCCATGTCCGTCCAGGCATTTGATTTCCCGCCCAAGTCAGCAATCTGTTCGTTGATTTCCAACTCAGAACGGGTAGTTGTCCCCTTAAAGGTCATATGCTCGCAAAAATGCGCAATGCCGTTCTGTGCCGGCGTTTCAAAACGCGACCCGCAGCGGCACCAGACGCCGATGTTGAACATGCCGGTCGTTTCGTCCTTTTTCGAAACGACGTGCAGACCGTTGTTCAAAACCGTTAATTGCGTTTGCATAAAATCTCGAGCCTTCAGTTTTTGTTGTCCCGATTATCGGCGCAAACAAGGAATTGTCAATATAAAAATCCTTGCCTTTATGGGTTTTTGATGACATATTGAAACCAATTTTTAACAGGATTGAGAGAAAAATATGGCACTGAAATTCGAAGTTTTGAAAAAACAGGGCAAATCGCGCCGTGGTCGTCTGCATACCAGGCACGGCACGGTCGAAACGCCGGCCTTTATGCCGGTCGGCACTTGCGGTACCGTCAAGGCGATGATGCCGGAATCCGTGGCCGAAACCGGCGCGCAGATATTGCTCGGCAATACATATCATCTGATGCTCCGTCCGGGTGCCGATTTGGTTGAAAAAATGGGCGGCCTGCATAAGTTTATGAATTGGGATAAGCCGATTTTAACCGATTCCGGCGGTTTTCAGGTCATGAGCCTGACCGGTCTTCGCAAGCTGACGGAGGAAGGCGTTACTTTCAGTTCGCATGTAGACGGCAAAAAGTTTTTCTTAAGCCCTGAGGAGTCTATGAAAATCCAGCATAAACTGGATTCAAACATTACCATGTGTCTGGACGAATGTGTTAAACTGCCGGCTCCTTACGAAACGGTTAAAAAATCGGTCGAAATGTCCATGCGCTGGGCCAAACGCAGCCGCGAAGCCTTTGTTGACCGCGACGGTTACGGTATCTTCGGCATTCAGCAGGGCGGCGATTATGAAGATTTGCGCGGTTGGTCGGCCGAACAGCTGAAGAATATCGGCTTTGACGGCTATGCCATCGGCGGTCTGGCCGTCGGCGAGGGGCAGGAAACCATGTTTAAGGTTTTGGACTATGCGCCCGGAATGCTGCCTGAGGACAAACCGCGTTATCTGATGGGCGTCGGCCGTCCGGATGACATTGTCGGCGCGGTTCTGCGCGGGGTCGATATGTTCGACTGCGTGATGCCTACCCGCAGCGGCCGCACGGCGCAGGCCTTTACCGCTCGCGGTCCTGTCAATATCCGCAATGCGCGCCATCGCGAGGATCCGCGGCCGCTTGAAGCCGAATGCGACTGTCCGCTTTGCCGTAACTATTCGCGCGCCTATATTCATCATCTGCAAAAGTGTAATGAAGTTCTTGCCGTGATGTTGCTTACCTGGCATAATATCCGCTATTATCAGCGCCTGATGCAGGGACTCCGGCAGGCCATAGAGGACGAAAGACTTGAGGAGTTTGCCGCCGGGTTCTATCGTCAGCAGGCTCTGGGCGACATTGAGGAGATATAGCCGATGGTTGAAGTCTGCAATACAAATCTGGATGAAATGGTTGATTCTTTTGCCGAACAGAACCGGCAGGAGGGACTGCGGGTTTTCGTTGCCGGCGGCAGCCGTCCGGGAACCGATCCCGTCTATGTGGAGGAGGCTTATAATCTCGGCCGCCAGATTATCAAAATGGACTTCAAACTTGACTTTGGTTTGTCCAATTCCGGCATCATGGGCGCCGTTGCCCGCGGCGTCATGGACGGTTGGAACAAAAAGCAGTGCAAGGACAAGGGATATCCGATTCAGGCCGTGACCACGCAGGCTTATTTTGACCTTTATCCGCGCGATGACGAACTGATTTCACAGATAGAAAACCTCATTTTGGCCAAGACGCTGGAAGAGCGCAAACAGAAACTCCTTGATGCCGACTTCGTGGTCTTTGCGCCCGGCGGCGTCGGCACGCTTGACGAATTGGCTTATGACTGTGTGGCCATGCAGGATGGCTTTTTGCAGATTAAACCTTTTATTCTGTACAATATCAACGGCTATTTCCACCACCTGCTCGAGTATATGAAAGCCATTGCTCAGGAGGGGTTTGCCGATCCGATACCTTTTATTGTCGTTGACAACAGCGATGAAGTCGGCATAGTTTTCCGCCTGCTCAAACTGCGCTATCAAAAGGGAACCACCACGGCCGAGGCTTATGCCAATACCCGGCAGCTGATTTACGAACTGCCCTATTTCATTAAAAAGAAAGTAGACAACACGGTTTTTGTCGAACACATCATTGCCGAAATGGATCGCATTGCCGCTTCGGGAACCGCCGAGGAAAAGGCCGAACTGGCCAAGGAAATCGAAACGGCCTATCTTGAAAAGGAAATTGAGCGCATGTATGAACGTCTGGCCAAAACGGGGCGAGACACGTCTATCGTCAGCGACAAACTGACCAAACTCAAAAAACGCAAGAATATGAAACTTTAGCTATGCCCGGAGGGCAGTCAGGAAAAAAGATGACGACGTCAGTCTGGAAATTTTTATGGAAATACCTTTCCAAGCTTAGGATATTGTTTTACAGCGTACTGTTCTCGGTCCTGGCCGGCGAGTTTTTCGTCCGGCTTTCGCTGTATTATGCCTCCAAAATCGTCGATATTCTGGCCGCCGAAGGACCGCGCCGCGGTTTGATGCTGTCCGCGCTCGGCTTTGCCGGTCTGGCTTCGTTGTTTTTGTTTGCCAAGGGATTGCTGCTCAATGTGCTGATTTTTATCGAAGCGCGGTTTCTGCCGGTCTACATGAGCCGCATTTCCAAAGATTTGTTTAATTATGCGCACCGGCATTCGACGGCGTTTTTTGCCGAGGAAATGGCCGGCAATATTTCCGGAAAAATCAAAACCATTATTGATGACAGTTACAGCATTTATTACAACATTCTCTGGGGGTTCATTTCGCCGACGATTGCCGTTGTCATCAGTTTTGCCTTTATTTTCAACATTAATGTTCCTCTGTCCCTGACAATGCTGGGCCTTAATTTTCTGCTTATTTGGGCGCTGTATGTCCTGAGCCGCAAGCTGGCGCCTTTTTCCGAAGCCCGCGCCAAACTGATGTCCGAAGCCAATGGTGTGCTGGTTGACAGCATAACCAATGCCAGCCTGGTCAAAAATTTCAGCAATTTTCTTTATGAAAAACGCCATTATTTCAGCTATGTCCGCAGGGCGGCGGCTGCCGATCGGCTGGAAAATTTGCGTTTTGGGCATTTGTTTATCGCTCAGGGGGTTTTGCGCGCGCTGATGCAGGCGGTTTTTTACGCGCTGCCGGTCTGGTACTGGTATAAGGGGGAAATCAACGTCGGGCAGTTTGTTCTGATCCAGTCGCTGATTGCCGTTCTGAGCAATATTTACAACATGCTGTCAATGAATTTCATTAACTTTTTCCGGCTTTACGGCGGCATTAAAGACGGTTTGAAACTGCTCTCCCGTCCTTTTGAAGTGACGGACGTTCCGAACGCCCGCCGGTTGAAGGTGCAGGAAGGGCGGATAGATTTTGCCGGCGTCACTTATCATTACAAACATTCCGAACCCTTGTTCAATGATTTTAATCTGCATATTGCGCCGGGCGAAAAAATCGGACTGGTCGGACGTTCCGGTTCCGGAAAATCGACGCTGATCCAACATCTGAATGGTCTTCTGAAAGCAACCTCCGGAACGATCTACTATAATAATGAAGATATTTTTGGAATCGAAAAATGTCATAAAATCAATGAAGAATACAGGAAACAGGAGGAAATATCCACATGGCAAAGATCAGTAAAGATATGCTTATAAATGATATTTTAGCAGTAGATGCAGGAAATGCTGCAATTCTTATGGCGGCAGGTATGCATTGTATCGGATGCCTTGCAGCAGCCGGAGAGACATTAGAGGAAGCAGCAGCCGTTCACGGTTTAGATGCTGCAGAGCTGGAAGTTGAGATTAATGATTATCTTGCAAAGAAAGAGGAGCAGCAGGCATAGTGATTTGTAACAGCCCGAGCAGCAGATCTGTAAAAAAGAAACCATTCCCGAAAGAGTATTGACAGGAATGGTTCTTTTTTTGTACAGAAATTCGGATGTAACAGAAAATGCTGTATCTGAATCTTTTCAATTGTAAAAATATACAGGAATCAAGCTTCCCATGAATAAATATTTATAGAGCAGACAGTGTCTGTACTGCCTCATCTTCAATAACCATCTTATAATGTTCTTTGAAATGATAAGGTGTCGCTGACGTCATCTTTTGAGATGAACCGTATTCACCGAGTATATAGCAGACACGATTGAATTCCGGTATGGTATTCTGGTCGTTTGTGAACAGAAGATAGAAGCGCTTATCTACCGGATTCTTATATAATGTGTTGGTACTGAAATAAAAGCCGGCAATCTGCTTGGAGGCTTGGATCACAGTATTCAATGAATCAAACACGATAAGTCTTGTCAAGGCTTTCTGTGTTTCTTCTTCCTTTGATTCAGGAGTGGATGCAGGGGTATCAAAATTCGTTGTGATCTCTGCATTATTACCTGCGATACTTGATAAGCTGTTTACGAAGCCTTCCAGAGCA
>ERZ827440.3162-NODE-3162-length-12851-cov-5.372773_pt1 | contig 12851 bp, 11 predicted proteins | sample MGYA00519774_ERZ827440 | MGnify/ENA primary metagenome ERZ827440 (study PRJEB31778, sample SAMEA3449302) | human gut metagenome | biome: human gut; feature: human-associated habitat; material: faeces | place: United Kingdom | collected 2010/2012 ... | reverse complement strand
ACGGCAAAAATGCCTATGTTTACCTCTTTGCGGAGGATGGAGAGGCGGATTTGCCGCCCGTAGAGCAACTTATGTGTCCGTCAGGAGAGGATAGCGAATGAGATTTTGATGTATTTCCGGGCGCAGAAGAAGACGGCGGGGGACGTGTCGCTGTCGGAGTGCATCGAGACGGGGAAGGACGCAAATGCGCTGTCGCTGATGGATGTGATCTGCGCAGACGAGGATCTGTTCGAAAACCTGAGCACGAAGGAGATGAACCGGCAGCTCTACGACGCGATGGCGCGGGCGCTGACGCCGCGGGAGCGGACGATCCTGATTTTGCGCTACGGACTCGGCGGGCGAGACGCGCTGACGCAGCGGGAGATCGCCGCAAAGTGCGGCATTTCGCGTTCCTACGTGTCGCGGATCGAGAAAAAGGCGCTGAAAAGCTTGCAGGAAGCGCTGAATGGCTGAGAAAGGCCCGCCGAACGGATTCGGCGGGCCTTTTGTTATTGCGGAAGTTCGACAAAGAAGGAGTTCAGGCCATTTGCACTCTCGCACCAGATTCTGCCGTGGTGCGTGTCGACGATGGACTGCGCGATGGAGAGGCCGAGCCCGAAGCTGCCGTCGCGGCTGCGCGCATCGTCTAGACGGTAGAAGCGCTTGAAGATGTTTTTGCAGTCCTCGGGGGAGAGGGGCGCGCCGGTGTCGGCGACGCAGAGGCGGACATGATGGCCCTGACGGGCGAGCGTGACGCGGACGGTTCCGGGGGCTTCGGCGTATTTCTGCGCGTTATCGAGCAGAATTTCGACCACCTGCCGGAGCTGTGCCGCGTCGCCGGGGACGGTCAGATCGGGGGCGATGTCGGTCTCAAGCGTCAGCTCCTGCTCGAAGAACAGAGCCTCGAAGGGGAGCGTGGCATCGGAGACAAGCTTGCTGAGGTCGACCGGCGTGTGGGCCGCGGCCTTCTGGCCCTGATCGATGCGGGCGAGGTTCAGAAGGCTCTCGACCAGGCCGCGCATCTGATGCGACATGGTGAGAATGTTGGAGGAGAACTGCGTCTTGGCCTCCGGCGGGTAGTCCAGGCTTTCGAGCAGCTCGGCATTTGTCATGATGACGGTCAGCGGCGTTTTCAGCTCGTGCGAGGCATCGGCAACGAATTGCTTTTGTTGCTGCCACGCGGACTCGACCGGGCGGACGGTCCAGCGGGCGAGCAGGAGGCTGACGCCGAAGAACAGCAGCAGCGCGGCGACGCTGAGCAGGAGACTGCTGCGGAGCAGGGCGTGGAGCGTGGCCTGTTCGCTCGTGGTGTCGACAAAGACGAGGCGCTGCCCGTTTTGCAGCAGATAGCGGCTGTAGCGGAGGTGATATTGCGGAATTTCGCCCTGCATGTCGGTGGAGGAATAGGTGACGGCGATCAGCTCTTGCAGGAAATCTTCGTCCGAAAGGTCGTAATAACCGCCGTTGGTGGCGAGAATCTCGCCGTATTTGTTGACCTGGAGCATGCAGTAGGGAAGGTTGACGCGGTTCGATGCCTCGTCTAGCCGGGCGAGCTGGAAGGGACTGGCGGCGAGCGAGTCCATCATGTCGCGGCTCTCTTTCACGAGGCTCTGCCGCGTAAAATGGTAGATCAGGCCGATCACGCTCCCGAGCAGGAGCGTCAGCAGCGCCATGATAATGGCGATGAACTGGATGCGAAGCCGTTTCAGCATACGTTCGCCACCTCCAGATGGTAGCCGAGGCGGCGCACAGCCTCAATGCGGACATTGGAGCCGATGGAGGCCAGCTTTTTGCGGAGGAAGCCGACGTAGACCTCGACGTGGTTCTCCACGGCATTGGAGTCGAAGCCCCAGACGCGCGCAAGCAGCACCTCTTTGGAAAGATTATTGCCCTTGGATTGGAGCAGGAAGCGCATGATGTCAAACTCCTTGGCGGACAGGCGCACGCGCTCCGCGCCGCAGACGAGCATACCGGAGGCGAGATCGAGTGCGGTATTGCCGAAACGAAGCTCGTCCACCTGATCGCCCTGCCGCCGGAGCAGGGCATTGATGCAGGCCAGCAGCTCGCGCGTGTCAAATGGTTTCGTCAGGTAATAGTCTGCCCCGGCGTTCAGGCCCTCGATCCGGTCTTCCAGCTCGCCTTTGGCCGTCAGCATCAAAATTGGTGTGGCGCAGCGCTCGGCCCGGACCTGGCGGGCCAGGTCGTAACCGTTGAGCTTCGGCATCATGACGTCGAGAATTAGAAGGTCGTAAACGCCTGTCTCGGCATAATCTTTTCCAGTCTCGCCGTCATAGGCGACCTCGACGGTGAAGCCCTTTTTTTCAAGCAGGGTTTTTAAGGAGTTGGCGAGAAGCACCTCGTCCTCCACGATCAGAATTTTCATTACATGCACCTCCTGTGCATCCCGGCTTGTGTGTTTCTTTGATTATAATATAATGCAAGGCTGAAATAAAGCTGAAAAGAAAAAAGTTTTTCAAGACGCGGTTTTTCAGGAAGGATTCAGCGACGCGCGGTATGATAGGCCCACGAACACGCGAAAGGAGCGAAACATGTGGACTATCGCCATGAATGGAAGATCGCGCTGGGTCCCGGCGACCTCTTCGTGCTGCGGCAGCGGCTGCGGGCGGTGATGCAGCCGGACGCGCATGCCGTGGATGGCCGGTACCGCATCCGGAGCCTCTATTTTGACACGCCGGAGGATCGGGCGCTACGCGAAAAGCTGGACGGCGTGAGCCGGCGGGAAAAGTTCCGCATCCGGTATTATAACGGCGACACGGGCTTCATCCAGCTGGAGAAGAAGTGCAAGCGCGGCGGGCTTGGCTGGAAGGAGCAGACGCAGCTGTCGGAGCGGCAGGCGCGGGACATCGCGGCGGGACGGTTCAATGCGGTCGATCCCGGAGGGGATGCGCTGCTCGGCGAGCTGTGCCGCAAGGCGCGGACGGAGCGGCTGCGGGCGAAGACCATCGTGGACTATACACGCGAGCCCTTCGTCTACGGGCCGGGCAATGTGCGCGTGACACTGGATGAGGACATCCGGACGGGCCTTTCGTGCGTGGATTTTTTGGATCTGGACTGCGTCACGGTTCCCGCGCCGGACGCAAGGCCGCTGATGGAGGTCAAATGGGATGCGTTTTTGCCGGACATCATCCGGGACGCCGTGCAGCTGCCGGGACGGCAGGTGGGCGCGTTTTCGAAATATGCGGCATGCAGAATGTATGATTAAGGAGGAAACATCATGAGTTTCAGCGATATTTTCAAGTCCAGCTTTCTGGAGAATGTCACCGCGGTCAGTCTGCCGGATATGCTCATCGCGTTGGCGCTGTCGTTCGGCGTGGGCCTGTTCATCTTTCTCATCTATAAGAAGACCTATCAGGGCGTGATGTATTCGAGCGGCTTCGGCGTGGCACTGCTGGCGCTGACGATGATCACGACGCTGGTCATCCTCGCGGTGACGTCGAACGTGGTGCTGTCGCTCGGCATGGTCGGCGCGCTGTCCATTGTCCGGTTCCGCACGGCGATCAAGGAGCCGCTGGATCTGGCTTTTTTGTTCTGGGCGATTGCGGCGGGGATCGTGCTGGCCGCGGGCTTCATCCCGTTGGCCGTCATCGGCAGCGCGATCATCGGCGTCATTCTGCTGCTCTTCGTCAACCGGAAGAGTCATGTGAATCCGTATATCCTCGTGCTCCAGTGCGCGGACAGCGCGACGGAGGCGACGGCGAAGGCGTATCTCGAGACGAAGACGCAGCGCTGTGTCATCAAGAGCAAGGCCGTGCAGGCGGGGAACATCGAGCTGAATCTCGAGCTGCGCCTGAAGTCCGACAACACGGATTTCATCAATGAGCTGTCGGCAATGGACGGCGTGACGAGCGCGGCATTGGTCTCCTATAACGGAGATTATATGGGATAAGGAAAGGGCGGCGGCACAATGGCAACAAGTAAAAATCTGGAGCGCGTGTGCGCGATCGTGCTGATCGTGTCGCTGCTGGCGAGCGCGGGACTGGTGTATGTCAAGGCGAACGGCGGCGAAAGCACGGGACAGACGATGGGCTATGAGAGCCGCCTGTTCGACACGTCGCGCGTACACACGATCGATATTGTGATGGACGACTGGGACAGCTTCATCGAGAACTGCGAGTCGGAGGAGTACAGCGCCTGCGCCGTGGTGATCGACGGCGAGAGCTATAAAAACGTGGCCATCCGGGCGAAGGGCAACACGTCGCTGTCGAGCGTCCGGTCGCTCGGCAGCTCGCGCTACAGCTTCAAGGTGGAATTTGACCACTATGACGACACGAAGACCTATCATGGACTCGACAAGCTGAACCTCAACAACCTCATTTTCGACAACACGATGATGAAGGACTATCTGACATATCGGATGATGGCGGAATTTGGCGTGGATGCGCCGCTCTGCTCATTCGTGTACATCACGGTCAACGGCGAGGACTTCGGGCTGTATCTGGCGGTCGAGGGCGTGGAGGATGCGTTCCTCGAACGGAATTACAGCGGAACGGGCGAGCTTTACAAGCCGGACAGCATGAGCTTCGGCGGCGGGCGCGGCAACGGCAAGGGCTTCAACATGGACAATGTGGAGTTCTACGGCGGTGAGGCGCAGAATGACACGGCGGAAACGTCGACGGAACTGACCGCATCCGGACAGAGCCGCCCGACGCCGCCGGATACGAACGGCGCGGCGTTTAATGGTGGACAGCGGCCCGATGTTTCCGGGGAAATGCCGGAGCTGCCGGACGGCGAAATGCCGACGATGCCGGAGGGCGTGACATTCGGCGGGAACGGCGAGCCGGGCGGCGGCATGGGCAGCGAGGATGTGAAGCTGCAATACATCGACGACGACCCGGACAGCTACGCGAACATCTTCGACAACGCGAAGACGGACATCTCGGAGGCGGATGAGCAGCGGCTGATCGCGTCGCTGAAAAAGCTGTCGGCATACGAGGACCTGGAAGACGTGCTCGACACGGACGAGGTGCTGCGCTATTTCGTCGTCCACAATTTTGTGGTCAACGGGGATAGCTACACCGGCTCGATGATCCACAACTATTATCTCTATGAGCAGGATGGAAAGCTGGCGATGATCCCGTGGGACTATAACCTCGCGTTCGGGACGTTCCAGAGCAATGACGCGGATTCGGCGGTGAACGACGACATCGACGCGGTGCTTTCCGACCGGCCGATGCAGGCGTGGATCTTCTCGGATGAAGCGTATACAGCGGAATATCATGCGCTGTTCGCGAAATTTCTGGAGACGGTCGACTGGGGCGCGATCATCGACGAGGCGTATACGCTGATCGCGCCGTATGTCGAAAAAGACCCGACGAAGTTCTGCACAGCGGAGGAATTTGAGACGGGCGCTGCGGCGCTGCGGACGTTCTGCCAGTTGCGGAGCGAGGCCGTGGCCGCGCAGCTCGCCGGGGAAGAGACGGCGGTCGACGCGAGCGGGCTGACGCTCTTGGAGATGGGCACGATGAACAATGGCGGCGGGCGCGGCTTTGACCGTGGGAATACGGACGATACGGACGGGCAGACCCCGCCGGAGCGGCCCGATGACAGCAGCGGCTTTACGCCGCCGGACGGCATGGACGGGAATTTCAGTCCGCCGGACGGCACGGCGCAGAGCTTCAGCCCGCCGGGCGGCGGAAGCAGCGATACGCCCGCGCAGGACAGCGCGGGCGGGACGTCCGGCTGGATTTGGCTGGGCATCAGCGCGGCGGTGCTGCTGGCGGCGATCATGGTTGCGGTGGGGTTCCGCAAGAGAAGATAACAAACCGCCCTTGCCGCGTATGGCAAGGGCGGTTTTTGAATGATAATCATTTGCCGGAATCGAAGTCGGACTGCGTATAGGTGCGCAGATGGGCGATGGTATCGGTCATGGCGGCGTTCAGCGAAGGGAAGAGGTTCGTGGTGATGGCGGTGCGGACGGGGAGGATCTCATAGCGCGGAGAGGCGTCCTCGCCGTGGTCGGCAAAGTAGGTCGGGGTATAGCTGACGCCGGAGAGGGCCGTTTCGCCGGTTTCGCCGTTTTTGGTGAACGAGAGGTTCAGCACGACGCCGTCGCGGCAGTTTGTGGCGACGGAGGAGTCCATCGTGGAATAGAAATTGCCGAGGCTGTAGGCGACGAAGCAGGTCTTGTCCTTGCCGGCGTCGGTGGTGACGGCGGGGGTCTCCATCGGGCCGACGATGTGCGAATGGGTGCCGATGATGGCGTCGACGCCGCCGGCAAAGAGGAGCTTCGCGATGCGCTCCTGCGAGGCGGTGACGGTCCGGTCGGACTCGCTGCCCCAATGGAGCATGGCGAGGATGACGTCGGGCTGGAGGGCGTTGGCCGCGTCGAGCGAGCGGTTGATGGCGTCGGCCGCGATTTTATCAAAATCGGTCGCGTAGTCGGTATAGAGCAGATCGACCGCGTACTCCGAGCCGTGCGGCAGGCTGAGACCGCCGAGACCCTTCGTATAGCCGAGGATGGCTACCTTGAGGCCGGAGACATTGCGGAGCAGGACGCCTTCGTTTGCCGATTTGTCGCTGCTTGCAGCATAGGTGCCGACGTGGTCGATGCCGGCGGCGTTTAAGTATCGGATGGTGCTTTGCAGGCCGGAGAGGCCGTTTTGGATGGAGGCGGAGTTCGCTGTCTGGACGACGTCGAAGCCGACGCCCGCGAGGGCCATGGCGAGAGATTCCGGCGCGCTGCCGGTGGCGGAGCCGTAGGGTTCGCCCGCGAAGTTCAGCTCGAGATTGCCGAGCGTGAGATCGGCGGAGCCGGTCATGCCCGCGACGGCGGCGAAGCTGCGCGAGAAGTCGTATGTCCCATTTTCCTGCAAGGCGGCGGCGAGCAGGTCGTCGTCGATCATGATGTCGCCGACGGCGGCGACGGTGATGGTCAGGTCTGGTTCCGTTGTGATTTGATTGGATGCCGCCTTGGGCGCGGAGGGCTGATTGGCGGCGGTCTTGTCGGCGCGGCAGCCGCGGAAGATCAGCACGGCGGAGAGCACCGCGATGATGAGCAGGACGAAGAGCACAAGGCGGATCTGCACGCGCTGGCGCTTGCGCTGCTCGAGCCGGCGCAGGCGGCGCGCCTCGGCCAGCTGCTCTTGCTGGTTGAAATCGGTCTGGGGCATGGGAGCCTCCTTATAAAATGTAAATTCTTTGTTACGAAGTGCGGAAAGTTGTAACGGTCAGGCGAAGAAAAAATCCGGTTTTCCGGGGAAACCCGGAAATCGACCGGCGATTTTGCACTATTATACACCAAATGCGCGAAATACGCAAGGAAATTCGAAAAAGGCGGCACACTTGGCGGATGGGAAAAAATGTGCTATAATTAGCGCGATATTGCTCGAAAGGAAGCAGAGGGATGCGCGAGGAACGGCGAAAAAGGAGAAAACGGCAGCAGATCATCACGCTTGTGGTGTGTGCGCTGGCGGTGGCGGCGCTGATCTGGGGGATCGCGACGGTGGTGCGGAAGCTGACAAATTACGGAAACCGCAGCATTGCAAGCAGCCAGAGCGACATACTGGAGGACCAACCTACTGACACGAGCACGGCAGACCAGACCGTGGAAGACCGGTTTGCGGGCGTGGCGCGAAACAGCTATGACGCGGCGGGCTTTTATAAGGAGGATGGATTTCTGCGGTACGGCGACGGGGCGCTGGGCAGTGAGGTCGGCGTGGACATTTCGTCGCACCAGCAGAGCGTCGACTGGGAGGCTGTGAAGGCGGCGGGCGTGGATTTCGCGATTTTGCGCGCGGGCTACCGCGGGTATACCGAGGGCGCCATTCAGGAGGACGAGACGTTTCTGACGAATCTCGCGGCGGCGAAGGCCGCGGGGCTGAAGGTCGGGGTCTACTTCTTCTCACAGGCGCTGGATAAGGCCGAGGCTGTGGAGGAGGCGGAATTTGTGCTGAATCTGCTGGACGGCGCGGAGCTGGATTACCCGATCTTCTTCGACTGGGAGGACATCGAGGCCGAGGCGCGGACGGACGGCATGGACTCGGTTACGCTGACGGCGTGCGCCGTGGCGTTCTGCAAGCGTGTGGAGCTAAATGGCTATCGCGCGGGTGTGTATTTCAACCAGCGGTTCGGCTTTGAGGAATTTGATCTGCGGGATTTGCAGGATTATGAGCTGTGGCTGGCGGAATATGCGCTGTCGCCGAGCTTCCCGTATCATTTTGATGTGTGGCAATACGCAAACGACGGGATGCTCTCGGGCGTGGACGGGCCGGTCGACCTGAATCTGGCGTTTGTGGAGAGCAGGACGGCGGAATAAGGCGCAGTATCCCCGCCGCAGCGGACAATCCAGAATAGAAGCATCACTCCAATTCGGTCTCCATGAAGATCCACGGGATTGCCACACCAGTGTGCGCACTGGTTCGCAACGACGCCTCTGTTTTGTTTTTTTGGGCGGCCTATGCCGCCGCGCTTTCCCGCATCTTTGAGCGGCCCGTCAAGGAAACCTTGCTCTATTTCTTCGACTGTGACGCTGCCGTCCATCCGTAACCACACCGCAGCGAAAGCCTCCCCACGCGGTGAGGCTTTTTCCATTGGCTGTGAAAAAGAATGAAAAAACTCCTTTTTTGGTGAATTTTCACAAAACAAAGATTGATTTTTTGGAAAATGGGTGTTAAAATCAAATTATAATTGCGAAAGGGACGTCCCTTTCGCATATCTCCACAAGTGGAGATATGATAAGCTTTGATTGATGGAGGAAACAGTCATGAAAAAACGACTTTTGGCATGCGTCTTGACGCTGGTGATGCTGTTGGCCCTGCTGCCGACGGCGGCACTGGCGGCTGACCCGACGACCAGCGGTTCTTGCGGTAAAAACCTCACATGGAGTTTTGACAGCGCCACCGGAACGCTGACGATCTCCGGCACGGGCGCGATGGCCGATTATACAGAAGCATCCGATCAGCCTTGGTATTCGTACGCAAACGCGATTACAGCCGTTACTCTTGAAAACGGCATTACAGCAATCGGCGCACATTCACTTCGAGAGCTAACCGCGATAAACACTCCGCTGGCGCTGCCGCGTTCGCTTGAAAAGATCGGAAGCTGTGCGCTATATATGGCACATTTTTCTGCGTTTACGGTCGATGCAGAAAACACGGCATTCACGGCAAAAAATGGCGTCCTATACAACAAGGATATGACAACATTGGTCGCATATCCATGCGGGAGCGCGCAAACAAGCTATGTCGCGCCCGCTTCGGTACAAAAAATCAGTGCATACGCATTTTCCAGCGCAAAATCCCTGCAAACTGCTGATTTCAGCGCAGCCACCGATCTGTCGCAAGTCGGTCAGCAAGCGTTTGAAAGCGCGTCCTCGGTAAATGCGCTGTTCAAGAATGATGGGGAGATCACAGTGCAGTATGAGGCGCTGAAAGGCATCCGATCTGTTGCGATGCGCTGTGCCTCGCTGAAATTGGCACCATACGCTTTTAAGGACACGTATTATGTGGATTTGTCCAGCGTAACGGACATTGACGCTACATTTAGCGGATGGTGGGGCAGCAATAAGACGTTTACGAATAAGGGTTTCAATGCCAATGTAATTGCTGGCGCGAATCAGGTCTACACGGCGAATGAAACTCTGGCAGAATACTTGTCAAAACTGCCGATTCGGGATGGATCGACAATAGCGCTTGAGATCGTGATCGTTGACGGCGGACAGTTCGCGGAAAAGAGTTTTGCACAGGCAAAGGATACCTATACGCCGCAGAAGATGAAATTCGCTTTTGGCGGTTGGGAAAAAGTAAAAGAATACACCAACACTAGCTACGGTGGTAAAGAACAAATATCTTTCACCGCATCGATTTATCGCGCGAAATGGACGGCCCGCACATTGACCGGCCTCAGAATTGAGCCGAAGCAGGCCGAGTATGTCGTCGGCACGACGCTGACCCCCGCAGACTTCACCGTCACCGCCGTTTATGACGGCAGCGAGCAGGAAATCGTCCTGACCGAAGGCTACACCATCGAGCCGGTCGAGGCCCTCACGACGCTCGGCGACGTCGAGGTGACGGCGATGTTCGACGGCAAAACGGCGACTTGCACGATCAAGGTTGTGTCCGCCCCGGTTGTGCCGGTGGAAGAGCCGACGACGCCGTGGTGGAGCCTCCTTCCGGCGCTGGATCAGACGGCGGATTTTCCATTCTATGATGTCGATGCGAATGACTGGTTCTATGAGCCGGTCAAGAGCGCGTGGGCAAATGAGCTGATCGACGGCGTGACGGCGCGGTATTACATGCCGGACAACACGCTGACGGTCGCGCAGGCGGTCAAATTGGCCGCGGCGCTGCACCAGAAGCAGAGCGTCGGCTTTGTGACGCTGCAAAATGGCGGGATACATTGGTATGATAATTATGTCAACTACGCAGTTGCAAACAGCCTGATTGAGGCGGCCTATCAGAGTAAGTCCGCCGAGATGATGAACGCGCCGGTCAGCCGCGCGGAATTTGTCCACATCCTCGCGAAGCTCCTGAACGCCGGGACGATCAACACGGTCAACAGCATCCCGGATGTGAAAGCGGGAGACGCCTACGCGGATGAGATCTTCGCGTTCTACCGGGCGGGCATCCTGACGGGTTCTGACCGTCTGGGGACGTTCCATCCGACGAGCAGCCTGAAACGCAGCGAGGCCGCCGCGATTTTGGTAAGGCTCTATGATGCAAGCCAGAGGCAATACATCACATTGGGATAAACGTAAAACAAGGCCCCTTCCGGATGGAAGGGGCCGCTTTTTGATCTGCAAAAGCGTGGGGATTTTGCGCTGTTTACAAAAGGAAGGCGATATGGTATAATTAAGTGTCAAAATGCGGGAAAAGCCGCAAATTGGTGTCAAAAGAGTATCAGCGGCGGGAAGCGCCGCGCGGAAAAGGAGCCGTTATGGGCGAATTTGACTTTGAAAAGCTCGACCGCGAGGTCGACGACCTGCTCGCGGATGTGAAGGGTCTGCTGGACGAGCCGGAAGAAGACGAGGCAGAGCTGGACGATCTGGAAGAGGATGAAACAGAGCCGGAGGACGCGGAGGACGATGCGGAGTCCGGGGAGGCGGAGGACGCCGTCTCGGATGACCGGACGATCATCTTCAAGCCGCTGACGGCTTATGAGCAGTCGAAGGCGGAATATCAGACCGCGAAGCGCGCGGAATATGAGCGTGCGCGGGCGCAGGAACGCCAGAACCGTCTGGCCGAGCGGCAGCGCCGCGAGGCCGAGGAGGATCGCGCGCTGCGCCAGATGGAGGATCGCCGGAAAAAGCGCCGCACGCGCGAAGCGCCGACCGACCCGGCGGCGTATTCTGAGTGGCTCTATCAGCAGGGCGAGGATCCCGAGACGCAGCACCGGCGCGAGACGATGGCCGAGCGCGCGGAGCAGGCGCCCGTCCGCGTGCGGAAGCAGAAAGAAAAAACGCAGAAGAAAAAGGGCGGCGCGGGATGGCGCATTTTGCTGGTGCTGGTGATTTTGCTGGCGCTCGGCGCGGGATTCTTCCATTTCATCTGGGCGAAGCAGCCAAAGGCGGACGACGGAGGACTCGGCGCGCGGAAGAAGGGCTGCTCGACGATCCTCATCGCGGGCACGGACGAGGGCGGATACCGGACGGACACGATGATGCTCTTCTCGGTCGACCGCGAGGCGAAGACGATGAGCCTCGTTTCCATCCCGCGCGACACGCTGGTCTACTGTGAATATTCGGTGCCGAAGCTGAATTCGGCCTACGGCTGGGCCGGCGGCGGCGACGACGGGATGCAGGAGCTGCTGACGCGCGTGGAGGAGATCGTCGGCTTCCGCCCGGATGGGTACGTAGTGACGGATCTGGCATGCTTTGAGGAGCTGGTCGACCTGATGGGCGGCGTGACGTTCGACGTGCCGGTCGAGATGCACTACAACGACCCGTCGCAGAACCTCTACATCGACCTTTCCGCCGGAGAGCAGAAGCTGGACGGCGCGCAGGCGATGCAGGTCATGCGGTTCCGCTCCGGCTACGCGGATGCGGATCTCGGCCGTGTGAAGGTGCAGCGCGATTTCCTCGCGGCGGCACTGCATCAGTGGGCGTCGGTGAAAAACGCCTACAAGCTGCCGTCCGCGATCAGGCTGATCACGGAGCACACGAAGACCAACCTGACGAGCGCGCAGCTCGCGTGGCTGGCGGAGAGCGCGGCGCTCTGCGGCACGGATGGCCTCACGATGGCGACGATGCCGGGCAGCGCGGCCTGGATCGGCGGCGGCTCGTACTACGTGCTGGATGCGGCGCAGGTGGCCGATCTGGTCAATGAAAAACTGAATCCCTATCAGAAAGAAGTGACGGCGATGGATCTCGCGATCCGCGCCGGGTGATGGAAATGAACGTTTGCAAAACGGTATTTGAAGGAAGACCGGAAGACTTTGAAAAGCGCCTCCCGAAGGAGCAGCGCTGCTATGACCTGCTTGATGGGCTGGGCGTTGCGTATACGCGCGTCGACCACGACTTTGCGGACACGATCGAGGCATGCGAGGCCGTCGAGGCCGTGCTCGGCGAGAAGATCTGCAAGAATCTCTTCCTCTGCAACCGGCAGAAGACGCAGTTTTACCTGCTGATGCTGGAAGGGGAGAAGGTCTTCAAGACGAAAGACCTTTCCAAGCAGCTTGGCGTGGCGCGGCTGTCGTTCGCGGATGCGGCAGATATGGAGCGCTATCTCGACATCACGCCCGGCTCGGTCAGCGTGCTGGGGCTGATGAACGATGCGGAGAACCATGTTCAGCTCGTCATCGACAAGCCCATCGCGGAGTCGCGCATGATCGGCTGCCATCCGTGCATCAACTCGTCCACGCTCGCCATCGCGACGCACGACGTGCTGGAGAAGATTCTCCCGGCAGTCCACCATGAG